>ERZ1066118.719-NODE-719-length-27117-cov-12.159338_pt1 | contig 27117 bp, 10 predicted proteins | sample MGYA00382765_ERZ1066118 | MGnify/ENA primary metagenome ERZ1066118 (study PRJEB33369, sample SAMEA5778348) | biofilm metagenome | biome: Industrial cooling water; feature: Water cooling tower basin; material: Biofilm | place: United Arab Emirates | collected...
TCGTAGCGATCGATAAACCACAGTCTTTGCTGGGCAAAGGACAGAGGTAAGTTTTCCTGTCGCGAACTACGGGGAATTGGTGCAAGATTGGCAGGCGTAGCGAGTTGAGATTTTTGCAGAAAGGCAACGATCTCTGATTTGTATTCTCGCAGCTGGGCGCTTAGTTCTGGTGTCAATATGCCTTTGGGAGCATTACAGCGCAAGCGGTCGCCCTCGACCCAAAGCTTGACATCTAAACTACAAAGATAAGACAAAAATGCATCAATTTTCATAGCTCGATCTCCTCTCGTTCGTCTGTTGCGATCGCATCTGGAGTTTGTCGCCTTGGAGTTTGTAACTTTTGCGCTGTCTGCACCTGCTCGATCCACTGAGCTAGGTCGGCTACTGTAGGTGCTTCAAATAGGCTCCGCAGGGGTAGCTCTACCTGAAATTCTTCGCGCAACCGCGAAATGACTTGGGTAGCTAGCAGTGAATGCCCCCCCAGTTCAAAGAAGTTGTTGTGGATACCTACCTGTTTTTGCGCTAAAACATCAGCCCAGATGTTAGCTAGTCGCTGTTCTGCTGGATTGCGGGGTGGAACGAGATCGTCGGCGCGGCTCGGTGTATCTGGTGCTGGCAGAGCGCGGCGATCTACCTTATCGTTAGGTGTGAGCGGCAATGCCTCTAACAGCACGAAAGCCGATGGCAGCATGTAATCTGGCAGTTTAGCTTGGAGAAAATGGCGTAGTTGCGTTACTAATTCGCTGCTGGCATCGTTGCGAGCCACAACATAGGCTACCAGTTGCTTATTATTTGGACTATCCTCCCGCAGGATAACGACTGTTTCGCGCACGGCTGGATGTTGAGCCAGAAGCGATTCAATTTCCCCTAGTTCGATCCGAAAGCCGCGCAATTTAACTTGGTCGTCCATCCGTCCTAGAAACTCAATATTTCCATCCGGTAGCCACCGTCCCAAGTCTCCGGTTCTGTAGATAACATTTCTATCCGTCCCTGGTAACGGTTGGCTGGAGTCGGGAAACGGATTCGGGACAAAGCTTAACTGAGTTTGCCTTTCGTTTTTCCAATACCCCATCCCTACACCAAATCCGGCGACGCAAATCTCTCCTGGAATTCCTACGGGAACTAATTGCAGGCGATCGCTTAGAATATACAGGGTTAAGTTGGCTAAAGGTTTGCCGATGGGAACTGTCCGTTGTTCAGCTGGCAACGGTTTATCGATAATAAACTGCGCGATATCATCCGCTGCTTCTGTCGGACCGTAAGCATTCACAACTTTAATGCTGGGATACAGTTGCAACCACCGATTCACTAACTCTACCGCTACTGTTTCTCCAGTCACCATCATCCATTGCAAGTGAGGTAAAGCTCTTTGTGACGGTGCTAGACGAGAGATATAATCCAGTAAATTCGCGAGTACGACAGGAACGATTTCGACTAGCGTAATTTGCTGCTGTTGGATCGCTTGGAATAATTTTTTTGGATTGGCAACAGTTTCTCTGTCTACAATGACTGTCTGACCACCAATTAATAAAGGGGCGAGAAATTGCCATACAGAAATATCGGAACTGGCAGGGGCAGTTTGGAGAAAATTAAAATCTGCCGTCAACTCCAGTGCTGTAAATTGAGCATAGATGTGATTAATTGCTCCCCCGTGTCGAATAATTGTTCCTTTCGGTAAGCCAGTCGAGCCAGAAGTATAGATCGTGTAAGCTGGGTCAATTCCTTGACCGCTTTCCTGAAGATTTTCTTTAGATAAGTTCTGAAAATCGCGACAGTCAGATATATTAACTGTTTCTAGTTTCAGGTTAGATAGATCTGAAGATTGGCGATCTAAACAAATAACAGATTTTAATGAAATAGATTCCTGTGCTAGCAGATTTAAACAAGAAGAATCAGTTAAAAGTGTCTTAACTTCGCTATGGTTTAGGATGTAGCTAATTCTATCTAGAGGATACGTGCGATCGATTGGCACGTAAACTCCACCCGCTTTCAAAATTGCTAAAATCGCAATTAAAAAATTAGTGTCACGCTGTTTGAGAATACCGACAAGTTCGCCCTGTCGAACGCCCAATTGTTGTAAATACCTAGCTAGTTGGTTAGCAGTTTCATTTACTTCTTGATATGTGAGTGGAATGTTCTGCCAAATCGCAGCAATTTTGTTAGGCGATCGCTCTACCTGTTGCTCAAATAAATCATGCAGCGATCGCTCTACTGGATAATTAAGATTTAAGTTATTATTGAAATTTACTAATAACTGATGCTGCTCGGATTCGCTTAAGTAAACAATATCCGATATTTTAATTTGAAAATTATTAGCGACAAGACAGTTTACTATCTGCACGTAATGTTTAGTCAGGAGCTTTATAGTTTGTTCTTGGAACAGAGATTGTTTATATAAGATTTTACCGCTAATTTTCTGGCGCTCGACTACAAAAGAAACTGTCAAGTCGTTGTTAAGTTCTGAAAGTTCGGCGTTACCATGAATATTTTCTAATAAAACTACAATATCAAAAATAGGACAACGATTTTGGTTGTGCGGTAATTTTAGCAGTTGAACTAATTCAAGTAATGGATAATTTTGATGGCTGTAAGCACCAATTACAGTATCTTTGACTTTTAGGAGAAAATCTGTAAATGTTGTGTCGGATACTAGAGTCCGCAAAGGTACAATTTGCCGATCGCAACCAACAATATTTGCAATTTTATGATAGATAGGTGCGCCGACAATAAGATCGTTATTACCAGTGTATTTTTTGAGTAAAATCTTGAAAAATGCTAAAAGCAAGAGAAAAGTTGAAAATCCGGAGTTATTAGAGAATTTGGCGATCGCAATTGATAAATTTGCGGGTAGATCAAAAGTGACGACTCCATCTTTGCTACTACTCTGTTCGGTTCTGGCATAGTCGATAATTAAATTAGTTTCCGATAGTTCGCCAGATAGCTGATTTAACCAGTAAATCTTATCGGCAAATAAGTCTGTAAAACTCTCAAAATTTGAGATATTTATTTTTGGTTGAGTAATCATCAGCTTAGTGATATCAAGTTATTTTTAAAGAAAAGATTCGTGTCGCGCAAAGACGCAAAGAAGATCGCTAAGGAGATCTTTAAAAAAGAGCTTTAAATTCCCCTTCTTTTTTAAGGGTGGCTAGGGGGAATCGAGATCTCAGGTTTTCTGATGTGTATTTCCGATCAAAATTAAAAGTCACTTCTTGTTCCAACATCAAAGCAATCTCCTGCTCTCTTTCTGTTAGCAACGGTAAGTCATGCAGTCGTGCTTGAGGATGAGCCATCATATTTTGAAGCAAGATTTTGAAATGATTCAGAATAGTTGCGATCGCAGCTATAGCAAAGCGGCGAGAATCGTAAGAAATAGCGATTGTTAACTCCGAACCTGGATACACAACTACAGTGAGGGGATAGTTCGTTTTGTAAAAGTTATCGGTATTTTGGATTTCTAAATCTCCCTGCCACTCGCGTAACGCCCGATCCACCGGATAGTTTTCAAATACGACAATACTCTCGAACAAGGATACGCCTCTTGGCACTTCACTCCACCCTTGCACCTCCACTAACGGAGTCCACTCATACTGACGCATAGCAACCAGTTGCTCTTGCAATTGCTTCAGCCACGCTAGCAAAGGCTGCTCGTTATCTAGCTTTACCCGTACAGGTAGGGTGTTAATAAACACCCCCACCATCTCTTCTGCTCCAGCTAAATCTACTGGACGTCCGGCAACAGTACAGCCATAAACAACATTGTTTTGACAGCTATAACGACCTAGGAGAATTGCCCAAGTTGCCTGCACAAGCGTGTTCAGTGTCAGTTGATGCTGTCGCGCCCAAGCTTGGAGTGTAGCTGTGGTAGCTGCCGATAGCTGGATGCGTTCTTCGTCGTATCTATCTTGTCGGTCGCCCAAGTTATCGTCATCTAGATAATTTAGCGAAGTAGGTGCTTTGAAGCCGCTGAGCGATCGCCGCCAAAATGCCTCAGATGGCGATCGCTCTTGCCTTTGCAACCACGCGATATAGTCGCGAAAACGACTGCTGGGAGTGGGGGTTGAAAGTCCAGCTTCACCTTGACACAGGGCTGCGTACAGTTGCATGAAATCCTTCAGAACTAACGCACTCGACCACCCATCTAAAATTAAATGGTGTTTGCTCAAGACCAATTGATATGTGTCGTCAGTCAGGCGAATTAAAGTCACGCGCATCAAGGGTGCTTGAGAAAGATCGAAACTCCGTCGGCGATCGCTCTCCAGAAAAGACTGCAATCGGGCTTTTTGGGTAGCTGGTTCGATTCCCCGCCAGTCGTGCTGTTCTATGGGCAGTTTGACTTGCCGATGCACGACTTGTAGGGGTTTTTCAATTTCCTGCCAATAAAAGCTAGTTCGCAAAACGGCATGTTTAGCTGTAACTTGTTGCAAAGCGCGATCGAAGGCATCAAGGTTGAGTTTGCCGCGTGCGGTGTAGTTCAATTGGAGAAAGTACAGTCCCAGTTCGGGAGCGTACAAACTATGGAAGAGGATGCCCTTCTGCATCGGCGAGAGTTCGTAAATATCTTCAATATCTTTTGCATTCATTGACGCTACTTCTCACTCCCTTGGTTTGATTTTCGCTAGGAACTGTTCCAAGTCTGTTTGACTCAAGTTCGCCTGGGGAAAGTCTGAAGGCGTGTAGTCTCCTGCGGCAGATTGGCAATGAGCAATCAGCGATCGCAATGTCTCAATGTATTTATTAGCAAGTCTCTCAATCGTGGTGCGTTGATGAATGCGATCGCTGTACGTCCACTCCAGTTGCAACTGACCTCCAAGCACCAACCCGCTAACATCCAATAGATAGTGCCGATTACCCTGAGGACTGCGACTAGCTTCAGGTTGGCGATCGACTAGTTTAAACAGAGACGATTCCGGTAAAACTTGATCGAACTGACCCAAGTAATTAAATCTCACCTGTGCTTGTGGTATCTCTAGCTGCGTGCGGGTTGAAGTATCTTGGCTGAGATAGCGCAGCACTCCATAGCCGATACCGCGCTGGGGTACGTTTCGCAATTGTTCTTTAACTGCTTTGAGTGCTTCTCCTGGTTGAGAAATACCATCCAAGGTCAGCAGCACGGGGAAGATTGTTGTGAACCAGCCAACCGTGCGCGATAAGTCAAGATGGGGGGCGATCGCTTCTCGTCCGTGTCCCTCCAAATCGACGAGTAGAGAGTTTCCTTGCGTCCACTGGTTAAAGGTTTGCACTAGCGCCGTCAGCAGCACATCATCGATCTGGGTGCGATAAGCTGCTGGCACTTCTTGCAGCAAAGCGCGAGTCTCCGCACCATTCAAAGCCACTAACACCGAGTTAGCTGTAGCTACAGTATTCGTGCCGTCTGGATTGTCCAACGGTAATAAAGAGAGCTGACTGCCCCCCTTTTCAAGGGGGGTTGGGGGGATCTGACTGCCCCCCTTTCCAAGGGGGGTTGGGGGGATCTTCTCCGCCGTAGTCCCAGCAAAACGATACAACCAGTAATCGCGCTCTTGCTGAAGCGTCGTTGACCGAGCATACTCCTGTAAAAACTCCGACCACTGCTTAAAGGAAGTTGTTTTAGCAGGTAACTGAATTGACTGCCCCTGACTTAGTTGTTGGTAGATCGTCTGAAGATCTGAAAGCAAAATGCGCCAAGAAACGCCATCTACTGCTAGGTGATGAATAATAAATAGCAGCAGATTTGGGCGATCGCCGCCTAAATCGAACCAAGCAACTCGCAATAACGAACCCTGAGTGAAGTTTAAGCTTGCCTGCAATTCAGCCGTAGTCGCACTCAAGGCAACTGCTTGTTCCTCTGCTGACAATCCCGATAAATCTAGACGGGAGAAAGGCACGTCTGTAGCATTCAGTCCGGCGTTAATTTGCTGCCAACCCGATTCTGTCGGAGTAAACTGTAACCGCAAGGCATCGTGGTACATCAGTAAGTTTTGCACTGCTTGCTCTAGCAAAGCCGGAGCGATCGCTTGCTGCACCTCTAGAAGTAAAGCCTGGTTCCAGTGGTGCGGATCGGGCAATTCTTGCTCAAAAAACCAGTCTTGGATCGGAGTCAGAGGTACTAATCCAGTCACAGTTCCCTGTTCTGCCTGAGTTGCGACTGTACCCACAACTGCGGCTAACCCAGCCACCGTTGGCTGCTCGAATAGTTGCTTGGGCGTGACTTGCAACCCAGATTGATTGATTCTCGTCGCAATTTGAATGCTGAGAATTGAATCTCCACCAATTTCAAAGAAATTATCGTAAATGCCCACTTTTTCGAGTTCTAACACCTCAGACCAAATGCCAGCGATAATTTTCTCTGTCTGGGTGCGGGGAGCGACGAATTGCCCTGATAATTCTGATCTGGTATTATCGGGAGCTGGTAACGCTTGCCAATCGATTTTGCCATTGGGTGTTAACGGCAATGCTTTAAGTTGCACGAAAGCTGTAGGAATCGCGTATTCTGGCAATTGCTGCTTGAGAAAATGCCGCAGATCGGTAACGGAATCGAGTTGCTGGTGCAGGACAATATAAGCTACAAGGCGCTTTTTGTCTGGTTCATCTTCCCGCGCTAAAACAACAGCTGCTCGGATTGCTGGGTGTTGTGCCAGTGCTGACTCAATTTCAGCCAGTTCGATGCGGAAGCCGTGCATCTTGACTTGGCGATCGCGTCGTCCGATAAATTCGATATTCCCATCGGGTAAGTAGCGGGCTAAATCTCCTGTTTTGTAAAGGCGAGAGGCGAAAGGCGAGAGGCGAGAGGCTTCTCCCTCAGCTCCCTGTTCCCTGTCCCCCGTTCCGTGTTCCCTCTCTCCTACAAAAGGATTGGGAATGAATCTCTCGGCTGTTAACTCCGGTCGATTTAAATAGCCCCGCGCTACACTATCTCCGCCAATATATAGCTCTCCTGGTATGCCGATGGGTAACGGTTGGAGGCGATCGTCGAGGATGTAGGCTTGGGTATTCGCAATTGGGCGACCCAGAGGTACTGTTGCAGTCACAACTTCATCCTGAATCGCACCATTTTGAATTGCATATGTCAAGACACCAACAGTCGTTTCAGTGGGTCCGTAATGGTTGAAAATTTGGCAATTTGGAGCGTACTGCTGGATTTTTTCGACTAAATTCCAGCTCAGTGCCTCCCCGCCTAAAATCAGGCGTTGGCGAGGTAAAATTTTGGCTGGATGGGTAGCACTCAACAGCGCATTTAAGTGAGAAGGAACTATTTTGAGACAATCAATCGGATGGCGATCGCAATAATCTGCTAACGTTTCGGCATTGGTAGCTCGTTCTTGAGCAATAATGTGGAGGCATCCACCCGTGCATAAAGCTGGGAAAATCGCAGTGTTGCCCAAGTCAGCCGCAAAAGTCGAAACTGTTGCAAAGCTGGAACCGAGCGGTAGATCGAGTTTTTTCAGAATACCGTGCAGGTAATTAAGCAGTTGTTGATGCTCGATCGCAACTCCTTTAGGATTGCCACTGGAGCCTGACGTATAAATGATATAAGCTAAATTCGTCGGCGTGACTTGACTGCACGGATTGACATCTGGTTGTTGGGCGATCGCCTGCCAGTCAGTATCAAAGCAAATTGTTGCTATCTGTGGGGTTAGCTGGGCTAAGTGCTGTTGAGTTAAGATAACGGATGCTTTGGCATCTTGCACCATAAAAGTCAAGCGATCGGCTGGCAGTTGCGGATCTAAAGGCAAATAAGCCGCACCAGCTTTTAGCACTCCTAGCATCCCAACGCAGATTTCCACTGAGCGATCGAGGTACAATGCCACAATGGTTTCAGAGGCGACTCCCAAGCTTTGCAGGTGATGGGCGAGTTGATTGGCACGAGCATTCAACTGGGCGTAAGTTAATTGCCGATCTTCACAAACAACTGCTATAGAATTAGGAGTCAGCGCTGCTTGCTGCTCGAATAATTGATGCCAGCATTGGTGTTTTGGGTAATCGGCGCTAGTGTTGTTAAACTCAACAAGTAGCTGTTGGCGATCGCTATCTGGCAGAATTTCTAATTCGCCAATAGCAACTTCCGGCTGATTAATTGCACTTTCCAACAGTGTTTGAAACTGTTTTGCTAAATGAGAAATATCTTCTAACTGGAACAAGCTGGCATCATAATGCAATGCCATTGATATCTCATCTCGATGCCAGCAAACAAGTTTAATTTTGAAGCGATCGATACAGACAAACTGCTCCTCGATGGAAAATGATAAGTCAGAAGTATAATGTCGGCTCTGCTGTTTTTCAAATTCAAAACAAAAAGGGAAGAAATTGCGATCGCCTTCTGTAGACGAAGTAATATAATCCCAACTAAAAGACTCTTGCCATTTGAAGGAATTATCGACTTCTCTACTAGTTTGTCCTAAAACTTCACTAAATTTCAGTCCTGCCTCTAAATTGCAATTAATTGGTAAGTATTTAGCAAATAACCCTAACGCTGACTCTAACTCTTGATAATTTCTGCCATCACAATAAGTTCCAATAACAAATTCTGACCGCCCCGTGATGCGCCAGAGTAAAATTTGCCAGCAAGCTTGCAGAATTACAGGAATTTTTGTGTTGTACTTTTGGGCGATCGCCTCAAGTCTTTCCGGCTTTATATGAGATGCTAGAGAAAAAATCCTCGGTTCAAATTCTGGCTCCGGCGCAGAATTTTCATACGGGAGTTGCCAATTGGTAAAATCTGGAAAATATTGTTTACACCAGTACCCTTTACCAAGCTTAGTTTCTTCCCCTTCAAATAATTCATTTTGCCACTCTGCTAGATCGGCATACTGTAATGGTGCTTCAGTTATTTCCCGATTTTGTAAGTTCTGATTTTGCAAGTACGTTGTATAAGTACAATTGATTTCATCCACCAAATTATTCAGAGTGACTGCATCTGCATTCATGGCAGGTAAGCCAATTAGTAATATGTATTTTTTAGATGAAAGTATAACTAAAGAAATTTCTAAAACTGAACCGCGTTCTAAATCAAAACTGTGGTGAGTTACCGTTTGAAATAGTGTTTCGAGTTTACTATTTTGTTCTTCCGTACTGAGTTTGCTTAGATCGTGATGACAAATTACTAGCAGACTATTTTGATTAATCACCTGTAAGGGAATCGTCATTCCCATTAAAGTTTGAAAATTAGTCCGAAGAATTTCATTTCTTTCCACTACCTTCTGAATGGCAAGTTCTAAGATTTTTAAATTTAAGCTTCCTTGAATCCTAACGGTGCAGTGAACGCGATAATTTTGTGGCGATGTGGATAGCTGCAAAAGCCACAAACGTTTTTGTTGAGGTGAAAGCCGAAATCCTTTTATAGATAGTTCCTGCATGTTTCTAAATTCCTACGTCTGAAGCTATAGCAACTCTGCCTACCTATTTATTTGCGGCAAATAAACACAGCATTACCAAGAGAATTCGATAGTCCTAAATCGCGTTCTAAATCGTAATGACAAATTTCTCTAAAACCCGTACTTTCTAAAGTAGATATAATTTCAGTTGGGGAATAAACTTTGGATGATAATACCCGATCTAAACGTTGCCAGTTGCCATTTTTAAGTTGCATGATGGTGATTTGTCTTCCACCAATTTTTTTTTCTAAATCGTAGTTTTGTTTCCAGACCCAAACTAGTTTATCTGTCACACCAGCTTGCAATTCTCGATCCCAGTTATCCGATCCATACATTTCCTCCATAGACATATTAAACCCGAACAGACCATTTTTCAATAAGGCTGTAAATACATTTTGGAAAACATTTTTTAAGTCTTCAATATTCATCATATGATTAAGACTATCACCTGCGGCGATCGCACCGTGAAATGTATGTGGAAATTTGTAGTAACGAGCGTCTCCAAGGACGAATTTACCACCTGGAGCTTTTACGCGAGCATAATTCAACATTGCCTCAGAACCATCAAGTCCAGTAACTTGATACCCGCGTTCAAGTAATGGTACTGTTAAGTCTCCACTACCACAACATAAATCGAGAATATGTCCCTGCTCAGGCAGATATTGTAAAAACAATTTCTCTAAAAGCTGCATTATATCCTCATCGTAAGGCTGAGAATACATTTCTGCATAAATCTGAGCTAACACATCATAATCAGAATAAAGTGTTGAAGACATAAAGTTCCCCTTTTAAACATCTTTATGAGTCGATTAAATTTCTACTCATATCTCGCCGCTTCAAATTTCCTAACTTCTGAAGACGAGCTTGTTTAAATTCTTGTTCTTTGAGAAGTTGCTGTTGCTTTTCTACTTCTAACAGCGTTTGTTTTAAGGTATCTAGTTTAGTATCAGGCTGGCTAGCAACTTTGTCTAAAACTAATTCAAATATTTGTACCATCTTAGCAATTGTAGCCGCATCAAACAAGTCAGTTTTATATTCAAAGAAACCGTTTATTCCGTCAGATGTTTCTGTCAAATTCAGATTCAGATCGTGACGTGTCGTGCCACTATCAATTGGCAATACATCTACACTCAATCCTGGTAACTCTAAAGCTGAAATCGGAGCATTTTGCAGCACAAACCACACCTGAAACAGTGGATTATGGCTGTGTCGCTCTAGTTGTAGTTCGCTCACGAGCCGCTCGAATGGTAGATCCTGATGGGCATAAGCTCCTAAAGCTGTCTGTCGCACCCGTCTCAACAGTTCGCGAAAACTAGGATTACCAGATAGATCGGTACGTAACACTAAACTATTGACAAAAAAGCCAATTAGCCCTGCAACTTCGACGCGATCGCGGTTAGCAATGGGCGAACCTACGAGAATGTCTTCTTGCTGACTGTAGTGGTGTAGTAAAACCTTGAAAGCTGCCAGTAGCGTCATAAATAGGGTAACGCCCTCTCGATGGCTCAGTTCGTTAAGTGCTTGACTCAAAGGCTGAGATAGCGTCAGAGTTTGCCGCGCTCCCCTAAAAGTTTGGTCTAAAGTTTGGTCTGCCGATCGCGGATAATCTATCGGTAACTGCAATAGAGTTGAAGCACCCTGAAGTTGCTGCTTCCAGTAATCAAGCTGAGTCTCCAACACTTCTTTTTGCAACCATTGTCGTTGCCAAACAGCAAAGTCAGCATACTGAATCGGAAGTTCGGGCAGTAGAGAAGACCGATCGCCCGCCGTGTAAATAGCTGTCAGTTCGCGAATTAGTACCCCCATCGACCAACCATCGGTAATAATGTGGTGCATGGTAAACAGCAGTACGTGTTCTGCCGCATCTAGTTGTAGCAACATTCCCCGCATTAGTGGAGCTTGAGCCAAATCGAAAGGACGTTGGGCTTCTTGTATTGCTAGTTGCATTACCCTAGCCTGCCGCTCGGCTTCTGGAAGCGATCGCAAGTCCACCAGTGGTAGTTTCAAGCTCAGTTCTGGAGCGATCGCTTGAACTGGTCGCCCGTTATATGTAGTAAATGTAGTGCGTAAGATTTCATGCCGTCTAATAATCTCGTTGAAGCTTTGCTCCAAGACACTTGCCTGTAACGCGCCGCGAAAGCGCACCGCGATCGGAATATTATAGGCAGGATTTCCAGACTGCAACCGATCTAAAAACAACAACCGTTGCTGGTTGAAAGATAGTGGTAATGGTGCATTACGGCTGCAACGCTCTATAGGAGGAACCGCTTTTGTCTGTGTGGAACTTGCTACTAAAAGGCGATCGGCTAATTCTTTCACAGTGGGAGACTCAAATATCTGGCGCAGAGGTAACTCCACTTGTAAGGTTTGGCGCACTTGAGAAATAACTTGAGTTGCTAACAGCGAGTGTCCACCTAAGCGAAAGAAGTTATCGTGAATGCCAACCCGCTCTAACCTCAACACGTCAGCCCAAATCTGAGCTATCTGTTCCTCGACTGAAGTACGCGGAGCCACATAAGTAGTCTCCCAGTCCTGCTGTGCCGGGTCGGGTGCTGGCAGTAGTCGCCGATTCACCTTACCGTTGGGGAGCAATGGCAACGCTTCCAAAGTCACGAAGGCGGCAGGAACCATATACTCTGGGAGCTTTTCCTGCAAGTATTGGCGCAGTTGCGGTACGAGTTCTCGTCCCAATTTCCCTTGCAAGGGATTATTGGTGTAGGTACTCAACGGTTGAAAACGAATCGCTGCTTTGGAAATCGGAAATTGTACGGGAATTTCGGCAACTGTCGAACAATGCTGAAAGATAACATCGTAACTACCATCGGTACTCGAATTCGACCAACTAATATGAGCTACGTAGGGTAAATCCTGGCTCAAGCTCCACAGATCTTCGGGTTCGATTCCAGTAGAAGTATCGTCCTGCAAAGCTTGTTGCAACTGGCTGACAGTCTGGAGTTCAAAATTGTGAGTTAGTAATTCCAAGCTCTTGACATCTGAAAGCAATCGTGCGTTTGGTACGCCCGCGATCCCAAGCATTTTTGGTGCATCCGATCGCAATAATTGACAGAGAGAGTCGATCGTTAGCTGTTGCTGTTGCCAATCTAGCCAGGGAATTTCCGGTGCGGTATCGGTTACAGTGCCGATATGCAGCGTCACGTCATAACGAAACTTGGTCATTTCATTGCGATCGCGACCGCGTTTAGGTTGAATTTGTACTTGGCTAATTTGAGGCAAATGCTGCTGTAAGGCGATAAAGAAGGCTGGATCGACAACCAGTTCTTCTTCTTGCATCGTTTGTTGTTGGATGCATTGCCGTAATTGGTCTAGCGATCGCCCACCTGGTGACTTGTACAGTTCTACAGAAGCATGAAAAGCTTTGAGTAACGGTAAACTACGCACGTCTCCCAAGAAGAGCGAACCCCCAGGTTTCACGACTTCTACAGCCTTAGTTAAAACCTGTAGTAGGTAATCAGCACTGGGAAAGTGTTGAGTCACTGAGTTGATCGCAACTGTATCGAAAGCTGTCTCGATTCCCTCAAAATTATCTGCCGTTCTCTGGAGTAAAGTGACCTGGGGTAAATGATATTCCGGTCTTGCCAAAACATTTTGGATGTAACCCAAAGCAGCTGGTGAAAAGTCCATGCCCCAATACTGCTGACAATGAGGCGCAATTCGGAAGAGTAGCAATCCCGTACCGCAACCAATTTCTAGGACGCGGGTGGGTTTTAAAGCTAAAATCCGCTCAACCGTGCGATCGACCCATGCTTGCATTTCTGTAGCTGGAATCGGCAGTCCAGAATAGCTGCTATTCCAACCGCTAATATTGAATGTCGGATTCCAATCTGCGGGAAGTTGCTGAAACAGCCGTTCCTCGGAGTCATAGACCATTTGCCACTGCGAAATCTGCTCGGCGGCTAAATCCGTTTTAGATGAGGAGGTTTCTCCAGCTAAATATTGAGGACTTTGGACGAGGTAAGCCACTAACCGCTTGTCTCCTGGCGAGTCTTCTCGTACCTGAACGACTGCATTTTGCACGGCTGGATGTTGACTCAGCGTGGCTTCAATTTCTCCCAGTTCGATCCGATAACCTCGGATTTTTTCTAAATTGTCAATCCGACCGAGTAATTCAACATTGCCATCGGGCAACCAGCGGGCAAGATCTCCTGTTTTGTAGAGTCGGGAGTCGGGAGTTAATTCTGACTTTTGACTTTTGACTTTTGACTTTTCAATAAATCTTGCCGTTGTCAAGTCGGGGCGGTTGAAATAACCCCGTGCTAAGCCAGGACTACAGATATACAATTCGCCCCTAACTCCGATTGGTACGGGCTGGAGGTGGGAGTCTAAGATATAAAGTTGCGTATTGGCGAACGGGCGACCGATTGGTACTAGTTGCTCGACAGGTAAATCTAATACTTCGCCTTCATAATACGTACTGTCAATTGTGGCTTCAGTTAAGCCAAAAGAATTAATTAACCGAGTGCGATCGCCACAGAATGAGCGGAATTTTTTGTATTCTCCTACGTACCAACTATCGGAGCCACAAATAAGCAAGCGCATAAAGTCAAGTGTCTGCCCGCTGTTATCCAAGTACTGGATCAGATTTCGCAACACCGCTGGCACGAATTCGGCACAATCTACTTGGTGTTGTCGCATGAGTGCATACAGTGCTGCGGGTTCTAGCAACACCTCACGCGGACAGAGAACCAGCTTGCCACCAGAACATAAAGCTCGGACTAAATCGCCGCTAAAGACATCAAACGAGAAACTAGCCATTTGGAGGTGACAATCTGTGGCGCGCAATTGGTAAGCTGCTTCCCATGCGAAATAGGCATTGACTAAACCGCCATGCTGAACCATCACGCCTTTAGGCTTGCCCGTAGAACCAGAAGTGTAGAGCAAATATGCTAAGTTATCGGCTTTTACCTCAACTTCTAAATCGCAATCGCTCTCGCAGGCGTTAGCGAAGCTTAACGAAGTTATCGCCTCCTTGTCTGCATCTATACACGCAACTCGCGCTTGATGTTGAGGCAGTTCTTCTACCAAATGCTTTTGAGTCAATAAAACTGAGATCTGAGCATCCTCCAACATAAAAGCCAATCGCTGCTTAGGATACGCTCGATCCAGTGGCAAATACGCTCCCCCTGCCTTGAGAACGCCGAGGATAGCTACTACCAGGTCTACAGATCGCTCCATGTAGATACCGACAACTACTTCCGGTTTTACTCCTAGCCCGCGCAAGTAACGCGCTAACTGATTGGCGCGTTGATTCAACTCTTGATAAGTTAACTCTCGATCTGCAAACACCACTGCTACAGCATCGGGTGTCTGTCTGGCGCGATCGGCAATGAGTTGATGGACACAGCAATCCTGCGGGTAATCGGTCTGAGTATTATTCCACTCCACGAGAATTTTTTGCCGTTCCGTCGCTGTTAAGATGGGTAACTCTGACAAACAGCGATCGCTATTGGTAACAATGCCCTCTAGTAAGATTTGAAAATGCTCTAGCATACGGGCGATCGTTGCCGTTGTAAACAAGTCCGTGTTGTACTCCAGGTTTGCAACCAGTCCTGACTCGGAATCCACCATATATAATGTCAGATCGAGTTTTGCCGTTTGCCGCTGTACCTCCCAATAACTTGCGGTTAAATCTGGAAGATTTACGGTAGAAATTGGTGGCTGCTGAAGGTCAAAACCTACTTGAAATAGCGGCGTTTGGCTGAGATTTCTTTCTGGTTGTAGTTCTTCTAATAGTTTTTCAAACGGTAAATCTCGGTGTTCGTAGGCAGCTAAAGTAAGCGATCGCACTCGCTCCAACAGTTGGCGAAAGCTGGGATTACCTGCCAGGTTAGTACGAAATACTAAGGTATTAATAAAAACCCCAATTAGTCCTTGAGTTTCCGTCCGGTTGCGGTTGGCAATGGGCGCACCTACAAGGATGTCTTCTTGGCTGGTATAGCGGTAAAGCAACGTTTTGAATGCCGCTAACAACGTCATAAATAATGTCACATGCTCGCGGCGGCTCAACTCCTTAACTGCCTCTCCGAGAACTTTAGGCACTACCAGAGATTGTGTAGCACCTTTAAAGGTTTGGATTGCCGAGCGGGGATAATCTACGGGCAGTTCTAATATTGGTAGTTCGCCCCCCAAATGCTGTTTAAAGTAAGCTAGATGCTTTGCTAAGACTTCTCCTTGTAATAGCTGCCGCTGCCAAACGGCAAAATCAGCATACTGAATCGGGAGTTCGGGCAATGGAGAAGGCTGACTGCGACTGAAAGCGGTATAGAGTGCTGTTAGTTCTTGGATGAATATTTTCATCGACCAGCCATCGACAATGATATGGTGCGCGACTAACAGCAGGATGTATTCTGCCTTGTCTAGCTGGAAGAGAGTAACTCGCAGTAAAGGTGCTTGGGTTAAGTCGAAAGGCTGTTGCAGTGCTGTAGTAATTAGCCGTTGGAGTTCTTGTTGTCGTTCAGTTTGGGGAAATTCTTGCAGATCGACTACAGGTAAGCTGAGATTGACATGGGGCGCGATCGCCTGTACTGCTTGTCCTGCTGCTGTCGTGAAAGTCGTCCGTAGAATTTCATGCCGCTGCACGATTTCGTTAATACTGCGGTGTAGGATATCCAAATTCAGCTTGCCTGCTAAGCGGAGGGCAAAAGGCTCGTTATAAGCACAATTACCAGGATCGAACTGTTCCAGGAACCAAAACCGCTGCTGAGAGAAGGAAAGGGGATATGCTGTCGTCCGCTGCACGCGATCGATAGATGTTACTGGCAAGCACTCCACCTGCTCTATTTGGTTGAGGATCTGCGCTGCCAACCAAACAATACTCGCACCAGCAAATAAGTCTGTTACGGCTACATCTACCCCAAAGTCAAGCTCAAGTTGATTTTTAATCTCGAATACCATCAGCGAGTCGATGCCAAATCTGCTTAAAGGTTGTTGGCAGTCTATTTGAGATGGTGCGACTTTGAGCAACCGCGCTATTTGGTGTTGTAAATAAAATTCCAATCGCTGCTGGCGGTTATTGGATGTTGCCAGTAACTCGTCACGGGTCAGACTATACTCGTCACTTTCAAGCTCGACGCGATCGCATACACTGCTAGCAATAACGCTGAGGTTGCCTGATAAGAAATCTGCCCGACAAGCACGACGTTGAATTTTGCCGCTAGAGGTCTTGGGAATACTCCCTGGCTTAATTAAGGCGATCGCATAAGCTTGTAGTTCGTGTTCTACTGCTATTGCCTGCCGAATTGCTGCCGTAACTTCTTCTAAATTCGGTTTGGCGCGAAACTCCAACTCTTGCACGACTACCAACCGTTCTTCGTTACCAACTTCTACAGCAAAAGCTGCATTGCTACCCGCACGTAAGGCTGAATGGCTGCGTTCTGCTGTCAGTTCGATATCTTGGGGGTAAAGATTGCGCCCGCGAATGATAATTAAATCCTTCAGACGACCCGTGATGAAGAGTTCCCCGTTATCTAAAAAACCCAAGTCCCCAGTTCTTAAAAATGGACCTTCCCCTGTATCCGATAAGTAGGCGTGGAAAGTTTGCTGTGTTTCTTCTAGACGATTCCAGTAGCCGCGACCCACACTCGGACCCTTCACCCAAACTTCACCGACTTCATTCGGTTGGCAACGGCTTAAACTTTCAGGATGAGCGATAACTTCGTTAAGCTTCGCTAACGCAATTTGCTGTTCTGGGAGAGTGCGACCGCAACTGACTAGGGTACAAGCATCTTCGTGCTCGGCATTGGCTTCCACGACGCGATTGTTTGCCAAAGCCCGCTTCTGAAGCGTTTTGCGTCGAGGTGGAGCAGTTTTTAAACCTCCAGACACCATCAAAGTTGCTTCTGCCATGCCGTAGCAGGGATAGAAAGCTGAAGGACGAAAGCCGCAACTAGCAAAGGTGGCAGCAAAGCGTTCTAAAGTCTCGGCTCGCACGGGTTCTGCACCATTAAATGCTACGCTCCAGCTACTTAAATCTAGAGTTTCCCGCTGCTGGGGAGTAATTTTCTCAATACAGATTTCGTAGGCGAAGTTAGGACCACCACTGGTAGTTGCTTGGTAGCGAGAAATTGCCTGCAACCAGCGATACGGACGCTGGAGAAAAGATGCTGGAGCCATCAGAATGCAGGGAAATCCACCGTACAGAGGTTGGAGAATGCCACCGATTAAACCCATATCATGGTACGTCGGCAGCCACGACACGAATTTACTGCTGGGCGAATGTCCCATGTAAAGATAAGTCGTAGCAGCGTTATGTAATAAATTGCCATGACTCAATATGGCTCCCTTTGGCGTACCCGTAGAACCGGAGGTATATTGCAGAAAAGCGATATTGTCTGAATTTATCGTTGGTTCTTGCCAACAATCCTCAATGTCACTCGCAAGGTTATCCGTAGTCAGCCATTGCAATGCTTCCGAGTCAGCCGTTGCTGCTAAGAGAGATTGCACCTGAGATAAGATGGCTGTTGTCGAGAGGGCGATCGCGGCTTGAGCGTCTTTGGCAATTGCCTGAATTCTGGGCGTGTTGCGTTGGTTGCGCGGAGGATAAGCGGGAACTGCCACAACTCCCGCATACAAACATCCAAAAAATGCTGCTAAATAATCTAGTCCTGGGGGGTAGAGTAATAAAGCCCGTTCGCCACTCACGCCTAAAATTTGGAGTTGAGCGGCAATAGCGCGGCTGCGCCGATCTAACTCTCGATAATTCCAGCTAGCTTCTGCTTCATCTTGTAAGAAGGTAAAAGCTAACTGCTCGGACTGGTACGAGGCTCTATAACGTAATAAGCCCACCAAAGAGGAGAAATTAGTAGCAATATCTGGAAATTCAATCAAGGGTTGACCCTCACTCTTCCTGCTCGAAAAATAATCTGCTCGAAAAACAATGTCGCAGTGTGAAATCTGCTGGTTGAAGTTACCAATCCTTCAAACGGGGGGAACTAATGCCCCAAGGGGGTTGGGGGATCGAGATCTCGGATTTCAAAGCTGTAATTCCTAACGTATTTATAGAAACCGCAAGATCGCTAACCCGATCTCTATACTTAGTGTCATGAATAACTAGTTACAGTCAGATAGCAGCGATCGGAATTTATTGCAACTAGTTTTGATAGTTGTAAGCTTGTTAGGGCGACGCAGATGGTAGCATTTGTTGGAGTTTATTGCAATTAATTTTTGATAATTTCAGACCGCATTAGTACAAACACTCCAGCTTGACAATAGTTCAGAGTAGATAATTCATCTCGTGCTATTGGTATTTACAATCGATCTGATGTTGTCAAAAAGCAGCGTAGATGATGCTCGATCCTGAAGTCAAAGCTCATCAAACTGCTTTTAGCTCGCTGAAGTCTATTTTAAAGGGAAGTCTTTTGCTACAAATTCTCAATAATATAAAACTTAACAAAATCGTGACATTGGCAAAAAAGTTATTTTAATTTCCTTGAGTTAATGCATCTAAATTGCAATAGACTATTAGATCGTTGGTTGCTACTGCGACCCGATTGAATTGAGTGAGTGAGTACGAAAAAACGGAATGAAAATACTGCCATTGCTTCCTGGTCTGTTGCTGACAAGCGCAGCTACCGTGTTAGTTGCTTCGCCTACCTGGGCGCAACAAGTCGTACAAGTGACCGGAGTACAGCTCAAACAGACAGCCAGTGGTTTGGAAGTCATTTTAGAAACAGCAGATAAAGTAACACCAGAAGTCTTTACGTCTAGTAAAGACCAAACTTTGGTTGCTGATATTGCCAACGCGCAACTGCGCTTACCCCAAGGTAAAGATTTTCTGGCTAATAATCCAGCCACGGGTATCGAGCGAGTCACTGTAACTAACGTGACTACCAATAGCGTGCAGGTGACGGTAGTTGGAACAGCAGGAGTACCGAAAGCTGAAGTATTTACGGCAAATCAAACAGGAGGGCTAATTTTTAGCCTCACACCAGCACCTCAGACAACAGCACAACCACCAACACAACCACCAACTGCACCGGAAACACCAGCAGCAAAGCCAGAGGAAAAGCCACAACCTACGGCTGAAGCACCAGCAGATGCAGAAGAAGTGGATATTGTGGTTACTGCAAGCCGCATAGCACAAGCCTTAGAAGACGTGCCGCGATCGGTGACAGTTATAGACCGCGAACAAATTCAGCAACAGGCTAACGTCTCGCCGTCGCGTAACTTACAAGATATTCTGAGTAATTTAGTACCTGGTTTAGCTCCCTCAACTCAAAGTAGCATCAACAGCAATCAAACTTTGCGCGGGCGAACACCTCAAGTTCTGATTGATGGTGTTCCGGTTCGATCGAATTTTATTGCTCAACCCAGAGATTTAAGGAGCATCGATCCCGCATCTGTCGATCGCGTTGAAGTGGTTCGAGGACCCAGTGCGATCTACGGTGACGGCGGAACAGGTGGTGTCATCAATATTATTACCAGACGACCACCAGATGAAGAAGGGATCGTTTCGAGGGCAGAAGTCGGGGTTGATTTCTCGACCACAAATGCAGCAGACAGCTTTGGTAACTATTTGGAATATTCCCTTGCGGGACGGCAGGGAAATACTGACTTTTTAGCAGTTCTCTCGCGCAAGCAGACGGGTGGTTTCTTCGATGCTGAAGGCGATCGCATTCCCCAATTCGGGCAAGATGCCGATACTGAAACCTTAAACTTGCTAGCTAAGGTAGGGGTAGACCTCACCGAGGAGCAACGCCTGCAATTGACGTTTGAACATTTTGATGCCAATGAAGACTTCGGATTTATTTCCGATCCAATCGTGGCGGAACTTCCAGGAATTCAAAAGGCACGGGCGCTGCCAATTGATAATCCAGAATTTATTGGTAGTAAAACACCTGGCAACCGCAATACAATAGTCAATCTCAACTACAGCCACGAAAATTTATTTGGTAGTCGAGTACAAGCGCAGGCGTACTTTCGTAACAGCCCTATAGTAACTACACCAGACGATTTACGACAGTTTGGTTTCGTCGATCCTGGAGTTTACCAAACCAATGTGGACAAAGAAGCGTTTGGCGGCAGACTTCAGGCTGAAACTCCTTTATCGCCAGCTTTGAGTTTACTCTGGGGAGCCGACTACTTTGATGAAGATATTTCCCAAACGATTGAAGTTTTTGACCCAGAAGTATTCGATGCCAGTGGTAGACGGGTTTTTCAGAAAACGCGCGATGTCACTTATACTCCTCCATACAACTTTAATAGTCTCGGTTTATTTGCTCAGTTGCAATGGGAAGTCAGCGATCGCTGGTCTGTAAATGGCGGAGCGCGATACGAGCGTTTTGGCTTGGACGTTGACGACTACACGGCAATTGGTTTTGGGCAAATACCAGATCGGGATATTGAAGGTGGAAATATCAACTTTGATGACGTTTTATTTAATGTTGGTGCGATTCATAACATTACAGATGAAATTAGTCTGTTTGCTAGCTTTGCTCAAGGCTTCTCTGCCCCAGATTTCGGCAACATCTTACGCACTCCCCCCGATGCTTTGACTTCGGTAGAAAACGATCTGGAAGTGACTAGTCCCCAAAAAGTAGATAGTTTCGAGCTAGGCGTGCGTGGTAACTGGTCTAACATCCAAGCGTCCCTAGCTGGTTTTTACAGTACCTCAGAATTGGGTATAGACTTTGTAGATAGCCCAGTTGGTTTTGAGATTGTTCGACAACCCCAGCGGTTCTATGGCTTAGAAGCTACGCTCGACTGGCAAGTAGGCGGCGGTTGGGGATTAGGCGGAACAGCCAGTTTGATTAAAGGCGAATTTGAAGATGAGGAAGGCGAATACTTAAATGCAAGTAGTAATGTTGCCTTTCCGCCAAAGCTGACTGCTTATGTGGAACACAAAACCGATTCTGGCTGGCTGAATCGCTTGCAGTTGCTCTTTGTTGGCGATCGCGACTCTGGATTTGAAGATGGCTCCGACCCCGTACCCATTGAGAGCTACACCACGCTAGATTACATTAGCAGCATTCCTTTATTTGGTGGCAGGCTCGCCCTCAGCGTCGAGAACTTGTTAAACGAACAGTATATCCCGGTTGTCAATCAGTATTTTGGTGGTTTTGGCGGGATCGACGAGATCAGTAATATTGCCGCTAGAGGTAGAACGGTTCGCCTTGGCTACTCACTTGAGTGGTAATCTCTAGGATATATGGACAAATTCTTTTGTGCCGAAGCATCGCGTCAAGCTGAAGAAAACCCTATCGGTTGGGCGGCTCCCTGTCAACTTTACATATTGATAGAATGCCCCCCACCCTGGGGAGGTGATGAGTTTGCCTCTCAATCTGTACCCGCTAATTTAAGAGTTTTAGTAGAGGAGATTTATCAATCCGAGCCTTCGGCGATGGTGCTGTTGATTTACAGCCATATTCTGACCAAGAAAACCTCTACCAAGTTGCTAATCTTTCGTCAGAAGCCAGGTCTTTGCGATGGATACACCAAGCAGGAAACTGAAGTTAACGACGTCAACGATATTGCTCCAGTTTTACAAGACTATTTAGCTAACCCAATTCCACCAGAAGAGCCGCCACCGCAAACTAGAGACATCTTAATTTGTACTCACGGTAGCCACGACAAATGTTGTGCTAAGTATGGCATTCCTTTTTATCGGCAAGCCATAGCTACCGTGACTCATCTCGGTTTAGAGAACGTTCGCATTTGGCAGTCGAGTCATTTTGGCGGACATCGCTTTGCGCCTACAGCACTTGATTTTCCTTCAGGTCGTTGCTATGGCAGGCTTGACGCTAAATCTTTTACCTCAATTTTGACTCATAGCGGCGATATCCAAGACTTAAGATCGGTCTATCGGGGTTGGGGAATTTTATCTGGTTCCGATTACCCAATTCCGGCGCAACTTGTAGAACAAGAACTGTTGCTGCGGTATGGTTGGGATTGGTTTAATTACAAAATTGCCAGTCAAATTGTCGAGCAAAATGAAGATGCCAGCTTCAACTGCGTTGAATTAATTTTTGAAACACCAAATGGTACGATCGCTCGTTACAGAGCGGATGTAGTTGAGGATAAGAGTAAGGCGTTATATTTAATTGGAGATTGTGATGGTACGGAAGTCGAAAAATTGCCCAAATTCTTTGTCAAAAATTTGACCCAAGTGGAATTTGACAGTGATTGAACGGTTCTACCATTCGCTCAAGTTTCGCCTGCTTGTTGCCTTCACCTTTGTTGCGATCGCTTCGTTAAGCTTTGCCAACGCAGCTTGTTACAGCAGGACTTCCCCGCCGATTGCATCTACCAGCACTCAAACCTTAACAACTCCATGTCGAGTCATTCAGCATATCAGCGGTAAAACTCAAGTTTGCGGTCAACCCCAACAAGTGGTTGCACTCAGTCCGCCGCTGTTGGATATCATGCTAGCACTTGGGGTACAGCCAATGGCTTATGCTGAGGTAGATTTATTTACACGGCGTAAATTCGATCGCCCAGACGAGCAAATTCCTTTTCTAGGTAAGTATGTCACTACTCAGCCGATGAATTTGGGCAGTCGCGATAGTCCCTCACAAGAATTGCTACTCTGGCTAAAACCAGATCTCATTTTGGGCGAACCGGAATATAACAGAAATAATTACAATTTGCTTGCCAAAATTGCTCCAACCCTGCTGTTTAGGATTCAAGAAAAAGATGATTGGCAGCAACATATTTCGGCGATTGGGCGCGCGCTAGGACGGGAAGAACGGGCAAAACAAGTCATTGCCGAGTACCAACAGCTAATTGCCCAAACTAAAGCTGCACTAGCACCCATCGCAGCAAGACAGCCAAGGGTATTGGTGTTAGGGTTTGGTAGATTAGCTGCTGATTCTTTCGTACTCGATCCTGAAGAATTTGTTTGTGGCATACTGCAAGAACTTGGTTTTGAAATTGTCACTGTTGGAGCGAGAGAACAAGAGAGATTTAGCGTTTCGCTCGAAGTTCTCCCGCAAATTGAAGCGGATGCAATTCTCGTCCTTCCTTCCGGTAACAACACCATAGCCAACGCTCGGCAACAATGGAGTCAAAATCCGATTTTGCGATCGCTCAGTGCTGACAAGGCTGGAAAAGTCTACTTTACTGATTTTCAAATAACTCGCATTCGAGGACCAATCGCAGCTGAAATCTTTGTCAAACAAATGCGTGAAGTTTTGACTAAAGAAGCTAGGAGTCAGAAGCCAGGAGTCAGAATGGGGGAGGACTTCTTCGCTTCCAGCTCCTAAATTTATCTATAGAAAATAAGAGAAGGTTTGCACGATCGTTGAAACTTCATTCCTGCGTCCATGAGTTTCCTCCTGACTCCTGACTCCTGACTTCTGACTCCTTTCATAATGCGTAATTTCATTACTATTTGGCTCGGTCAATTAGTTTCTACATTTGGTAGTCGCATGACCAGCTTTGCCACAACGATTTGGGCGTGGGAAATTACCGGTCAAGCAACAGCTTTAGCTTTAGTAAATTTCTTTACTCTATTACCGAGCATTTTCATTACTCTTTTTGCTGGCGCGATCGTCGATCGCTGGAATCGCAAACTGCTGATGATAGTCGGCGATACAGTAGCTGTGTTTTCGACGATCGCCATCCTCGCACTTTATCTGACTAATAGCTTGCAGATTTGGCACTTATATGCTTTGGGTGCGTTTAATGGTGCTTTTGGGGAAATTCAAGAGTTAGCATATACGGCATCGTTATCGCAATTAGTTCCCCCGCAACAATATACCCGCGCTAGTAGCATGAACTCTACGCTAAACTATGGCTCGATAATTATTGCTCCTGCTATAGCGGGGACTCTCTACTATACGATCGGTTTAGCTGGGATCTCGCTGATTGACATTGTCACATTTACCGTGGCGATCGCGACAGTGTTATTAGTACCGATCCCGCAACCACCAGTTCATACTACAGAAAACCACAAAGATGCTGGTATCTGGCAACAACTTACCTTCGGATTCCACTACATCATTAAACGTCCCGATTTATTAGCACTTGTCGTATCCGCTTCATTGTTTTGGTTTGCTCACGACTTGGGCGGTTCAGTCGCTACACCAATGATTCTGGCTCGCACGGAAAATGATTCGCGAGTATTAGGTTCGATCTTCTCAATTGCTGGAATTGGAGGTGTCACCGGAGCAGTACTGTTGAGTGTTTGGGGTGGTCCGCGACGACGCATTCACGGCTATCTTTTAGGTATGGTAGGAGCAGGTGTCAGTAAAGCGATATTTGGTTTAGGTCAATCCCCCCAGATTTGGCTACCAGCACAATTTTGCGCGTCGCTGAACTTCCCTTTGTTAGAAAGTTCCCAGACTGCGATTTTGTTAGCGAAGGTAGCACCTGAAGTTCAAGGCAGGGTTTTCGCAGCGCGATCGCTGATGTTTCAACTCGTTTCAGCAGTAGCAGCTTTAATTGCCGGACCGCTAGCTGACAATGTATTTGAACCAGCAATGCGACCGGGAGGCAGTTTAGCGAAATTGCTCGGTGGTATATTTGGTACTCATCCTGGTGCGGGAATGGCAGTTATGTACGTAACCACTTCAACCTGTTTGTTACTTGTAGGTTTAGGTGGATACGCCTGTCGCCCCTTACGAAATCTCAACGATTAGCGAGTCACAACAATGTCGTGCCCTACTCTCAATCGCTCTCATCGTCTACTGTGGTAGTTAGCTGTAGAGACGTTATCCAAAACATCTTTACTGGTAGTCGGGGGATTATGCAGGGGGTTTAAAAGCATTGCCATCTCGTTCTAGCTTTCTGCGTCACTTTTTCCAACTAGCAATTGTCAACATTCTTTCTAACCTGATGGTTCCCATCGCTGGGTTAGTGGATGTTGCTTTTTTAGGGCATTTGAAGGAAATTCATTACCTAGCGGGTGTAGCTTTAGCAACCGTCCTGTTCAATTACATCTACTGGACGTTTGGCTTTTTACGCATGGGGACAACGGGGATGACCGCTCAGGCGATCGGGCGAGAAGATCGACGGGATGTCATGCTTATAGGCTTGCGTAACGGATTAATAGCACTTTCGTTAGGATTGTTAATTTTAGTTTTGCAGCAACCTTTGAGGATGCTAGGCTTTGCGTTACTGAGTGCTACGCCCGAAGTCAAAGCGTCCGGTCAAGCATATTATAATGCTCTGATTTGGGGCGCACCAGCAACTCTACTCAACTTTGTACTAGTTGGTTGGTTCTTGGGGCGATCGCAAAGTGGTAAGGTATTTTTGCTCTCGGCTGTCGGTAATCTGTCTAATGTGGTGCTAGATTACTTGTTTATCGTGCGCTGGGGATGGCAAAGTGCTGGAGCAGGATTAGCGACGGCGATCGCTCAGTATCTCATGTTGCTAGTAGGGTCGATCTTAGTCAATCGAGAAATTTCGTTTGCGCAAGTGCATCGACATCTAGCGAAAGCATCGCTCGTCAGACAAATTCTCAATCCGAGCGAACTACGGACAGCATTTGCGCTCAATGGTGAAATTCTAGTCCGCACCTTTGCTTTAGTTTCTACATTTGCCGTGTTTACTAATCTCAGTTCAAGTTTGGGAACGGAGATTTTATCTACCAATGCAGTGTTATTACAAGTGGTGACGCTGACCGCATACTTTGTTGATGGACTAGCTTTTGCTACCGAAACTCTAGCTGGAGTTTTTCTAGGCAGAGGAGCGATCGCCCAATTAACTTCTTTAATTTGGGTATCTGGAACAGCGAGTTTGAGCGTCGGGTTATTGTTTGCGATCGCCTTCATTCTTACCCCTGTGCCCCTATTCGGCTTATTAACCAACCATACCGAAATTTTGGGACGGATTAGCAGTTATGTAGGTTGGTTGCTGCCAGTATTGGGATTTGGAGCGATCGCCTATATGCTGGACGGCTACTTTCTCGGCTTAACCGCAGGTCGGATTTTGAGAATTTCGGTTCTGGCAGCAGCTTTGTTTGGGTTTGCACCAATGGCTGTAGCTGCCTGGTATTTCCGCAACAGCCATCTACTCTGGCTGTCTCTAGCTTTATTCATGGCTGTCAGAGCTGCGAGTTTGGCGGTATTTGTACCAAAAACCCTGCTAACTGAGATTTAAAGCTATCTTATCGAACCAGCGTTTCTCTAGCTCCAAACTCATCCAAACTGCGTAAGCGATCGCCAACTGCTGTCACAAAACGCGATGACTGCGGCAAGTCCCCAAAAATCTCAGATAGACTTAGCAATGGTCTAGGATCGGAGCCACCAGAACGGGCGCGTTGTATCAGAATATCTGCCATAGGGTCATCGATCTCGATTGAATTGCCGCGATCGTCTTTTCCCTTGAGATAGCGGAACCAAGCAGCAATTGTCAGACTCATATAATCGATCGCCCCATCCTGCCTGAGTGCATCGCGCAACGAACCAAGGATAAATTTGGGCATTTTCGCAGCACTATTGAGACACAGACGCGGCAATCGATCCTGAATCTTAGGATTAGCAAATCGTTGAATTAAAGTTTGTTTGTATTCGTCTAGATCGATTCCAGGGACTGGTTGAAGCGTAGGCGTCACTTCTGCCATTAGGCGATCGACGGCTTGCCGAATCGCTGGATCTGCCATGACTTCATGGACGTAGGTATAGCCTGCTAGAGTGCCGAGATAGCCAATGAGCAAGTGACTGGCGTTGAGTAACCGAATTTTCATCATTTCGTAAGGATGAACGTCATCGGTCATCTGTACGCCTACGGCTTCCCAATCGGGTCTACCCGCACAGAAATTGTCTTCAACCACCCACTGAAGAAATGGTTCCGCTACCACTGGAAAGGCATC
>ERZ1066118.722-NODE-722-length-27005-cov-11.687050_pt1 | contig 27005 bp, 25 predicted proteins | sample MGYA00382765_ERZ1066118 | MGnify/ENA primary metagenome ERZ1066118 (study PRJEB33369, sample SAMEA5778348) | biofilm metagenome | biome: Industrial cooling water; feature: Water cooling tower basin; material: Biofilm | place: United Arab Emirates | collected...
GTGCAGGTGCCCGAGGCGATCACCGTCCAGGAACTCGCCAACCGCATGGCCGAAAAGGGCGCGGACCTGGTGAAGGCGCTGTTCAAGATGGGCATGCCGGTCACGGTCAATCAAACCATCGACCAGGACACCGCCGAGCTGCTGGTGACCGAGTTCGGCCACAACATCAGCCGCGTCTCGGCCTCCGACATCGACCTCGCCGCCGATACGACGGAGGACGCGCCCGAGACGCTGCGCCCCCGTCCGCCGGTGGTCACGATCATGGGCCATGTCGATCACGGCAAAACCAGCCTGCTCGACGCGCTGCGCGGCACGGACGTGGTGCGCGGCGAGGCCGGCGGCATTACCCAGCATATCGGCGCCTATCAGGTGACGCTCAAGGACAAGTCCAAGGTCACCTTCCTCGACACGCCGGGCCACGAGGCGTTCACGCAAATGCGTGCACGGGGCGCGGACGTGACCGACATCGTGGTGCTGGTCGTGGCGGCGGACGACGGGCTGATGCCGCAGACGATCGAGGCCATCAACCACACCCGCGCGTCGGGCAAGCCGATGATCGTGGCGATCAACAAGATCGACAAGCACGAGGCCAATCCGCAGCGGGTGCGCGAGCGCCTGCTTGAGCATGAGGTGGTCGTCGAGGCGATGGGCGGCGAGGTGCAGGACGTCGAGGTCTCGGCGCTCAAGAAGACCGGGCTCGACGAGCTGATCGAGAAGATCCAGCTCCAGGCCGAGATCATGGAGCTGCGCGCCAACCCCGACCGCCCGGCCGAGGCGACGGTGATCGAGGCCAAGCTCGACAAGGGCCGCGGTCCGGTCGCGACGGTGCTGGTCAACCGCGGCACTCTGAAGGTCGGCGACGTGTTCGTGGTCGGCGCGGAATCGGGCAAGGTCCGCGCGCTGGTCGACGACAAGGGTCGTCAGGTGAAGGCGGCGGACCCCGCCATGCCGGTCGAGGTGCTCGGCATCTCCGGCACGCCTTCGGCGGGCGATCCGCTGCAGGTGGTCGAGAACGAGGCGCGCGCCCGCGAGGTGGCGGAATATCGCCAGGGGGTCCTCACCCAGAAGCGGACCACGTCCGCGCCCGCGTCGCTCGAGAGCATGTTCTCCGCGCTCGCCGCGAACAAGGCGATCGAGTATCCGCTGGTCGTCAAGGCCGACACGCAGGGCACGGTCGAGGCGATCGTGGGGTCGATCAACAAGATCTCCACCGACCTGATCCGCGCGCGCATCCTGCACTCGGGCGTCGGCGGCATCACCGAGAGCGACGTGACCCTGGCCGCGGCGTCGGGCGCGCCGATCATCGGCTTCCATGTCCGCGCCAACGCCAGGGCGCGCGAGATCGCCGAGCGGCAGAAGGTGGCGTTGAAGTACTACGACGTTATCTACGACCTGGTGGACGAAATCCGCGCCGGCATGGCGGGCGAGCTCGGGCCGGAAGCGTTCGAGACGGTGGTCGGCCGCGCGGAGATCCGCGAGGTCTTTTCCGCCGGCAAGACGGGCAAGGCCGCCGGCCTGCTGGTCGTCGACGGCGTCATCCGCAAGGCGCTCAAGGCCCGCATCACGCGCAACGACGTCATCATCTACAATGGCGAGATCGCGTCGTTGCGTCGGTTCAAGGACGATGTCGCGGAGGTCCGTGCCGGCCTGGAGTGCGGCGTGACGTTCACGCAGAACTTCACGGACATCAAACCGGGCGACTTCCTGGAGACGTTCGAGGTCGAACTGCGCGAGCGGACGCTCTGATCGGGACGGCTCCGGCGCAAGGCGGAGCCGGGTCATGCGATGAAGCAAGAGGCATCCGAGAAGTCGGTCCGCACGCTGCGCGTGGGCGAGCAGGTGCGGCACATCCTGTCCGAGATCCTGCAGCGCGGCGACGTGCACGACGACGTGCTGGCGAGCCACATGGTCAGCGTGACGGAGGTCCGGATGTCCCCCGACCTGCGGCACGCGACGGTGTTCGTGAAGCCGCTGCTCGGCAAGGACGAGGACGCGGTGCTCACGGCGCTGCGCCAGAACACCGCCTATCTCCAGCGCGAGGTCGCGACCCGCGTGAAGATGAAATATGCGGCCCGGCTCAAGTTCCTGGCCGACGAAAGCTTCGACGAGGGAAGCCACATCGACGCCCTGCTCCGCTCGCCCGAGGTGGCGCGGGACCTGGAGGGCGAGTAGCGTCCGGCCGCCATGGCCAAGCTGTACTTCTACTACGCCTCCATGAATGCGGGAAAGTCGACCAATCTGTTGCAGGCCGACTTCAACTATCGCGAGCGGGGAATGCGGACGATGCTGTTCACGGCCGCGGTGGACGATCGCTTTGCGGCGGGGACGATCGCGTCCAGAATCGGACTGTCGGCGCCGGCGACGCCGTTTGACGGCCGCACGGACCTGCGTGCGCTGGCGCTGGCCGAGCATGATCGCGGCGCGCTCGCCTGCGTGCTGGTGGACGAGGCGCAGTTCCTGACCGCCGCGCAGGTCGACCAACTGGCCGCGCTGGCGGACGCGCACGGGCTGCCGGTGCTCTGCTATGGCCTGCGGACCGACTTTCGCGGCGAGCTGTTCCCCGGCTCGGCGCGGCTGCTGGCGCTGGCTGACGCGCTGATCGAGATCAAGTCGGTCTGTGAATGCGGGCGCAAGGCGACGATGAACCTGCGGGTGGACGACGAGGGCCGGGCCATCGCGCACGGGCGCCAGACCGAGATCGGCGGCAACGAGCGCTATGTGGCCCTGTGCCGCCGCCATTTCGTAGACGCGCTGCGGTCGGCCTGACATGCACGGCTGGCTGGTGATCGACAAACCGGTCGGGCCGGGCTCGACCGAGATCGTCTCGGCGGTCAAGCGCGCACTCAGGGCAGGCGGCTATCCCAAGGCGAAAGTCGGGCATGGCGGGACGCTCGATCCGCTCGCGTCCGGCGTCCTGCCGGTCGCGCTCGGCGAGGCGACCAAGCTCGCCGGGCGGCTGCTCGACGGCGACAAGGTCTATGCCTTCACCGTCCGGTTCGGAACGGAGACCGACACGCTCGACCTGGAGGGCCGCGTGGTCGTGACCTCGCAGGTGCGGCCGGACGGGGCGGAGATCGCGGCGGTGCTGCCGCGCTTCACGGGTGCGATCCGGCAAATGCCACCGGCCTATTCGGCGCTTAAGGTGGACGGGCAGCGGGCGTACGACCTCGCACGCGCGGGGGAGCACGTGGCGCTCGCTGAGCGGGAGGTGGTGGTTCACGCACTCCGTCACACCGAACCTGTGCCAGCGTCCGACGCGCCTGATGCCGATAAGCTGGAGGAGCAGATACCGGCGCAAGGCCAGCACGACGAGGCCACCTTCGTCGCCCATGTCTCTAAGGGTACGTATATCCGCAGCCTGGCGCGCGACCTCGCGCGGGCGCTCGGCACCGTCGGGCATGTCACTATGCTGCGCCGGTTGAAGGCGGGGCCGTTCGGCCTCGCGCCCGCGATATTGCTGGACAAATTGGCGGAGGCCGGTATGGAGCGCGGCCTTGAACACCACCTCCTGCCGTTGAGGGCGGGGCTGGACGACATCCCGGCTCTTCCTCTCACTCCCGACCAGGCAGGGGCGCTCCGCCAGGGGCGCGTGCTGGCCGGGATCGCCGCCGACGACGGGCAGGCCTTCGCGATGCTCGGACCCGTGCCGGTCGCGCTGGTCGAGGTCCAGGCCGGACACGTCCGGGTCGTTCGCGGATTCAACCTTTAGCTTCTGATGTCGAAGGAAAACACATGTCGATCACCGCGGAGCGCAAGCAGGCGCTCATCACCGAACATGCCCGCGAGAGCGGCGACACCGGCAGCCCCGAGGTGCAGGTCGCGATCCTGACCGAGCGCATCCGCAATCTGACGGAGCACTTCAAGGGTCACGCCAAGGACAACCACTCGCGCCGCGGCCTGCTCATGATGGTCAACAAGCGGCGCTCGCTGCTGGACTATCTGCGCAAGAAGGACGGCCAGCGCTATCTCGACCTCATCGCGAAGCTCGGTCTTCGCAAGTAACCGGACGGCCCCTTCGGGGGCCGTTCTTGCATCCGCCCCACCGCAATCCGGCGGACGGGCGAGGAGCCCAGACGCGCTCCACACCGACGCGGGCCGGATAGCCCGCACATAGGCCCCGGCGGGATCGGCCCGCCGGAGTGAAGGAAAGAGAATGTTCGACACCAAGAAAGTTTCGATCGAGTGGGGCGGCAAGACGCTGACGCTCGAGACCGGCCGCGTCGCGCGGCAGGCCGACGGCGCGGTGCTCGCGACGCTGGGCGAGACGGTCGTGCTGTGCGCGGTCACCGCGGCGCGCACGGTCAAGGAGGGGCAGGATTTCTTCCCGCTCACCGTCCACTATCAGGAGAAGTTCTCCGCCAGCGGCCGTATCCCCGGCGGCTTCTTCAAGCGCGAGCGCGGCGCGACCGAGCGTGAGACCCTAGTCTCTCGCCTGATCGACCGCCCGATCCGGCCTTTGTTTCCGGAGGGGTTTTACAACGAGATTAACTGCATCGCGCAGGTGCTGTCCTATGACGGCGAGAACGAGCCGGACATCCTGGCGATGGTGGCGGCGTCGGCGGCGCTGACCATCTCCGGCGTACCTTTCATGGGGCCGATCGGCGCGGCGCGCGTGGGCTACAAGGACGGCGAGTATCAGCTGAACCCGACCGACGCGCAGGTTGAGGCGGGCGAGCTCGACCTGGTCGTCGCCGCCACGCAGGACGCGGTGATGATGGTCGAGTCTGAGGCCAAGGAGCTGTCGGAAGAGGTGATGCTGGGCGCGGTCATGTTCGCGCATAAGGCGTCGCAGGACGTGATCGATGCGATCATACAGCTGGCCGAGCAGGCCGCCAAGGATCCGTGGGAGCTCTCCCCCGTCGCCGACAAGTCGGCCCAGATGGCGAAGCTGCGCGAGGCGATCGGCGCGGACCTGGAAGCGGCCTACAAGATCACCAACAAGGCCGAGCGCCAGAACGCCGTCAACGCGGCCCGCGCCAAGGCGCGCGAGGCGTTCGAGAGCCTGAAGCACGAGGACCCGGAGCAGTATCTGGGCACGCTCAAGCTGGTGAAGAAGCTCGAGGCCGACATCGTGCGCGGCGCGATCCTCTCCGACGGTCGCCGCATCGACGGGCGCGACACCAAGACGGTGCGTCCGATCGAGGCCGAGGTCCACTTCCTGCCGCGCGCGCACGGCTCGGCGCTGTTCACCCGCGGCGAGACGCAGACCATCGCCACCACGACGCTGGGCACCCGCGACGCCGAGCAGATGATCGACGGGCTGAACGGGCTTTCGTACCAGCACTTCATGCTGCACTATAACTTCCCGCCCTATTCGGTCGGCGAAGTGGGCCGCTTCGGCGCGCCGGGGCGGCGTGAGGTCGGGCACGGCAAGCTCGCCTGGCGGGCGCTGCACCCGGTGCTGCCGACCAAGGAGGAGTTCCCCTACACCATCCGCGTCACCTCCGACATCACCGAGTCGAACGGCTCGTCCTCGATGGCGACGGTGTGCGGCGGCTCGCTCTCCCTCATGGACGCGGGCGTGCCGATCAAGCGGCCGGTCTCGGGCATCGCGATGGGCCTGATCCTGGAGGGCGACAAGTTCGCCGTGCTCAGCGATATCCTGGGCGACGAGGATCACCTGGGCGACATGGACTTCAAGGTCGCCGGCACGTCCGAGGGCATCACCAGCCTGCAGATGGACATCAAGATCGCCGGCATCACCGAGGAGATCATGCGCACCGCGCTGGCGCAGGCCAAGGACGGCCGCGCGCACATCCTCAATGAGATGGCGAAGGCGCTGGGCGAGACCCGGACCGAGCTGTCGGCGCATGCGCCGCGGATCGAGACCTTCACCATCGACAAGTCCAAGATCCGCGAGGTGATCGGCACCGGCGGCAAGGTGATCCGCGAGATCGTCGCCACCACCGGCGCCAAGGTCGACATCGACGACGAGGGCGTGATCAAGGTGTCCTCGTCCGACCCCGCGCAGATCGAGGCCGCGATCAAGTGGATCAAGGGCCTGGTCGAGGAGGCCGAGGTCGGCAAGATCTATGACGGCAAAGTCGTCAACATCGTCGATTTCGGCGCCTTCGTGAACTTCATGGGCGGCAAGGACGGCCTCGTCCACGTCTCCGAGATGAAGAACGAGCGCGTCGAGAAGCCGACCGACGTGGTCAGCGAAGGCCAGGCGGTGAAGGTCAAGGTGCTGGAGATCGACCCGCGCGGCAAGGTCCGCCTGTCGATGCGCGTCGTCGACCAGGAGACCGGCCAAGAGCTGGAGGACACCCGCCCGCCGCGCGAGCCGCGCGGCGAGCGGGGCGACCGCGGCCCGCGCGGCGACCGCGGGGATCGCGGCCCGCGCCGCGATGGCGATCGGGGTCCGCGGCGTGACGGCGGGGATCGTGGTCCGCGCCGGGACGGCGGCGACCGGGGCCCGCGCGGCGACCGGGGCGATCGAGGTCCGCGCAACGGCGGCAACGACGACGGCCCCGCGCCCGAGTTCGCGCCGGCGTTCCTGACGGGGGACCGGGACTGACGTCCTCCGCTCCCTTCGGCTGAGTGGCTCGAGGAAGGCCCGGAGCGCGAGCTCCGGGCCTTTCTGTTGACCCGCGCCGGGCGGCATGGAAGCTTCGTCCACGGGGCCACAAACGGCTTCGACCCATGGAGCTGCAGGCATGGCCGATCCCGACACGCTGGGCTGCGTCGAACTGACCAGCGGCATCGATCGGGCGGAAGGCGCGGCCGAAACGGCGACGTCACCCCTGCCGGCCGGGGCGGCGGCGCGGCGACCGCCCAACTTCATCGTCGTGCTGTGCGACGACCTGGGCTATGGCGACCTCGGCCTGTTCGGCAGCCGCCTGATCCGAACGCCCTGCATCGACCGCATGGCGGCCGAGGGGCTGACGCTCACCCACTTCTTCGCCGCCGCCAATCTGTGTACGCCGTCGCGCGCGGGCCTGCTGACCGGGCGCTACCCGATCCGCACCGGATTGGGGCACGAGGTCATCATCGCCCGCGACACGCACGGCCTGCCGCCCGCCGAGGTGACGATCGCCAAGGCGCTGAAGCCGCACTACGCGACCGCGATGGTCGGCAAATGGCATCTGGGCCATGTCGCGCCGCACTGGCCGCCGATCGTGCACGGCTTCGACAGCTTCTATGGGCTGCCGTACAGCCACGACATGAAGCCGCTGAGCCTGTGGGAACAGCCACGGCCCGACGCCGCGCTGATCGAGGGGCCGGTCGACTTCGCGCTGCTGACGCAGCAATTCTTCGATCGCGGGCTCGCCTTCATCGAAGCGCACCGCGACCGCCCCTTCTTCCTCTACCTCGCGCTGACCGCGCCGCACGCGCCGCTGGTGCCGCACCCCGACGGCGCGGGGCTGAGCCGGGCGGCGGCCTATGGCGACGTGGTCGAGGAGGTGGACCGCCGCATGGGCGCGATGTTCGACCGCCTGCGCGAACTCGGGATCGACGAGGACACGTTGGTGATCTTCACCTCCGACAACGGCCCATGGTTCGAGGGTTCGACCGGGGGCCTGCGCGACCGGAAGGGTGGCGCGGGGTTCGAGGGCGGGTATCGCGTGCCGTGCGTCGTGCGCTGGCCGGGCACCGTCCCGGCGGGCGTGCGGAGCGACGCGCTGGCGTCGGGGATCGACCTGCTGCCCACCTTTGCGGCGCTGGCGGGCGTCGACCTGCCGGACGCGATCCTCGACGGGCGCGACCTGAGCGCGCTGCTGCGGACGGGCGACGGCTCGCCGCACGAGGAGCTGGTGCTGTTCAACAACGAGCGGGTCGCCGCCGTCCGGACCGCGCGCTGGAAACTGGTGGTGCGATCCTATTACCGGAGCTGGGACCTGCCGATCGCCAAGTTCGGCTATCCGTTGCTGTTCGACATGATCGAGGACCCGGAAGAGAGCTACAACATGGCGGCTCGCCATCCGGAGGTGATGGCCGACATGAAGGCCCGGGTCGCGCGCGCGCAGGCGCTGTTCGAGCCGATGGGGGTGCGCCAGTCGGAGGAGAAGCTGCCGAATATCGGATAGGACCCGCGCCGGTCAGCCCGACCGTTCCAGTCCTGCGCGACGGGCGCGAGCGCGCGCACCAGCGCGGCGAGGGTGGGGATTGTTGCCCGCGCGGCGACCGGGGTCCGCGCAACGGCGGCAACGACGACGGCTCCGCGCCCGAGTTCGCGCCGGCGTTGCTGACGCGGGACCGGGACTAGTTGGGAGGGCGGCCTGCCGCGAGCCGCGGCAGGCGGTCGAGAACGGTCGGCGAGGCGGCTTAAGCTGCCCCCGCCATCTCCCGATTTTGGGTACGATGGCAGACTTGGGCCGTGCCGCATAGCTTGGCGGTATAGCTGGATTGAGGGAGGCCCGGAGCGTGGGCTTCGGGCCTTTTCCTTGGGCTGGGCGTAGCTGTGCGATCACTGGGGGAGAGCGGTCCGGCCGCTTTCGGGTGCTCAGTTCGCGTAAGCGGACGCTCGTTCATTGAAGTTGCAGCCGCAGCAAGCCGCCGAGAAGCATTACGAGCGTGATCAGCACCGCCGTCGACGCGCTGATTGTCCCGTCGGAGTTTATGGCGGTCACATTATCCGTGGGCGAGTGGCGCGCTGATCGGAGGGTCGCGCTAGGCTCGCCTTCTGAACGCCAGTCGTTTCTCCACGCCGGTCATTCGGCAGCGCCAATGACATAGTTTTTCGCTCACACCGTGGCGGAGCGCGATTTGCTGAGCCGAAATACCGCGGGCGCGCATGGTGAGTAGCGCCGGCTCTGGAAGGAGCATCGCTCCGCCCAGCCAATCTGCCTCCTCTTCTTGTTCGTTCGAGTAGTCGGAGAGGAGAACTAGGCCGCTCGGCGAGACATTCACCTCTGCGGGCGCATGATCCAGGTCAATATGCGCGATCTCGTGCATCAGCGTCGAAGCACGGCGCGTTCTCGGGTGTGCCGAGTTGAGCACAACCACGTGTACGCCATCCTCGAGCAGACTCAGGCCGGACCAGCTATCGGGATCGATAACGAGAAGCTGACCCGAGTGCTCTTCCGGAAGGTCAAGGTCGGCGGCCTCGTAAACGAGGATGCCCCGATGCTCCGCGTAGCGCCAGGGACAGAGCGCCCCTGCCGGGTCGATCCCGAGCGCCTCCCGCGCGGCAACCGCTCGGCGCTCGGCTTCGGCTTTGAACCCCCTGCGCATCCTACTAGTCCGTGATTACTTCCGACCGGGCGCGGCGGGCGCGCTGAGCGGCTAGAATAAGTGCTCCGAGTGACGTGGCGGTTTCGACAGAAACGGCGGCCCTTTTTCTGAAATGCGCAACCGCCCGCTTAGCAGGAGCGACTTCCGTCGGCCGCTCAACGCCAAGGAACCTTGCCGGGTCGACTTCAAGCCACCGACAAATCTTCGCGAAAGTCCCTAGGTCAGGCAGGTGGCCGTTCTCCACTCGGGACAGGGTGGCCGGGCTGACATCCGCCTCTGCGGCCGCGGCGCGGATGCCGCGCCCTCCGCGCTTACGTGCGATCAGTCTCCCCAATTCCTCAATAGGCAGGGTCATCTAAACTCCAGACCGTCGTTGACTCCCGCTGCGCGGGCACATATTGTCTCACTCGTAAGACAAGTCGCCTCACGGCTGAAACTGCCTTACATCTGAAACGGACGAATCACACCCGCGAGCGCATGTCAAGCGGGAGGCGGTCGTTCACCAAGGTGAAGGGAAGACGCAATGAGTGGGAAAAATCAATATGTTGTGCGCAACGGCTCTGGCTGGGGTCTTCGCGGCGAGGGCAACAGCCGGCTGACCGGGTCCTTCGAGACCCAAGCCGCCGCCATCGCTCGTGGACGTGAGATCGCGCAGAACCAGGGTGCCGAGCTGCGCATCCAGGGACGAAACGGTCAGTTCCGTGAGTCATGGTCGTACGGGAACGATCCGTTCCCGCCCGAGGGCTGATCTACGGAGGAGAGGGGGTCATTCGGCCCCCTCTCTTCATTCTAGATTGGAGACGAACTTTGGCGTGGTATGTTTCAGGAACGGATGTCTTCACGTGCAACGGAAGTGAGGCGGTCTGGAGGACTGACTATGGCCCGTCCCAAGCTGTGCCGCTGTCCGGAATCTACAAGTGCCAGGGCTGCAAACGTGAGGTGACGTCAAACGCAGGCGACCCATTTCCCCCGCAAAATCATCACCAGCACTCGCTCGCACAAGGATCGATCCGCTGGCGACTGCTCGTCTGGACAAATACCGGCGGTAACTAAGAAGGCTCGCCGGGCCAGAGCCTGCCGGTTACCGACGTGAGGCAGGGACAACACCGTCGCGCTCGATTTGAAGCCTCACCCCCGCATCCGGCAATACAGCCGCTTCCGTTCGTCCTCGGTCCCGGGAACGGATCGGCGGGTGTGGGCGGCTCCGACGTGGCCTTAAGGTGCGGCCCGCGCCGTGAGCACGCGCGGTACTTGAGTTGGGAGCCGAGCGCCGCAACTGCGTGCTTTAGCCCATGAGCAGCGCGTAGCGGTTGAACCGGTTGGGTCTCAGCAGGTGGACGTGCCCGCACGGGCAAGCGACGCCCAGGTTTGCGTTGTGCTGCTCCAAGTCCGCCAGGCTGTCCAGGCGGGTGTTGGCCGACACCTCAGTGGAGGAAGGGCGGGGTCAGCTGGTCGCGGTCATCGGGCGGCTCAAGTTGACGTGCGTAGCTGCTGACCACGCTATGACGAATGAAGGTCCGTTATTGAGAGGCAGCGCGGCCCCACAGATGTCGACTTGTTGGGTCTAAGCCGACGGGAACGAAAACCAACCACCCTATTCACGCAAGCTGTCACGGGAAACAGCGTCGAAAGCAGGCTCGCGCCGTCCCTGTCCGGCCTTGCGCGTCTCGCACCCGCCCGCACTGGCCCACCCCCGCGCAGCGCTGTCCTACAGCCCCCGCCCCGCCCTACTCCCTCCCCGACTCGATCGACCGGGGGGGACGCAGCATGGCCGAACCGATGGATCCCGCTCGCCGCGCGGCGTTCCTGACGGCGTTGGCGGAGACCGGAAACCAGACGCTGGCGGCCGAGCGGGCGCGGGTGTCTCGGTCGTGGGTGGTGCTGCGGCGGCGGACCGATCCGGGCTTCCGGGCCGAGCTGGACGCGGCCGTCGCGGCGGCGCGGGCGCGGTTGGCGGAGGCGAACGGCACCCGGCCGGAGTCACGTTGGCGCGATGGAGCGGGTCAGGAGCTGATCGTCCGGGGCGGCAACGGCCGCTTTCTGCAGGTCGCGCGCGCGAAGCTGGACAGCTTCACGCCGCGCCTGGAGCAGCGGTTCCTCACCGCACTCAAGGGCAGCTGCAACGTGCTCGCCGCGTGCCGGGCCACGGGGCTGAAGCCGGCGACCGTCTATGCGCACCGCAAGCGCTGGCCCGCCTTCGCGGACGCCTGGGACGCCGCGATCGAGGAGGGCTATGATCGCCTCTCGGCCGCGCTGGTCGCGTCGGCCGGCGCAATGCTGGGCGACACGGACATGGAGCCAGACGCGTCGCTGTCGGTGACCAGCGTGGCGGAGGCGCTCCAGGTGCTCTCTCTCTACAAGTCGCGCAAGGAGGGTCGCTCCTTCGGCAAGCGCCCCCGCCCGCGCACGCTGGACGAGGTGCGCGGGAGCATCCTCCAGAAGCTGGACGCGCTCGCGGGGGCGGCGCGGCATGAGCGGCGGGAGAAGGCGGCGGCGCTGAAGCGGGACCGCGCGGCCGGGGCCGCCCTGCCCCGCCCTCGCCTGCGGCGGCGGTGGCGGGCGGGGGACGAGGGGGACGGGGCGTAGGGGGGGTCTGAACGGGCGGGGGCGGCTGCGTCTTGCGCGGCCGGCCCTGAAGGGTTGGCGGGCGGGGAGGTTGGCGCGGCCTGGTTCTTCGGCGGCGGGGCCGTCACGGGAGTAAATCCCGTGACGTCGAAGCCCGGCTGACGCCGGGCCCGGCCGGCCTAGCGCGACTTCGGCGCAGCCACACTGCGCCGATGCGCGCGGCGGCTGACGTCGAAGCCCGGCTTGCGCCGGGCCCGGCCGGCCTGGCGCGTCTTCGGCGCAGCAAGCTGCGCCGATGCGCGCTGCGGCTTACATCCCGTTCGCCAGGTTGGTGTCGGCGTCGTTGGTGCGGAGGTCTTCGGCCTGGTTCTGCCCGGTCGCGCGGACCGCGTCCGCCTGGTTCTCCAGCGCGTCCTCGCCGGCCTCGGTGGTGGCGTTGTCGGCCATCTCTTCCATGTTGTCGGCGGTCGCCTCGGCCACGGCCTCGACATTGTCGGCGGCCTGCTCGCGCGGGCTCGTGTTGCAGGCGGCGAGCGAGACCAGGCCGGCGGCGGCCAGCGGACCAAACAGCTTCTTCATCGGCGCTTCAATCCCTTGTCGTGAAAAGCGGAACCGATGCGATCGGTTCGGGAGCGCAATGTTCACCGGCGGGGCTCCCCGGTCAAGATGCGGCTCCGGAGGCGCGCGGGCGGGCCGGTCCTAACCTCGCTCAGCGCGTTCGCGGTAGGCCCGGGCGGCCGGGCGCGTGTAAGGGCAGGCGCGTGACGCGCGCGGACCCTGCAGGCCCCTGGCCCTTTGGCGATGGCGAGATGGCCGGGCGCATCCGCGCGCACGACTGGGCCGCGACGCCGCTGGGCGCGGTCGCGGGCTGGTCCGAGCGGCTGCGCGCGGGCGTGGAGACGATGCTGGCGACGCCCACCATCGTGTCGCTGCTGGTCGGGCCCGAGCGGATCCTCCTCTACAACGATCGGGCGGCGCAGGAGTATGGCGCCAAGCATCCGGGCGTGCTGGGCCTGCCGGCAGAGCTGGCCTTCGCCGAATTCCACCGCGTCGCCGGCTTCTACGACCGGGTGTTCGCGGGCGAGAGCGTCCACGTCCCCGCGCAGGCGCTCGACTCGGACGAGGACGGCGTGACGGAGGTGTACGAGGCCTGGCTCGTCCCCATCCGCGGCGGGGACGGCCAGGTGATGGCGGCCCAGATGCTGGGCTTCGCGATCGGCGAGCGGCTGCACGCGGAGGCGGCGCTGCGCGAGAGCGAGGCGCGGTTCGCGCAGTTCGCCGCCTCCGCGTCCGACGCCCTGTGGATCCGCGACGCGGCTACGCTGCGGATGGAATATGCCAGCCCCGCGGTGGAGGCGATCTATGGCGTGCCGGCGGCGGCGATGCTGGGCGAGGTCGAGCGCTGGGCGGTGCTGATCGAGCCGGAGCAGCGCGCGGACGGCCTCGCGCACCTCGGCCGCGCGCGGGGCGGCGCGCCGGCGGTGGACGAGTTCGCGATCCGGCGGCCGTCCGACGGCGCGCGGCGCTGGATCCGGGACACGAGCTTCCCCCTGCGCGACGAGGCCGGGCGGGTGCAGCGGATCGGCGGCATCGCCGAGGACGTGACGGAGGCCAAGGCGGCGGCAGAGCGGCAGGAGCTGCTGCTCGCCGAGCTGCAGCACCGGGTCCGCAACATCCTGGCGGTGATCCGCTCGATCGTGCGCCGATCGCAGGACAGCGCGGACACGGTGGAGGACTATGTCCAGCATCTGGACGGGCGCATCTCCGCCCTCGCCCGCGTGCAGGTGTCGCTGACGCGGCAGGCGGGCGCGGGCGTGGAGCTGGAGGACGTGCTGCGCGAGGAGCTGCTGGCGCAGGTCGCGCAGGAGAGCCAGTTCGAGCTGGACGGACCGCCCGTGCTGCTGAGCGCCAAGGCGGCGGAGGTGCTGACGCTGGCGGTGCACGAGCTGGCCACCAACGCCACCAAATATGGCGCGTTCAGCCAGCCCGACGGGTGCGCGCGGATCGCCTGGCGGGTGGAGCGGCGCGAGGACCGGGACTGGCTGGCCCTGAGCTGGGCCGAGCGCGGCGTGGACATGCCCGGCCCCGCCGAGCGGCGCACCGGCTTCGGCACGGAACTGATCGAGCACCGCGTGCCTTATGACCTGTACGGCACGGGGTCGCTGACCCTGCGCCCCGGTGGCGTCGAGGCCCGGATCGAGTTCCCGCTCGAGGCCGGGCACAGCATCCTGCAGACCGATGGAGCCGCCCGATGACCTCGCCCGCCCCGACCGCGCTCCACGGCGCCCGCGTGCTCGTGCTGGAGGACGAATACTTCATCGCCGCCGACCTGCGCGACGCCCTGACCGAGTGCGGCGCGAGCGTGCTGGGGCCGTTCCGCCGGACTGAAGAGGTCGTCGCGGCGATCGCGCGCGAGCGGCCGAGCATGGCGCTGGTCGACATCAACCTGGGCCTCGGCCCGTCCTTCGACGCGCCGCGCGCGCTGCGCGAGGCTGACATCCCCTTCGCGTTCGTGACCGGCTACGACCAGGGCGCGATCGTCGCGGAGTTCGCGGGCGTGCCCCGGATCGAGAAGCCGGTCGCCGCCGCCGCCCTGTGCCGGACGCGGAGCAGCTGCTGGGGCAGGCGGTCACCGATACCTAGATTGCGCCGAGCCCGTTGAGATAGGCGCCGTCGAACTCCGCGGCCGTCGTCAGGCCGCGCCAGTCCTCGATCACGACGCGACCGCGCGCGAGCGTCATCAGCCCCTCCTCGCGCAACCCCTTCAGGATCCGGTTCACATGCACGGGGGTCAGGCCGAGCGCGTCGCCCATCTGCTCCTGGGTGATCGGCAGCGAGAACTGGTCCCGGGCCGCAGCGCTGACGTTCCGGCTGCGGACCGCCAGCTCGCACACCAGATGCGCGGTGCGGGCGCGGGCGTCGCGACGGCCGACGTTGAGCAGCCATTGCGCGACGATCGCGGCGTCGAGCACGCAGTCGCGCCAGAAGGCAGCGGCGATCGCGGGATAGCGGTCGCTCGCTTCACGGAGCGCCGCGTGCGGCACCTTCATCACGGTGCTGGGCGCGAGCGCGTTGATCGCGCTGGTCGCCTGCGGCGCGACGACGGAGGGCAAGTCGACCATCTCGCCGGGCAGGTGCAGCGACAGGAACTGCCGCTTGCCGTCGGCGGTCTGGCCGTAGCGGCCGACCAGCCCTTCAGACACAAGGCAGGCGTGGTCGGTGATCGTGCCTTGCCGGACGATATCGACATGGGCGGGATAGCGCATCAGCGTAACAGGCAGCCGGAGCAGCGCGTCCTGCTCCTCCGAGCCCAGCCGCGAGTGAGCGCTGAGGCGCTGTATGAAGATTTCGAGGGCGGAGCTGTTCGACGGATATGGCACCATGCCCCCTGTGTTCACAGGACCTTGACGTGCATCAGCGGACGGCCGGCGGCCATAACTTAGATTACAGACCTTCTCCCGCGAAATCTATGTTACTGCCGAGGTTTGGCTGATCCGTCGGGCTGCACAGTCGACATTAAGAGTCAGCCGCTTAGGGTCGGTGGCCATGGCGACGGTAGGGCTGAACCGGCGGGATCGGACGATAGCGGCGCTGGTCGCGGCCGGGCTGGTCGCGAGCCTGCTTTGGGCGCTGGTGCTCGGGCTGGCGGTTGCCCCGCGCGCAGTTACCGACACCGCGCTGAAGCTGTTCGGCGTCGCTCCGCCCCCGTCCCCGCCTGCAGAGGTCGTGCCGCCGCCTCGGCCGAGCTATCGTCCCTCCGGGCGGGCCGCGCCGCCCAACCTCCGCTCGCGCGCCGCCCCGATCGCCGCCCCTGTGCCCGAGGTCGTCACCCCCGTGCCGCCGCCCCCGGTCGCGACCGCGCCCAAGCCGTTCGAAGGCGCCGAGGCCACGCAGGGCGCGGCCGACCTCGCCGGTCCCGGCACGGGCGCGGGCGGCGAGGGCGACGGGACGGGCGCCGGCGGCTGGGGCGACGGCGACGGCGCCGGCGACACGCCGCCCCGCCGCATCGCCGGCCGGTTGCGGGATTCGGATTACCCGCGCGAGGCGGTCGACGAGCGCGCGAGCGGGCGCGTCGGCGTGCGCTATATGGTCGATATCGACGGGCGGGTGCCGCGCTGCCAGGTGACGCGGTCGAGCGGCAGCCCGGCGCTCGACGCCACGACCTGCCGCCTGATCATGCAGCGCTATCGCTTCCGGCCGGGCTATGACGCGCGCGGGCGGCCGTTCGTGTCCACGATCGTGGAGAATGCGATCTGGATCATGGAGGATGAGGAGGAGGAGTAGCGTTCGTCATGCCGGGCTTGACCCGGCATCCAACGAGCCGCGAGCGACGCCGTGTGCCGCGAGATGGACCCCGGCTCAAGGCCGGGGTGACGGGGCCGGTGCGGTGCCGGGGTTCTGTTGCCCGGCCCCCGGCGGCCGCTGGAATCCGATTCTGTTGCCCGGTTCGGTCCAACCGCGCTTTTGTCGAAACTAACCTAGTCCGTGAGGACTTGGGTTAGGCCGCAATCGCGAGCGCCTCGTTGTCGTTGGCACTTGTGTGATGGGCCGTCGCGGTGGTCCCATTCCGGGCGAAAGATGGCGCTTTTCAACACACGTCGATCCTGGTTCGGCCCCGTCAGAACCGGCGCATCCCGCGTCGGTTGTGGTGGAGCCGCCGGGTACTGCCCCCGGGTCCGCTGCGTCTATTGAACGCCTTCGTTTATCGCCATAGCCGGGCGAACCCGGCCAGAGCGATATAGGGGCGGCTGCAGTCGCGTGCAACGTCGCGGCAAAGCCGCCCTTCGACTGCCTGCAGGGCAGGCGCTCAGGACAGGCTTTCGGCCGGGTCGGCAGAGCCGTCCGCCGTCCGTGCTCGGCCTGGTGTAGCCAAACTGTCGTTCAGCTGGCGTATAGCCTTTCAGTCGCCACAAATGGCGCATAGAGCCTAGCATATGCTTACCCAGCGTTCCCGGTATGCGTTGCGCGCCATGTTGTATCTGGCGGAGGCTCCCGCAGGAGGTCCGCCGGTCCCGATGACCCGGATCGCCCTGGAGGCGAACGTGCCGCGCAAGTTCCTGGAACTGATCCTAGCCGAGCTGCGCGAGGCGGGCTTCCTCCATTCCACCCGCGGCAAGATGGGCGGCTATCGCCTGGCGCGGCCGACGCACCTCATCTCCCTGGGCGAGATCATCCGGGTGATCGAAGGACCGCTCGCGCTCGTCCCCTGCGTCAGCCGCACCGCCTATCGTCCCTGCGCCGACTGCAAGGACGAGGCGAGCTGCGCGATCCGGCACGCCATGGCGCGCGTGCGCGACGAGACCGCGCGCATCCTGGACGGGACGAGCCTGGCGGACGCGTGCGCGGAGGAGCTGGCGGCGGCTTAAGTTTGATCCGCTCACGCGGATGCCGCACCGGCCCGCTCCCCCACCCGGCCGCCCACAGAGTAGCCTGACTGGGCGGCCGGGTGGGGGAGCGGGCTGGTGCGGCGCTCGGCGAAGCCGAGCCTGACGACCTAGCGCCCCGCCTTCAGCGCGTCGCGAATTTCGCGAAGCAGGGCGACCTCGGCGGGTTCCTCGACCACGACCGGCTTGGGCGGCATCAGGCGGTTCACCGCGCGCACCAAGAGGAAGATGATGAAGGCGACGATCAGGAAGTTGACCGCCTGCGTCACGAACTGGCCATAGCCGAGCAGCGGCACGCCCGCCTTCTTCAATGCCGCGTAGTCGCTCGAGCCGGCGAGCGCGGGGGGCACCTGGCCCAGCAGGAGGAAGTAGCTGGAGAAATCGAGCCCGCCGAACAGCTTGCCGATCACGGGCATAATGATGTCGTCGGTGAGCGAGCTCACGATCTTCCCGAAGGCCGCGCCGATGATGACCGCGACTGCCAGGTCGAGCACATTGCCGCGCTGGATGAAGGTTTTGAATTCCTGGAACATAGCTTGCCTCGCTAGTTTCGGGACCGTAACGAGTAATCGGGAAACGGCTCTTCGCCAAGGACGTTACGGTTCCTATATTCCCGGTCGACCAACAGGAGCCCTGCCCCATGACCCTGCGCGCCGCCCTTCTCCTGCCCCTCGCCGCCGCGACCGCCGCATGCGGCGTGAACAGCGTCCCCACCGCCGAGGAGAATGCGAAGGCGCGCTGGGCGGACGTGCAGGCGGCCTATCAGCGCCGCGCGGACCTGATCCCGAACCTGGTCGCGACCGCTAAGGGTGCCGCGCGTTTCGAGCAGAACACGCTGGAGGGCATCACCCAAGCGCGGGCGCGGGCGTCCAGCGTACAGCTGTCGGGCGACGACCTGGCGGACGCGAACAAGGTGCAGCAGTTCGCGGCCGCGCAGGCGGCGCTCACCGTCGCCTATCGCCCGCTGCAGGAGGCGTATCCGACGCTGCAGAGCCAGGGCAACTTCAAGACGCTGATGGATCAGCTTGAGGGCACGGAGAACCGCATCAACATTGCGGTGAAGGACTATAATTCCGCCGTGCAGGCGTACAACACGCGCATCCGCACCTTCCCCGACGCGATCGGCGCCAAGGTTTTCTACGGCGCCAAGCCGCTGACGCCGTTCCAGGCGGTGACGCCGGGCGCGGATCGCGCGCCGACGGTGGACTTCGGCAACGGAGCATAGGGCCATGCTCCGCCGGGCGCTCGCCTGGCTCCTGCCCCTGGTCTGCGCCACCGCATGGGCGGCCCCTGGGGCGGCGCAGAGCTTTCCCAAGTTCACCGGCTATGTCGTGGACGCGGCGAACGTGCTGCCCCCGGACGCCGAGGCGCAGCTGACGGCGAAGCTCGACGCGCTGTTCCGCGACACCAAGCGGCAGCTGGTCGTGGCGACCGTGCCCGACCTGCAGGGCTATCCGATCGAGGACTACGGCTATCGGCTCGGCCGCGCCTGGGGCGTCGGCCTGCGCGACGTGAACAACGGCGCGATCCTGCTGGTCGCGCCCAACGAGCGCAAGGTGCGGGTCGAGGTCGGCTATGGGCTGGAGCCGGTGCTGACGGACGCGTTCAGCGGGCGCGTCATCGCCGAGCAGATCGTGCCCCGCTTCCGCGCGGGCGACCTGCCGGGCGGCGTTTCGGCCGGGACCGACGCGCTGGTGGCGCAACTCCGCGCCGCACCCGACGAGGCCAAGGCGCGCACCGACGCGGCGGCGGCGGCTTATGAGCGCGAGCGTCGCACCCGGACGCAAGGGTCCGGCGGCGGCGTGCCGGTCTCGCTCCTGTTCTGGGGCGTGATCCTGTTCTTCTTCGTCTTGCCCGCGCTGTTCGGCGGTGGGCGGCGGCGCGGACGCCGCTATCGCGGCGGCGGCGGGGGAGCCTGGCCGATCGTGCTGTGGAGCGTGGCGAACGAGCTCAATCGCGGCTCGCGCGGCGGCTGGGGCGGTGGCTGGGGTGGGGGCGGTTTCGGCGGCGGCGGTGGATGGGGCGGCGGGGGCGGCTTCGGCGGGGGCGGCGGCGGGTCGTTCGGCGGCGGCGGCGCGTCGGGGAGCTGGTGATGCTGAGCGAAGCGGATCATGCGCGCGTCACCGCCGCGGTCACGGCCGCCGAGCGCCACACGGCGGGTGAGATCGTGACGGTCGTGGCGGGACGGTCGGACGCCTATCACGACGTGGGGCTGCACTGGGCGGTGCTGGCGATGCTTGGGGTGCTGGCGGCGCTCGCGGCGCGGCCGGACTGGGCGCTCGGGCTCTGGGCGCTGGTGGACGATGGCTGGAGCGAGCCGCCGGCGGGCGCGGCGCTGATGGTGGCGCTGGTGCTCGCCTCCATCGCTTTCCTGCTGGTGCGGTTCGCGCTCGCCTGGCCGCCGTTGCGGATGGCGCTGACGCCCGGTGCGACCAAGACGCGTAGGGTCCGGCGGCAGGCGCTGACTTTGTTCCGCGTCGCCGCCGAGCGGCGAACGCAGGGGCGCACGGGCGTGCTGATCTACCTGTCGCTCGCCGAGCACCGCGCGGAGATCATCGCGGATGCGGCGATCCACGACCGCGTCGCGGCGGATGTCTGGGGCCATGCCATGGCCTCGCTGATCGCGGGCGTGAAGGACGGCCGCGCGGGCGACGGGTTGGCGGCGGCGGTCGAAGAGGTCGGGCGCGTGCTCGCCGAGCATTTCCCGATCGCGGAGGGCGACATCAACGAATTGCCGGACCGGGTGATCGCGGTGTGAAGCGGATCCTGTGGCAGGGCCGCTTCCTGAGAGCGATCGACGAGGACGGGTGGGAATATGTCGAGCGGCGGACCTCGCCCGAGGTGGTCGTCATCGTCGCCGTTCAGGACGAGCGCGTCCTGCTGGTCGAACAGGACCGCAGGGCCGCGGGCGGCCGCGTGCTGGAGCTCCCGGCCGGTCTGGTCGGCGACGAGGACGCCGACGAGGACCTGGCCACTGCCGCCGCGCGTGAGCTGGAGGAGGAGACGGGGTGGCGGGCGGGCGCGCTCGAGGTGCTGGGCAGCTACTTCTCGTCACCGGGCCTGACGCCAGAGCGCTACACCGTGGTGCGCGCGACCCGGCTGACGCGGGTGGCGGACGGCGGCGGCGTCGGGGGCGAGGACATCGCCGTCCACCGGGTGCGCCTGTCCGAGCTCGCCGATTTCGTCCGCCGCAGGCGCGCCGAAGGGGTCGGCGTCGACGTCAAGCTCTGGCTGGTGCTCGGGCCGGACGCGATCTAGCGGAAATTGTCGGCGTAGGCCTGGAGCTTGAGAGTCTTCTCGGGCGCCGGGACGACGTAATGCGCCCAGCCCTGCTTTTCCGCATAGGCGACCGCGGCCTCGGCGGTGGGGAAGGTCAGGCGGACCTGTTCCTGCACGTCGCCGCCGCCGGCCCAGCCGGTGAGCGGATCGGCGCGCTTGGGCTCCTCGGGCTCGAACTCCAGCCGCCACCGGTCGGTGTTGGCGCGGCCGGACTGGGTGGAGCTCTTCTGGACCTGGAAGATGCGGGCGGTGGGCATGGAAGTTCCTTTGTCAGGTTCCGGCTTACGCCGGAACGCCGCACCGGCCCGCTCCCCCACCCGGCCTCCCAAAGCATACCCTGTCTGGGCGGTCGGGTGGGGGTGCGGGCCGATGCGGCCATCGCGCGTTAGCGCGATCCAACGCTTCGCGCATCCGCCTTCTTGGTGCGGAGCGTCGCCGAGGCGGCGGCGGGGTCGTCGGGCCAGGGGTGCTTGGGGTAGCGGCCGCGCATCTCCTTCGCGACCTCGCGCCAGCTGCCGCGCCAGAAGGCGGGGAGGTCGCGCGTGGTCTGGATCGGGCGGCCGGCGGGGGAGAGCAGGCTTAACACCAGCGGCGTGCGGGCCTGGCCGACGACGGGGTGCTCGGCGAGCCCGAACAGCGCCTGCACCCGGACCTCGACCGTCGGGCCGGCGGGGGCGGCATAGTCGATGGCGTGGGTCGAGCCGGCCGGGGTGGTGAACGCGGCCGGCGCGGCGCGGTCGATCCGGCGCAGCTCGTCCCAGCCGATCAGCGCGCGCACGGCCTCGGCGAGGTCGGCCGGGGCGATCTGGTCGAGGCGGCGCTTGCCGGCGAGGAGCGGCGGCAGCCATGCGTCGAGCCGGCCGGTGAGGTCGACGGGGACGCCGGCGTAATCGGCGCGGGTGAGGAGCGCGCGCGCGGCGTCGCTCCAGGGCAGCCGGTCCAGCCCGTGCGCGCGCACGCCGTCGAGGAGCGCGCGCTCGATCTCAGCCGGATCGGCGGCGCTGTCCGGCCCGGCGCGCAGCCGGATCGCGCCGAGCCGCCGCTCGCGCGTCGCCTGCACGCCGCCGGTCGCGGGGTCGAAGGCGACGCGGCGGACCTCCTCGATCCGGTCGGCGAAGAGCTCCTCGACCGCCGCCTGCTCGATCGGGGCGGCGGCGAGGATGCGCGCGCCGGCGGCCGACCCCTGCGTCTCGGCGACCGCGAGCCACTCCGCGCGGGCGAGCGGGGAGGAGGGATCGAGGCGGAACCCGCGGCCGCCGACCGACGCCCAGCTCTCGCCCGACGGGTCGCGGCGGCGGGCGATCCGGTCGGGAAAGGCGAGCGCGACGCACGGGGCGAGCGCCGAAGTTCGGTCGTAAAGATCCGTTGGTCCGCAACTCGGCAATGTCGCCCAGCGGCGCGCCAGGCCCCGCGCGACGTCGGCCTCTGGGCCGCGATCGGCGCGCCAGCGGCGGAGACGAACCTCCAGGTCCGGGTCGTTGCCGCCCAACCCGCGCTCCGACAGCAGCACCGCCGCCTCCGCCGCGGTCCGCGCCCAACCGCGCTCGGCGGCGCGCAGCAGCATGTGCGCGAGACGCGGCGGCATCGGCAGCGCGGCAATCGCGCGGCCATGCGCCGTCGGGCGGCCGTCGGCATCGAGCGCGCCCAGCGCGGCGAGACGGGCGCGCGCCTCGTCCACGCCGGCGTCGGGGGGCGGGTCGAGCCAGCGCAGCGCGCGCGGGTCGGCGACGCCCCAGAGGGCGCAGGCGAGCACCAACGCCGACAGATCGGCCTCCAGGATCTCGGGCGGATCGAAGCGCGGCAGCCCGGCGGTGGCGGCCTCTTCCCAGAGGCGATAGGCGACCCCCGGCCCCTGTCGCGCGGCACGCCCGGCGCGCTGGGTCACCGCCGCCTGGCTCGCACGCTCGGTGACGAGGCGCGTCATCCCTGCGCCCCGATCGTAGCGCGGCCGCCGCGCAAGGCCGCCGTCCACCACCACGCGGATGCCGTCGAGCGTCAGGCTGGTCTCGGCGATGCTGGTCGCGAGCACCAGCTTGCGCCCACCATCAGGCTCGGCCCGGATCGCCGCGCGCTGCGCCCCCGGATCGGCCTGGCCGTGCAGCCGGTGCAGGATCACGTCGTCGGGCAGCGCGCCCAGCCGTTCGGCGGTGCGCTCGATCTCGGCGACGCCGGGCAGGAAGGCGAGCACCCCGCCCTGCTCCTCCGCCAGCGCGCGGCGGCACGCGGCGGCGACCGCGTCCTCGATCCGGGTCTCGGCGGCGCGGCCGATGTGGCGCAGCGTCAGCGGATAGGTGCGCCCCTCGCTCTCGATGACCGGCGCGTCCATCAACTCGGCAAAGCGCGCGCCGTCGAGCGTCGCGGACATGGCGAGGAGGCGCAGGTCGGGCCGGAGCCCCCCTTGCGCGTCGAGCGCGAGCGCCAGCGCGAAGTCGCCATCGAGGCTGCGCTCGTGCACCTCGTCGAACAGCACGGCGGCGACGCCGGCCAGCTCCGGATCGGCCTGGATTCGCGCGACGAAGATGCCCTCGGTCAGCACCGTCACCCGCGTCGCGGCGGAGCGACGCGTGTCCATGCGGGTCGCATAGCCATAGGTCTGCCCGACCGGCTCGCCCGCGAGCGCCGCCATCCGCTCCGCCGCCGCGCGCGCGGCGAGACGGCGCGGGCTCAGCACCAGCACCTCGCCGCCCTGCGTCCAGTCCTCGCCGATCAGCGCCGGCGCGACCGCGGTCGTCTTGCCCGCCCCCGGCGGCGCGACCAGCACCGCGGTCGGGCGCTCGCGTAGCGCCGCGAGGAGGTCCGGCAGGACGGCATGGATGGGCAGCGCCGACATCGCGCCCGCTCCTGCCACGCGCGCCGGCCCGGGAACAGCCGCCGGGGCGGCCTCGTTCACATAGGCGAAGGAGATTGGCGATGCTGGACGCGATACTGCAGCAGGTGGCCGGACACGGTCTGGGCGGGCTGGCGAGCCGGGTCGGGCTGACGCCCGAGCAGGTGCAGATGGCGCTGGCCGCGCTTGGCCAGAACGCGCCCATCCCCGGCGACACCGCGCACCAGGCGGCGACCCAGACCGGGCTGCCGGTCCATGCGCTGCAGCAGATCCTGGCGCAGGTCGGCGGCGAAGGCGGGCTGGGCCAGATCGCCGGCGCGCTGGGCGGAAGCACGGCTGGCGCGGCCGGCGGCGCGGGCGGGCTGGGCGACCTGCTCGGCGGGCTGATGGGCGGGCGGCGGTAAGGCCGACGGCCGCGGGCTGGCGCGACACGGGCCGGCTGCTAGGCTGGTGCGATGGGGCGCGGCCACCACCACACCGACGGGCATCATGGCAGGGATGGGCACGGGCAGGACCATGCCCATCTCCACGCGCCCACCCGTTACGACCGGGCCTTCGCGATCGGGATCGGCCTCAACCTGCTCTACGTGCTGGTGGAGGCCGGCTGGGGCCTGTGGGCAGGGTCCATGGCGCTGCTCGCCGACGCCGGGCACAACCTGTCGGACGTGCTGGGGTTGGCGGTGGCCTGGGCCGGGGCGACGCTGGCGCGCCGCGCGCCGAGCAAGCGTTTCACCTATGGGCTGAAGGGCTCGACCATCCTGGCGGCGCTCAGCAACGCCCTGCTGCTGCTCGTCGCGCTGGGCGCGATCGTGCTGGAGGCCGCGCAGCGGCTGGCCGATCCGCGCGACGTCCCCGGGCTGACCGTCGCCGGCGTCGCGGCGGCGGGGATCGCCGTGAACGGCCTGACCGCCTGGCTGTTCGCGCGCGGGCGGCACGGCGACATCAACATTCGCGGCGCGTATCTGCACATGGCCGGCGACGCCGCGGTGTCGGCGGGCGTGGTCGCCGCTGGCGTCGCGATCTGGGCGACGGGGTGGCGCTGGCTCGACCCGATCACCAGCCTGGTGCTGGCGGCGATCATCATCGTGCAAACGCTCAAGCTGCTGCGCGAGGCGGCGGAGATGGCGCTCGCGGCGGTGCCGCGCGGGATCGATTACGACCGGGTCGCGGCGGCGCTGGCGGAGCTGCCGGGGGTCATGCAGGTCCATGACCTGCACATCTGGCCGATGTCGACGACCGAGCCGGTGCTGACCGCGCATCTGGTGATGCCGGCGGGTGCGCCGGGCGACGCGTTCTTGCGCCGCGCGGAGGCGATGCTGCACGACCGGTTCGGCATCGGCCATGCAACGCTGCAGGTGGAAAGCGGGCGCGAGGATTGCGACCTCGCGCCCGCTCATCAGGTCTAGAGGGGGCGGGCGGTTCGCCCCCTCTCGATCAGGCAAAGCGGATGCGCGCGCGCTGTGCGGGACGACGACGCATCGCATAGCCGACGCCGCCGAAGCCGAGCATCATCATCGCCCAGGTCGCCGGCTCCGGCACCGGGGCTGGCCCACCTTCGGAGGATAGGAATATAGCTCGGAAGGTTGGAGCACTGAGCTGAACGACGAGATCGCAGCCTGGTGCCAAGCACCTGTCGCCGCCCATGTAGGTGAAATTTTCGCCCAACCCGCTCAGATCAAATGTACCGCGTACCAACGCCTCGTCGGTCAAACCAAGTGGATCACCGCGCCCTTGAAACACAGCGGAGCTGATATTGGTGGAGCTGGTAAACGCCTCAAAACGTCTGGTGAATGAGAAGAACTGGGCGACAGCGATGGTGGGCGGAGCTGTTCCGTTATTGATCGACTCAGTCGTGACAGTTTGCCTTGTCCCAGTGGCGAATACGTCGAACTGAAACGTCCAGATCGCTGCCGCTGAGGCTTGTGCGCCGACGTTGGCGAGGCCTGCGGTAACAGCTGCTAAGAACATGTTTCTCATGGATTGTCAGTGACCCCTGCATCGCGCTGCCCATCCCGGCCAGCTTCGGCTAGCATCGGAGAGCAGCCCTGCCCTGTCGAATTAAACTTCTGAGAAGTTTGAAGAGCTGGCCGCCGGACCCTACCGATTGAAAATCTCAGCCAGCGCGCACTACTGCGACTTCGACGGCCTCCATCATCGCCGCCTTAGCCGCGCCGGGCGACGCGTTCTTGCGCCGCGCGGAGGCGATGCTGCACGACCGTTTCGGCATCGGCCATGCGACGCTGCAGGTGGAACGCGGGCGCGAGGATTGCGACCTCGCGCCCGCTCATCAGGTGTGAGGGGGCGGGCGGTCCGCCCCGATCCGGTCAGAGAAGGCAGGATCGGACTTGATGCACCTCTACATCGCCGACCGACTGAGAAACGGCAGTATTCACCTAATTTGAAAGCTTTCGCACGCACTTGATTAGAATGGATCACGGCACCGGCGACCACGAAGATGCGGGCTCGGCCTCGGCCGCGCTGGACTCGTTGATCGCAGCCGGGCGTCGCATGAGCGCAGGCGATTGGTCGATTGTGACTATCGCGCTTCGGGACGGCGCCCATGTCGTTACCCACGCCGGTTCGGCTCACGGAGATTTCTGGGCGACTCTTGTTCGTATGAAATGGGCAGAGATGCTCTACTCACCCATGGACCCGGAGCTCTTTCCTGGACCCGAGATGCGAGTCTATCGTGCGGCCCACCCAGCACTTAATATGCTTCCCGCGGTCCTGTTCCATGCCGGGCTGATCGGCCCGCAACTGCCCGATCGTATGCAAGCCGGGACGCTGACGCGGCCGCGTCATCTTTCGAGACAATCGCGTTCGCTGGGCTTGGTCGCAGCCGGCAGCCTCGGATCCTGTGCTCTCCTGAAGCTGGGCGGCAAAGGGTCTGCAAAGGATTTTGCGATGTTGGCAGTTCTGGCCGCCATTGCGGGCACACTAGCGCATCGCCGCGCAGTTCCGGCGGACATGACCTTGGGTTTCGCCCGCTTGGTATTCGCGATCACCGGCTTGGTGGCGGCGCTTTGCACGGTCCTGCTCGCCGGACAGGTGTCCAACTAGAAAACAGAAGCTCAACAGGCGCGCGCCACCGCGAACTGGACCGCCTCCATCATCGCCGCCTTAGCCGCGCCGGGTGACGCGTTCTTGCGCCGCGCGGAGGCGATGCTGCACGACCGGTTCGGCATCGGCCATGCGACGCTGCAGGTGGAAAGCGGGCGCGAGGATTGCAAACTCGCGCCCGCTCATCAGGTCTAGAGGGGGCGGGCGGTTCGCCCCCTCGCGATCAGGCGAAGCGAATGCGCGCGCGCTGCGCGGGACGACGACGCATCGCATAGCCCACGCCGCCGAAGCCGAGCATCATCATCGCCCAGGTCGCCGGCTCCGGCACGGCAGGCGTGGCCGCCGCGACCGTCACTCGACCGAGCCGGTCGGCGCCGAAGGTCGCGCCCCCCGCGACCGCGAAGCCGAACGACTGCGACAGGCGCAGCACGATGTCGCCGCCGTTGGTCGGAAACTCCTGGCCGCTATAGTAGATCAATCCGGGAATGGGCTGGTTGAACAGGCTGTTCGACAATGCGAATTCGACGACGTTGCTCTGTGCGAATAGCGAGTAAAGCGAGCTGCTCAATACGGTGTTGAAGCCGGGCTGGCCGTTGCGTCCGGGAACAAACGCGGTCACCGAGACCGGATTGATCTCGAAGCCCAGATCCGATCCATTGTTGTTGGCCGGGTCGAGATCAAAATAAAGATTCGCGAACGGGCCGATGCCTAGCGAG
>ERZ1066118.727-NODE-727-length-26855-cov-44.222537_pt1 | contig 26855 bp, 20 predicted proteins | sample MGYA00382765_ERZ1066118 | MGnify/ENA primary metagenome ERZ1066118 (study PRJEB33369, sample SAMEA5778348) | biofilm metagenome | biome: Industrial cooling water; feature: Water cooling tower basin; material: Biofilm | place: United Arab Emirates | collected...
AACCGCAGTTACCCCAAATACCTTAATATTACAAGGCTTCAGCAAACAGTTATGAGTTATGAGTGCTGAGTTAGGAGTTAGGAGTTAGGAGTTAGGGTTCAACACTTCCCACTCAGCACCTAGAACTTATAACTTAAAACTCAGCGCTCAACACTTAAAACTTAGCACTCAAAACTTAAAACTTAGCAATCAAAACTCAGCACTCAGCACTTAGCAATCAAAACTCAGCACTTTTTAGTTATTCATATGACTTCTAAAATTGAAACACGACAACTGGCAGATATTGCGAATTGGATGGTTCCAGTTAAACCAACTGACTTACCAACCGTTCTAAAAGGTGTATTCTTTATGGACGGTAATCCTCTTCCAGATCATTGCATCACCATGTATAACTTAGAATGGGACAAAGAAAACCTTGTTTTATTTTTACCCGTCTTTGCTCCTCTCCAATGGACATTTCATAAATCAATTCCTGGATGGTTATTACTTATTGGCGCCCAATTATCGCGATTTACCTATAAAATCCAATTTGAAGATAATACCTTACAGCGCGCGCAAGTTACACCGTTGTCGTTTGGAATACCAATACCAAAATGGGTCGTAAATGCCACAATGTACCAAGATACCAACACTAAAAACGGAGATACATGGCAGCGAAAGAACCTTTGGTTCGGTGGAACTGTCCGTATTGGCGAGTATACACTTCGTAGAGTCGTGGATGAAGAAGGATGTTACACAAAAGCATTCAAAGATATGTTGACTAAAGTTCAAAGCGACTGTTTGGTGATTGTTTGATTTTTTGCATAACTAACCATAAACTGTACTAATTGTAGTCAGTACTCGGTCTGATCTCATACATCATTAAGTAATTTTGATTTTGGTGTAAATGATGCGACTTTTGACCGCAAATAACGGCATACCGCACTTTTAGTCTTTTTAGTTACTGATAAAATTAAGGTTTTACCCTCTTGTAGACTAGATTCCACTACTACGTCAGGTAAATTCAACAACTCGCTTAAAACCCTTTTCATAACTAATTTTACTTAAATACAAGATAATTATTTTAACATTTTAGCACGTTAATTACCGAAGAGCCGATGGTACTGACACGGGAGCTTCACGTGGAGACATTGAACAAGCATTGCAGTGGATTGTTGCAAATGCAGCAACTTTTAATATTGCGAGTGTCAATTTGTCATTGGGTAGTGGAAATGCGAATGGAATTGCCACATTGGAATTGAGCGATGAGTTCCAAGCATTAGCAGACTTGGGGGTAATTGTCGTTACTGCTGCGGGGAATAGCTTCTTTACCTTTGGAGGCAGGCAAGGTGTTTCTAGCATTTCTGCTGACGCAAATACTCTCTCAGTTGGTGCAGTTTGGGATGGAGATAACGGTAGACGTAGTTTCAGAAGCGGCGCCGTTGATAATACAACAGGTGCAGATAGGATTATTAGTTTCTCCCAACGTCTTCCGTCCATCCCACACGCGCGGAGATAAAGATTTTGATGGCAATGGTCCCAACACAATCATTACCACCAACCTTGGCGCCACATCTGATGGGAGAACTCTCCAAGCATCTGTGTCTAGCTTTTTTGAAGAAACTAAGTCTGATTGGACAACATTTACAGGTAGAACCACAAGTTCTGTTGATATTGGAGGACTATACCCTGGTTGGCGAATAGACTCAATTCTCTCATCAACTTCCGATGAATTACGCTTTGTTGATACTGACCATAGCTTAGATATTTTTGGAGGCAGTACTCCATTAGTACAGCGCTATGAAATACAAGGTGATAAAGATGGCGGAATTTTTGGTGGAGACGACGACCCTTTTGTCACCCTTCTATTTAATCCCGTCCAAGTTCGTTTACGCAGGGTATAAATAAACTACTGTGTAGAATAATCTTGTAGGACAGGTATTTTTACCCGACCGTAGTTTTCCCGCAGGGGGACTCAACAAAACTTTTGTAAACGTTGGGTTCCGTTCCTCCAACGCCACTTGCTTTATGCCCAACGGGAGAGCCAGTTTGGCGGGACGGAAGCCAGCCTATATTTAAACAAGCGGTAGAGAACTTGCTCATGAAAATTATAGAATTTTCGCCTAACCAAGCACAACCAATCGAGATGTTTAATAGTGTATCTGCTTCTAGCGTGCATCTTGGAGATGGAAATGGTGAAGTACATGTATACTGCATATACTTTGAATCTGGCAGTCAGATAGGTACACATCCCACAGGGTACGGACAACTTTTCTTGGTGATGAATGGAGAGGGTTGGGTCGTCGGTTCTGATGGTGAGCGCATCAAACTTAAAACTGGACAAGGCGCCTTCTTTGAACCAGGGGAACTGCATTCTAAAGGTAGTGATATCGGCATGACAGTTATTATGGTACAGGTGAGTGAACTAAAACCAAAATTGTAAAGAACGCACGTTCCACTGTACCTAATGTAAAAATGGAGCCAACATGAATCAGCAATTACCTCAATTCATTAAACATGTTGTCGCGCGTTTGCACTCAATCCAAGGGATTGCAGGTATTGCACTCGGTGGCTCGAGAGCAAGAGGCAACCACACAGACAAGTCAGATGTAGATTTGGGAATTTATTACCAACCAGAAAATCCGCTTGATGTGAGCGCTCTTAATCACCTTGCCTCCGAACTTGACGATAATCATCGCCCAAATCTAATTACGCCAATAGGTGAATGGGGAAAATGGATTAACGGGGGTGGTTGGCTAAAGATAGAAGGTTTATCTGTAGATTTTCTCTATCGTGATGCAGTTCAAGTAAATCGTGTCATTGATGATTGTAAGCTTGGGCAAATCACTATTGACTATCAACCGGGACATCCCCACGGCTTTGTCTCCTCTATATATATGGGGGAAGTTGCAATTTGTCTGCCACTTTTCGATCCGGATAGCGTTTTAGAAGCTTTAAAGGCAAAAACAAAACCCTATCCTACACAGCTTAAACAATCAACGATTAATACCTTTGCTTGGGAAATAAGTTTTTCACTATCAGTTGCCAAAAAGTCAATTCCGCGCGCTGATGTTGCTTATGCAGCAGGTTGCTGTTTTCGCAGCGTCGCTTGTATGAATCAGGTATTATTTGCACTTAATCAACAGTACCTATTGAATGAGAAAGGCGCCGTAGCAATTGCCAATAATTTTCCCCTTTGTCCGCAAAACTATCAACAACGGGTTGAAGCGGCATTTGCTTTATTAACGGTTGAGGTAGAATCAATTACAGATGCTATAAACATCCTTGAAGAAATTGAGCATGATTTGAGCCAATGGTATGGTAATCGTCGTTTAGTAATGTAAAGTTCTAAGGTTTTTAACATAAAAATTAAAATTTATTAAAATATAACAATAAAGCAGCGTCTATCTAAAAGTAATTTAGTACTATACAAACGGCGCCAGTTAAAAAGAATCTTACTAGCAACGTTTGATAGAGAGGAAAGTTAAAAAAGTTTACGAGAAGTCGGTTTAACATTAATGCGCGCGTGCTTTCTTTCAACTAATGGCACCGGACTGTGGAACGGGAGCAATGCTATGCTACAACGCAAAACAGTGATATCACCGCAAGTGGCGCCAATGATTCTTTACAAGGTAATAAAAGTTGTAATGCTTGCGGAAAATTTTTCTATTACATTCAAATCATTTCTGTGATTACCTATAAAAGTTATTACTTAGGCTGACAACAAGAAACTATTGGTTCTGAGGCAATATTTTCTAAACCGATTCTATTCAATTTCAATAAATCTTCCAAGTCAGCTTTCAAACTTTCATCCTGGGGATTTTGACGAAGAAGTTCGATTAATCCCGTGAGAGCGTCGTACCAAAAACTATTTTCGGCATAAACAAGAAGTAGATCGCGTCCCGTATTTGCCTGTAACTGTTTTGTAACCTCTGCACTAGCTTTTACCCGTTTGACTCTTCCATAAACATCATCAATTTTTGAACCACAATTAATAGACAGACTCCACTCATAGGTTTGATCGAGTTCCAAAGCAGGTGCATTCTTGGGTAAGGTTATACCTATAATGCCGGGTGTGTTTGTTAACTGCAAATTCTGTTTGTAAATTTCCTTATCTTTGAAATCCGTCAGCTTAAATTCTACTGGGGTTGTGGAGCTTGCTTGGTAGGGTACATAAAACCAGAATGTGGGGCGCTCGCTAATTGTCCAGCCCATATTTATCCCTGGAATCAAAGCAGTCAGAGGAGGCTTATTGTTATCGCTGGAGCAACCACGAGTCCCTGCGGCTCCCACACGCTTCCCTGTTGCGCCATCGTTGGACGATGTGAAGCGAAATTGCTTTCGGGGTTTTGTTTTTGGCGATGATGAGTTTGGTTTTTGTCTTGGAGTTTGTGTTTGTGCCAGTTTGGCTTCTGAAGGGGAAGCCATAATCGGCAAATTTTGGTCATAACCAAATAGAAAAGGGAGGATGAGAGCTAGTGTTAGTTGGTGCGATGGTCGTAGACCAGGCTCTGCCCATCGCTTATGTTTAAATTTCATCTTTTAAGTCCCAATTTATGCATTTATTGTTGATTTTTTATATAGTGAGTAGCATACCAGGATTCCACTGGAACCAGCTAATGTCAGCAGCGATGGTACAAAGGGAACCCAATATCCTTTAACGAATAAAAGAAAACATGAGCCAGATAGCATGACTATGGCTAAAGTTATTCCCACTCCTACAGGTATCGCATCTCGAATGCGCCAAACAATCAAACCTCCAATAAAAGACCAACCACAAATCCACAAGCCATCTGCCCACCAAGACCAAACTCCCAATAATGGACGTTCACCTAATGCTGCACTAATTAGCTGACTTACCTTTTGAGCATGAATATAAACGCCTCGCATTTTGACACCCTCATAAGGAGTTTGGAATTCATCCGCAGTTCCATCTGGTCTGTTAAAACTTGGGTCAGTTACACCAATAATCACAATTCGCTCTTTCACCAAGTTGGGAATAATATCTCTTTGACTGAGAACACTATCTACATCGACAAAATCAGCAACTTTGCTACTAGTACGATAATTGAGCAAAATCTGGAAACTTTTATAATCTGACCTTTTGTTGTCTGAGCCAGTGTTACCAAATGTTTGATACCCCCCTGCATTTTTTGACAAATTTTTTAAACGAGCTTTTCCCAACAACACATCACCTTCTGGTGTATTTTCAGGTTCAATTCCTTTTTGACCTTCTGTATGTAAGTATTGCAATGCCAATTCAAAGCTAAATGCATTCTCTGCGGGACAAGGAGAGTTAGAGTCAGCATCAATATGTAAGAGATGACGACGGAGAACATCATCCAGGTCAAGCAATACGTCACTAAATCCCAGATTTTTTTTTGGTATAAAATTTGCTGGTGGTATACCACCTCTATCACCAGTCTTTGGATTGTCAACTTTACATACAGCAAAAAGATTTTCATTTTCCTGAAACAGTTTTTTTAAATCTGTATTAGGTTTAGCTCCAGCAGGTAAATTGCGGTATATATCAAGTCCAATAACTCGCGGTTGATGCTTGCGAATTTCTTTTAAAAGTTGGATCAAGGTGGTCTCCGTGAGGGATGAGGAGCCTAAGCTTTTTCCCTTTGCCTTCTCATCTAAAATATCCTTTTGAGTGACTTCAACAACCAAAATACGAGGGTCAACTCCTTCATCCGATCGCAACTGCATCATTTGGTCGTAAGCTTTCAACTCTAGCGGTTGCAATAAACCGACATGACGCACCCCCAAGACTAAAGATGCAGCAGCAAAACTTGCAGCAATTACCGCTCGCATTTTGGGAGTATATTTATGGGGAATCCAAATTAAGGGTTGATAAGCAGGGCTTTGAAAAATTACAGGGAGCCAACTTGCACAAGGAAACTGTCGATCTTGTTTATCTACATCTTCCTCTAAACCTTTTTCTAAAATTTGCAAGCGTTCTCGTGCTTCTCGCACTGCTAAATATAAGGAATGAGTACGAGCAAATGCTTTGAGGAAATATTTCAGAAACTCATGGGCTACTACATCTGGAATCGATTCCCGCATCACAATCATTTGGGGAATCTGCATTCTACTTAATTGTGCGGCTAATCCCAAACCATCGCAGGAATTAAAAATCGCCAACGAAAGTCCTTTTTCAATTGCTTTGCTGAGAGTATTTCGTAAATCTTTCAGGTTTAAACTATCTGTTTCATTAATTTTCACCCAACCTTGACTGAAATTACCTCCACTTTCGCTATGTCCGGCAAAAAATAAAATATCCCAACTTTCTTCTCTCAATCTATCGTCGATTTGTTTTCGGGTTGGTTTTTCTAAAAATTCAATCTGAGCGTCGGGTAATTCTCGTTTTAATATTTCTCTGTCTTCTTCAATATTTATATTCTTACTATCACCTAAAATTGCTAATACTTTAATTTTCCGTTTTTTCTTAATATTAATATTGGCTACTTTTGGTGTTTCATAATCTCTCGGACTAAATGCTATTTCCGCATTTGTATATTCCGCCAGTAATTCCCATTCATTCCAAGGTAATTTCCTTAATAAATAATCATCTGTCTGTAAAATTATTCTAATTTCTTCGTCAGTGCGAATTTTTTGTAAAAACTTTTCTCTAATACTACTAAACGAACTAGATTTTAACCAATTATTTAAGGCGCCAATTAATATTTGTCCTGCTTCTTTACACTCATCTACGGGATTAAGGAAGCGATCACCTATATTTGTAATCTGAGTATCTTCGTCTTCCAAACGCATTTGCGAACCCAAGCGGCGATAGCGCGATTGCCAAAGTACGTAGCTTTCCTCCACTTGGGAATTGGGAGGCAATTTTCCTGCAATGCTTATCTCAGAGGGTTTTCTATCTTCAATAATTCTTAGCCTGACCGGAAATCCCTGCCGATCAAAATCACCTTCCCCCAATTCGAGGACAACTAACTTACTCATATTTCCTGATACCTGCCAGTCTGTTGAGTAATGATTTAGATTGTGACAGGTAATACTTCTAGCTGTCAATGATTCTTAATGTTTTTGTAACAAAGTTGAGTGTTGTGAAAAATTTTATGTTTTTAAGTTATAATTATTCACCCAATACTATTTTATTCCATATCAATATCATGAAAACATCATGAAGACTATTGTTAAAACGAATGCAAAACTTTAATAGCTATAGGTTTTTGTTGATAATGTAAGGTTGATTAATATTAAGATTAATATAGAGTTCAAGTGTTAAGTTTAATTCGATTCACCAATTAAGGTAAAAGCCGCCCAGTTTTTGGGGTCTGGATGTTGCTCCATCGTTTTCAGCATTGCCTGACGCAGGGCAAAAGCCTTTCCTTTATGTAAATTTTGATAAAATTCTGTCATCAAGGACGCAGTAGGAGCATCGGGTATTGACCACAGAGAAACAATCACACTGGGGACACCTGCACTAATCAAAGAACGCGATAAACCAATCACCCCATCACCGGAAATTTTTCCTCGACCTGTATCACAAGCACTCAATACAACTAATTCGGCATTTAGCTTTAGGTCAAAGATTTCGCTTGCGGTGAGTAAGCCATTAGTTTCTTCTGTTTTACCTTTATTATTAAATACTTCAGGGGCTAACGCGATGGCGCCGGGTATACTTCCACCAGTGAAATCATCGAGTAAGCCGTGGGTTGCAAAGTGAATAATGCGGGCTTTGGGGAGTAGGGGTAGGATTGTAGATTTGGTGGCGCGATCGCCGATAATCGGATTGGTTTTGAATGTCCGCGCGATTTTTTTTACTTCTTGCTCTGCATTTGGAAGTGGATTTAACCGAGTTGCGGGTTCCCCTGGCTTTAGTGATACTTTAGGCATGGTGGGATTACCTACAATCAGCGCATCTTTGGATGCTGCCGATAACTTTTGACGTTGTTGGTGAGCTAACTGTTGGTGGGTTAAATCGAGTACCTGTATTGATGGTGCAGTTTGGATTGTATGTTTCTGGATGAGATAATTTCTATCCGCATCTTGCAGCGCGGGGAAGGGAACGAAAAATAGAGAACCTTGGGGAATGAAGATGACACGAGCATTTGGGTCTTTTGGTAAAAGGTCGGCAATGGGATCGATAAGAATTTTGTGCAGTTGCTGTAATTTGGTGTGGGCTTTTTGAGAATATGTTACTTTCGTAACTTGAGCGAATGTTCGTTCGATGGGTGTTTCTGTTTTTTCCCAAGTAGGGTGCCAGATTTTGACTGTTCTGTTTTGAGGGTTAACTGCAACAACTTTCCAAGGTTGGTCATTGTCACGGTCTTCTGTATTGCGTCTTACTAAATCATCGACTGCAAAATTTTGTTGGCTATTTGGTTGGTTATTTGCGCTTCTGGGACTATCTATAGCCACACCTAAATCTTTAAGGTTGTTGTTAACAAGACCTTCTAGAGAAGTCTTTTGTTGTCGCAACAAAGATTTTATGTTGACTTGGCGAAATGTTACTTCGCCTGTGGGTTTGATAACCCAAATAGATAGTTCTGATGCAATGGTTTGCGAGACTCGCAATCCTTCTTTTAGCGGTATTACTTGGAATTTTTCGCTTTTTATAGGTGTATAAGTTGCAGCAAAAGTACTATAATTACTTATAGAGTATTCTACTAGCGTGGCATTTTGTCTTTTGGCTATCTGTTTAATATCTTCAATTGTCAGTGGCAGAGTAGATGATTTTTGTTTGGTATTGTCGGATAATCGAAAGTTTATTAACTCAGAAAAAGCCCTCGCCCTTCCTCGTTCAGAAATTTCAAGTGCTTCTTTGTATTTCTTTTGTTTAATGAGTACTTGTTGTAGAATCTCAAATGAATCAGTTTGCTTATCAATAATCGATATTCTATCGGTATCTTTTAATCTTACTCTTAATGATTCTTGAACTTTAATGGCTTCTATAAGTGTACTTTCTGCTAGAAGAAGATTACCCTGTCCGTAGTAAGCTGTTCCTAAATTATGGAGTGCGATCTCCTCATTCTCAGGGTCTTTTCGCTCTCTTGTAATTGCCACAACCCTTTTTCCGTAATCAATTGCTTTGGGATAGTTTCTCATTGCACGATAAGCTATAGCAAGATTTCCTAATGAATTTCCCTCTCCTTTTCTGTCCAGTAGCTCTCGTTTAATTTTTAAAGACTGCTCGTGATATCTAATTTTTTCTTTGTAATTACCCAAATGTCCAAATATAGAGGCAATATTTTCTAGCGCCTTTGCTTCTTGCTCTTTATCTTGATATTTTTTGGCAAGATATAAACTCCGCGATAAATAATCATAAGCTTCCTTATAATTTTCAATTTTTTTGTACAATATGCCAAGAATATTAAGGGTAGAAATTTTATCTTTAGGTAAATTTAGTTTTTTTATAATTTCCAGAGCCTGCTTTGCATCATCAATTGCTCTAGGATAGTTACCCAAAGAAAGATTAGTTGCAGCAAGATTATGAAGTGCTGCGCTCTCACCTGGAAGATCGTTGATTTTCCGTGCAATCGCTAAACTTTGTTGAAGATATTCTATTCCATCTCCGTAATTTCCTAGTTCAGTACATAATGTACCAATCGTCAGAAGATGAGACTTCTCTTCCTCTTGACTGCCTGTTTTCCGCACAATTACCAACGCTTGCTCAAAATACTCATTTGCTTTATGATAATCTCCTTTTTTAAGGTAAATTTTACCAAGATTAAAAGCTGCATTTATTCCACTTTGAAAATCAGAAATTTCTCGTGAGATCGCCAAACTTTGCTTTAGGTAGTCAATAGCTTTGGTGTAATTACTCAAATTACCATAGGCTAAACCAATATTTCCCAGTCCTTTTCCTTCACTTTCACGATCTGCTACTTTTCTGGCAATAGCCAAGCGCTGTTCTTCATACTCAATTCCTTTCTGGTAGTTTCCTAACGCAATGTTTGCAGCACCCAAGTTCCCTAGTGCAGCACTCTCTCCTTGACGGTCTTTAATTTCTCCGTAAATAACAAGTGCTTTTTGAAAAGATTCCAAAGCAGCTTTTAGTTGACTGCTTTTTAGCTGTTGTACTCCCAACTTCAAAAGCCGACTAGCCTCAGTGTTGCTAGAATTATGTGTAACTTGGGCTAGGGGTATGGAAACTGGTTTGGCTGAAGGCAAAGTGATCGCAAATGAACCTAAGAGGAACGCTAGCACACTGAGGGAAACTTTTTTCACACCCATATCTTAACACCCATACAAGTGACTATTTAGACTTAATAACTGGAAACTAGCACCCTGTTTTTGTATATTAAATCACTGTTATTTGCATCCACCTTTTGTTTATACAAAATTAAGCTTTATGCTTCAGTCAATCTCAAATATTGAGCGATGATTGTTGCAAAGGCAATCACAGTGTCGGAGGTAAAGGTTAATACAGAGAATAACGTGATCGCATCTCAAATATGAGGAATTTTAATTGCGATCACGTTAAAGTAGAGAAGAAACTATAATTAAATGCTTAATCAAAAAAACCTAGTTTCTTATCGCTCATCGGAACTATCAACTTGAACAACCAGACATTTGGCGAAGTTGACGTATTTTTTGTACAGTACTCTGATATAAGGGGTTTTGAGGTGAGATAGCACCTCTAATAATACCGTTTTGTAAATTTGCCCCTAATTGGATTGTGACAATACAATTGGTTGATTTAATTGTCTGCGAATAATATGGTAAACCTGTATTGTCAGCTCCAGCAGTTGTATTAAGATACACATCTAGTTGTTGATTTACACCAAAAAGGTATGCGTCTACATTCGCATTTTGTGCTTTAGCTTTGCCGACATTAACAATGGGTAATACAATTAATGTAGCTGCCAAACCAGTATTAATTAGTTTTCTAATCATGATTGTCTCCATAGATGATAGTAGTATTGCAACAGCACACTTTGGAAAGTGATTGTTTTGCTAGTGGTATATCTGGATGAGAGTTAGAAAAATATGCAGCGAACGACAGAGAAAAAATAGATGAATGTTCAAAATGACCGTTTGCTGCGAAATATATGGTAAAGACAAGAGTAAAGCGATCACCTCTCGAATATTAGGAATTGCAAGTGCGATCGCTCTTGGATAATACGTTAGCGAAGCTTACTAAATCGCCTATTTTAATTAGCTCTTACATATCTACGGATATTTGATTCTTTTCCATTCCCAGTGTTGATTAATCTATAAAACCAGAGGGAAGAACCAGACCCCTCGTATGTGAGTGTAACCACCGAACCAACTTTTGCTTCAATCAAATTGTCGTACCACACAAAGTATTGATTGCCACTTCTAGATTGAATCAAGACCTTGTATGCGCCATTTGAGTAATCCCAACCAAATGCTTGAATGAGCGTAACGGGCATTGATTCAACAGCAGCATGTGCAACTTCAGCAGTTAATAATGCAGAAGATGTCATTAATAGGGCAACAGGGAGCGAAGCTTGCCAAGTAACTGCTGCAAGAAGTAGCGCAAACAAATTGCGAGCTTTTTTAGAAATACTAGCCATTGGTTTGTTGGTATTTAATTTCATCATTTTTGTTGTCCTTTATTTTGAGAAGTTATGAAGTTGGAATATTGGTTTAACAGAGCAAATTTAAGTTGTTTGGGAGCATCATAATTCGGCAGACTTATTTTGTAGTGTGGTCATCTCGAACGAGATCGAGCTAAGAACTAACTACCTATTGAAAACGGAATGCTCCCAAGTTGTTTATTGCCTGTTACTGCTATATCTGGATGAAGTTTGGCGAAATATGCAGCTTACAGAAATAAACAATTAACTAAACTCCTTCATCAACAATCTGCCTGAATTTTGCGACAAGTTTGTCTTTCATATCTACAAAATTGTGTATTTCTTTGTCTAAGTCTTGCTCTAATGTTCGCTGGAGAGTAGTATTCGTAATGGTTTCCAATCTTTGAGACTTCCTTTCAACCGAAGCAATAAACCGATCGAGAATTTTGTCTAATTCCTCTTGTAATTCCTGTGCTTTTCGCATCAAGAAACCAGCCGTTTCTGCTCGAACATCAACTTTCGCTTGGACTAAATACTGATTGCAGGTTTCTCGCAATGCTTGGACATGAGTTTCTCGCACCATTGCTAAGGCTTTTTGACGAAACTCAAATTCAGTTTTAACAATTTCGAGTTCACCCATTTTTACCGCGCGTTGTACAGGGTCAGGGAAAAGTTTGGTGAGAAATGTCTCACGCTTTGCCATTTTGCTAGCGATAACAATGTCACCGTAATTTGCAATTGCGTCAACTCCAGAAGATTTAGCCATTTGCGAAGCTGTGGGAATTTTTTTCAGCGAACTGTTTGTTGTATCAATGTAATCAGACATAATTTAACTCCAGAGGATATTTTTCAGAATTTTTCAATACATATTTGAATGGGTTTGATGAGTCGATACCCGATTGATTCATCGTTTGGTGGAGGTCTCGCACTACTAGGGCATAATTCAAGTATTTTCATCATATTTTCCAAAATTTTTCAACCGTTCCAAATCTTCTTTAAACAATCTCTCTACTCTTGCTTCGGTGACAGCATCAGCAACTTTACTTTTCAATTGTTGGTCAAGAATATGCTTCTTGATTTGATTCAATTCTTCCTCAATTTCTACCCCTGTCATCTTGATTTGGCTGAATTGCTGGGTCATTTCTTGCTCGATATTAGCCGCAATCAATTGAACTATTTTTTGGCGAATATCTGCCAAATTATCACTATTTGTTGCTTCACCTAAGATGGCTGTAAATTGATGAGTGAAAAACTCCTCAATTTTTTGTCCCACCTTTGCTCGTATGGATTCACGAATTTTGCTTTGATTCTGGATTGCTTCGTTAATACTTTTCTTGCTATCTAATAATTTTTGTGTTCGGTAATAAATCGCTTTGTCATCTTGCGCTTCAATTGCAGCATCATAGGGGCTATATTCCGACATTAACTTGACTATTAGAGGTGCAATTTCTAAAGTAGCAAATAATAAAACAAAGAATAAATTCATCGCACTAACTACTTTGTCTTTTTGAGCCAATTTCTCCAGAACTTCTAATTGCTGTGTTAGTCCAGCATTACCAACTCGATAATTATCAAAAATATTCTTTTTTTGCTCTAAATCAGCTTCATTTTTCTTAATTATCGCCAGGATGTCATCAACCTCGACTTGAGTACGTAGTGCGAAATTTCTCTTAGAATCAAATGCAGAAGTCAATTGTTCTGTGAGGATTTTTTGCTTAGAATTTAATTCGGTTTTGCGAGCCTGAATTTCACTCTGTAATTGTTGAATCTCTTTTTGTAACTCAGCTTTTCCCTCTGCTGCTATTTCTTTATTGATGCTGGATTCAAAGATTTTTAGCTCTAATGGTTTGGTAATACCAACTGCTAAAATACCAGCGAGTGCTAACCGGGGTAATATTACTTGAATTTGTCGGAAAAAACCATTTTTTTGTTTCTTCTTTGCACTCAAGACAAAGAATCTGTCCAGGTTGAAGATTATTAAGCCCCAATAAATTCCTAATGTTACTGCGATTGGAGTTGCAAGAAATGTTGAAAACGCAAAGGCGCCCGATAATGTTGCAGTGGAAGCGGTTAGTAACACAATTCGACCAATCGCAGCTTGCTTTTTGATATCGCTTTGGCTACCCAGTTGCGATAATGTTTCAATATCAGCACCAGCGCAATCACAAAAAAACTTGTCGATGTTGCTAATCGGTTGCTTTTGCTGTTGCTTGGACTTTCTCATTGCATACCTCTGTATCTTCCGACATCTTTTTATCTGGAGCGAGTTAGCGGATAATGCAAAGAGTCAAGCGAACACGCAACATTTGTTTACAATTGCAAAACGAAAGAAAGCTACTTTGGTGGACTACTAGAGCGTCGGTCAAGTAATATATATTGACAAAATTTTAAATTCATGCATTAGGGCAAAACCCTCATTTTTAGATTAAATCGTTTAGCCAAAGCATCGGTACAAGGGCGCCCACTTCTAATTGATTGGCGCTCTAGGACAAACTGTTGGCTTTGCGAGGATAATTACCATCCACAAATAACTATTAAAAAGCTAAAAAACTAAAAAAAACTAAATTATAAAATCTTTGCCGATACAGCTATCTCCCAAAGATATTTTGACACTAAATCTTTCTCCTCGTTGACCGCTAAATTTTTTCTGAATGACTCGATCTGCTTCTCTGGAAATAATTTCGCTAAAAGTATTACCAGTTTCATCTAATACCGTCATTCGACAACCTGAAGGCAAATATTTTTCTCCTTCTATGGAATTAACTTGTACTAAAATAGATGCTTTCCCATCACTTTTCTCTAAAATTCCCACAATCAAAGCCAAGGGAGAACCTGCTAATTGCATTCCCAAATCTATCCCTCGTTTTACTCCCACTGTAGAATTTTTAGGGTCAATCATCCACAAACTTTCAGCCGCAGCCCAACGAGTTTCTTCTTTTTTCGCTGTTTGGATAAGGTAAATTAAAACCTCAATAATTTCTTTATCTTGATAGCCAATTTTTCCTAATCTTTCGGCTGCAATTTGTTTTTCCCCTTCATCTACAGAACTTTTTATTTTTTCCATTAGCTCTTTTATCTGCTTTAAAGTATTCGCATCAGGTTGTTTATTCGAGCTTTCGCTTCTAAAGGCAAAATTGACTTTTGATGTTCCAAATAATTCCTCTAGTGTTTGCCAACCTGTATCAAAAAGATTTTCTATATTTTCTCGCCAGCTTGACAGTGGGATCGCTGGTGTTGTTACTGTGGCTGGAGTAATTCGATTTTTATATAGTTTCTGTCTCCACGTATCATTTTCTAGTATTGCTCCCCACTTCAAAAAATCGATATCCAAACGAGGTAAATAAAGAGAAGGTTGACTCAATTGCTGGATAAAATATTCTGCTTCATTCGTGGATATTATTGGCAAAGCTGGAATAACTTCTCTTTGTGTTTGACATACTTCTAGGGATACGATAAATGTATTAATATCTGGAATTAAATCATCTCGAAATAAAGAGTATGTACGTTCGATTGCGTCGTATTCTCCTTGGGTTTTCAAATCGATATGTGTTGTAAAACCCCAAATTGAAATGCTCAGTTCATCGGGTATAATTTGCACTGCTAAATAATAGTCAGCAATAAATTTAGGAATATCTACCCATTCTTGAGGAACGGAGAATTCTTGATTATCAATTGCTTCGCTGGGAATTATAACAATGCGTTTATCCCCGATTGAAATATCTCCAAACGAAAACGATGTACCATTGACAAATTCCCAAATATCTGGAGAACTAAAAGTTATCGGTCGAGATAGCTCTAATTCTTTTTTTAACCATATACTCAAAATATTTTGACTGAGAAGATTAAGAAATGCATTCCAACGGGCTGCATCATTGGAGTATTGGTTGGAATTATTTACTTGTAACCATGCTTTTTCTCTGTCATTTTCGGAAAATGGCAAATTCAAAGCTTGAGAATTATGATCGATAAATTTCACTATACTTTGCTCAAACATGATTTTCCTCTCGTTAAATTAGTTCTCAGGTGTGGTATAAATTGTTTCCTGTAGCCATCCATCAACAAAAGTAGAGATTTGTCGCTCGGCTGATGCAATCGTATCAAGTTTTATGGCTAAACCGTCTTTCGACAAGGGGAAGTCTTTTTGCACCTCGTCAGATAATTTTAGGCATAGCTGTTGTTTTACGCCATTAATTATTTCCTGCAAGGCTGACTCGGGAATATTCAAAACTTCGGCAACTTGATTTAATGGTAAATTTTGCTCGTAGTGCAGCTTGAATATTGCTAAATTATGAGAAGCTAATTGCTGAAAATTGTGAGTTAATGACTCAGAAAAATGAGACTGAAAATGCTGTGCTAAATAGATATCAAGTGCTTTCGATATCTCATTAACTTGCTTGGGAGTTAGCGTTAAGCTATATTTTACTTGACTCCAGCCAGTAACTTCTTTGACGAGAAAATTGATTACTCTCGACACAGTAGTTTGAGCAACATCAAATGTATGTGCAATCTCTTTTTGCGTTATGCGTAAACCTAACTCAAGCTGTAGCATTTTCTGTTTAGTTTGCGGCAGTCGGGCGTAAGTTTCAAGTATAATCGTTTCAATTTCACTCCACCCTTGATTTAGTAATTCGTCTTGCTCATCTTCCGCATTTTCATAATAATTACTGAAATCCTGGGATTCTATGGTATCAACTAAAGTTGCTTGATTATCATCAAAAGCTGTTCCTAAAGGTCGATCGAGAGAATCAACTGTAGGTGAAATATCATGGCGTAAAGCTTTTACGCATGTTAAAAGTAATTCTTCAAGGGTTTTTGTATTAATAGCAGTTTTTTGTAAAGCAGTCATGCACGGTCGCAGCCATCTATTACTTTTTCCATTACCAATTGATTCTTGCGGCTTGGCTAGTAATTGATTGTATCGGTTGGTGATCGCTTCTAACTGCTCTCGATTTGGCCATGCTAATTTCTGACTTCCAGTTTCTTTTCTGGGTTTATAAATTTCATTAAAACAACGCCAAGCAAAAAGGTGTTGGGATAACTTATAATTACCTTCTGTGTCTTGAATGCCAAAAGAGGTTAAAGCGTCTCTAATAAATTCATGTGAAACATTACGCAATAATCCAGCATCGGAATATTTTCTTTTTGTTTGACCTATATGAATGAAATCAGAAAGAACAGTTCCTAGTCGGTATTGAGCAAATTTAGTGATGGAACCACGTTTTGCATCATATGTCTTAAACAGCTTGGCAAATTTTTCTTGGTTAAGCACGTTAATTCTTGCAACTTGCATCAAATCCTGCAAAGAATAATTGACTTGCGAATCAATTCTAGACAGTTTTTCAGATAACCAATAAGTGGTTTCTTCTAAATAAGAAGCAATGTGTTTGTGTGCAAACATATTTGGCTTTGAATGTCTGCTTTTTTCTAGCCAATACTCTACCCAAAATTCCTCATTATATTTTTGCGTTAAATTATAGTGTTCCTGAAAATTATGAATTAAATTGCGATCGCGCAACCAGGTTATGCGAGAGTTGTTACTATCAACATATAGAAAAGTTGTAAATTTATCTATTAGATTGATTCTTTTTGGTAACATTACCTACCTTCCTATCGCTAGTACAATTTTTACTCTGTTGAAATAGCATTTTTAATAGGGAACCCCTTTTGGTTTAGTTTGGGCTGACATCAGTAACTCTGGACAGGTTTTAAGATTTATGCAGGCTGCGGTTTAATTTGTTTCCCCAATTAACGTAAAAGCTGCCCAGTATTTGGGGTCTGGGTTTTTCCCCTTCGTTGCCAGCATTGCATCACGCAACGCTGAGGCTTTATCAGAATTATTCTTTAATTTCTGATAAAATTCTCCCATTAAAAACTTCGTCGCATCATCATCCACACTCCACAGAGAAACAACAACGCTGGGAACACCCGCGCGAATAAACGATCGCGATAATCCAATTACCCCGTCTCCAGTAATTTTTCCCCTTCCTGTATCGCAGGCACTCAGGACGACCAATTCGGTATTATTGAGTTGTAAATCGAAGATTTCGCTCGATTTTAACAATCCGTTGATTCCCTCGTCCTTGCTTTTATTGAGAGGTTCGGGAGCGAGAGCTATCGCACCTGGTATACTTCCACCTGTAAAATCGTCGAGTAAACCGTGGGTTGCCAAGTGGATAATTCTGGCTTTGGGAAATAGGGGTAAGAGTGCTGATTTAGTCGCTTTATTGCCGACTATTGCATTGGTATTAAACATCTGCGCTACTTGTTTGGCTTCTTCCTCTGCATGTGGGAGAGATTGTAGTTGTGTAGGGGGTTTTCCTGGTTCGAGCGGTACAACTGGCATAGTGGGATTACCGACAACTAGTACTTCCTTCATTATATTTTGAGGGCTTTTCGGTAGTTTTTGTCGTTGTTGTCGAGTTAAATCGAGTACCTGGATTGATGGTGAGGTTTGGATTGTATGCTTCTCGATCAGGTAATTTCTGTTACTGTTAGCGTCTTGCAGTGCGGGGAAGGGGACGAAAAATAGCGAACCTTGGGGAATAAAGATGACGCGATCGCGCTGGTTTTTTGGTAATGAGTCAGCGATGGGTTCGACGAGAATTTGGTAGAGTTGCTGTAGCTTGGTGTTGGCTGCGTTAGTGTAGGAGACTTTTGTCACCTCGGTGAATTTTCGATCCTGCTCGTTGGCTTGCTCCCCTTCTTTGCGAGGAGTCAGTTGAATTTTCACAGTTTGATTTTGACGATCGACTGCGACTACTTTCCAAGGTGGGTCGCGATCAAAGGCTCCATTTGGTTTTACCAAGTCACCAACTTTAAAATCTATGTGATTGTTGGAACTGCTGGAGCGAGTATTGATGTTACTACCGAGAGATTTGAGAGCTCCGACAATGATGTTTTCTAGGGAATCATTTTGTTTTTGCCACAGGAATTTGAGGTCAACCATTTGAAATTTAATTTCTCCTGTCGGTTTGATGACCCAAATGTATAATTCAGATTCTTTACTTTGTATTTTATTTGTGATTTTAAAATCATCGTAAATGATTGAATATTGGACGAGAGTGGCATTTTGCGACTTAGCGATTTGCTTAATTTTGTCAATATTTGGAATTACCAATGGTTTTTGTTGGCTTTGAGATGATTTAGCTATTAATAATTCTGCTAACGCGCGCGCTCTTCCACTTTCGGCTATTTCTAAAGCGAGTTCATATTTTTCCCCAGCAATCAGGACTTGTTGTAAAAGTTGGTACGTATTACGCTGTGTATCAAAAAGAGATATCTTGTCCCTATCTGGTAACTGATTTCGCCGTAAATCTTTACTTAATACATTTATCGCTTCATTTAGGCTAGTTTCTGCCAATTTTAGTTTACCTTGTTTGTAAAAAGAATATCCTAAATTATTGAGTAAGCTTGTCTTGCTTTGGGGGTCATTAATTTTGTTAGTTATCTTTAACGATTGTTGAGCATAATCAATCGCTTTTTGATAGTCTCCTTGGTAAGAGTAGACAAGACCTATATTTCCCAGAGCAATAATTTCACCCTTACTATCTGTAATTTTTTTTGCTAGCTTCCAATGTTGATTGTGGTAATTAATAGCTTGAGAATAATCTCCTAATTTCGTATAGATAGTACCAAGACCTGAAAGTGCATTAGCCTCAGTCTGAAAGTCTGGAATTTGTTTTGCAACTTCTAAAGATTGCTTTTGATAATCAATTGCTTTTTTATCGTCACCAAGATAAAGATAAGCAAAACCAAGATTTCCTAGCGATTGAGCTTCTCCTTTACGGTTTCCTTTTTCTCGTGCTATTTTTAACGACTGCTCGTTATATTTAACTGCTTCTTGATAATTTCCAAGGTAAAAATATACATTACCTAAATTTCCTCGTATTCTCCCCTGACTTAAGATATCATTAACCTCTTCTGCTTTTTTCAACCCTTGCATTTGAAGCTCAATAGCTTTCGGATAGTTACCCAAAGAAAGATGAATATTTGCAATATTTCCTATTACTTGAATCTCATTAATATCGTTTTTATTTTCTCGTGCGATCACCAATGATTTCTCTTGATAATCCATTGCTTTTTGGTAATCTCCCTTGTTTGCATAAGCCAGACCTAAATTACCCAATGACTGACCTTCTCCTTGACGATCTTTAATTTCTCGTGCAAACGCTAAAGATTGCTCGATTAGCGGAATCGCTTTTAAGTATTCTCCACCATCAAGGTAGGCATTACCAAGGTTACGAAGCGTCTCTCCTTCCCCTTTACGATATTTTATTTCGCGTGCGACCTTGAGAGATTTTTCGAGGAAATAAATTGCTTTTTTATAGTTTGCCAATGTGTTATTTACGGCGCCAAGATTAATTAATGTATTAATCTCGTCCATAGGGCTTTTAATTTCTCGGTAGATATTTAATGCTTGCTCCCAAGACTGTGATGCTGCTTCAAATTGATTGGTTTGAAACTGTTGCATACCTAAATCAAAAAGTCTATCAGCTTCCGGCTTCCGAGGGTGATTTTCAACTTTGGCTAGAAATAAACCTTGCAAAAGAACTGTTTCTAGTTGAAGATCTTTTATTTCCTGTGCTATGGCTAATGCTCTTTGATAATAATCGACAGCTTTGTTAACATTTTTCATGTTTGAGTAGGTTAAACCTAACATACCCAATGATTTAGCCTGAATGGGGCGATCGCCTATCCTTTCAGCATTTGTTGCAGCTTGTTGACAAAACTGCAATGCAGCTTGGAATTGGTTATTTTGAAAATACTCTCTGCATGTATTAAACAGACGCTCTACCTCGAATTTTCTCGCATCCCCACTTTGAGCCGACACCTGTAGCGTAAAAAATGGTGCTGGCAAATCAAACACAAAAGCAGTGGAGACAGCTATGAAAGCGACAAAACCCAGAGGAAGCTTTTTGGAAAGCATAGCAAATAAATGATAAGTATAGCACTTATCACAAGTATTAACCGATTAGCCAATCATCCCTCGCCTCTACACAATTTCTTAAGCTCATACTCTAAACGCACTCCCCCCTACCTTTAAACGAAAAATCAAGGGTTTCGAGCATTTTAGAGGGGGAAGTAAATAGTTACGATAAATATCTTTACGCGATCGCAAAATCGTAAAGTATTTTTCGATTACCACACAAATCATACAGAATCCAACTCCTGAATGCGATCGCCCATCATCGTGAAGAAACTTCATAAATAAACTATTCACTGGCTGCATAATCCACAAAACTGCTCCAGATAGACCTACAGAAGAGTAAACCACACAACATTAAACAAAGGTGGTTAGCTTCTTAAAAGATTAATTACTGTGAATATGTAAACAATATTTGCTCAAAATAAATACTCAAAAGGAATCAATATGAAACTGCAACTAAGATTGGCAAATGGCTCTACAAAAACTCAATTCTTACATCGTGTTTTATTGAATATTTGCATACTTTTTACAGGAATCGCAGCTAACTCGATAGCTTTTATTTCTTTAACTTCCCATGAAGCTGCTGCTATACAACCTTCCCACCAAACACAAAGCAACCGCAATTTAGAAACAACCGTTTTACCAGCTTCCGTTTTAGGTGGAGAAGTAAAATTAAAGTGTGAAAATCGCTTAAATTTAGTACAGCCAAATGATTGTTCAGCAGGAGAAGGTAATGAACCACTACTGAATATACCGAAAGAACCTATTCGCAATCAACCAAATCTAAATAATATTGCCCCCGAACGCAACCAATTAACGATATTCGAGGTTAGATTTTGAACCAGTGTGTCTACTATTATTTTGGTGCCTGTACTTACCCCTTCAGAGGCAATTTATAACCTTAATTTTCCGCACCGAACAAAATTGCGCTGCTCCCGTTTTATATCATATCATGATGGGTAATTATTAATTACTCATATTTTTATATATTATTTTTAATTGGCTTCCCCAATTAATGTAAAAGCTGCCCAGTATTGAGGGCTTGGGTTTTTTTCTTTCGTTGCTAACATTGCATTACGCAAAGCCGTAGCTTTATCATTATTCTTCAATTGTTGATAAAATTCTTCCATTAAAAACTTCGTTGCACCATCATCTACGCTCCATAAAGAAACAACAACACTGGGGACACCCGCAGAAATTAAAGAGCGAGATAATCCAATTACCCCATCACCGGAAATTTCTCCCCGCCCAGTATCGCAAGCACTGAGGACAACTAATTCTGCACGTAACGATATTTGACTATTTGGTTGGCCAAATAAATCAAAAATTTCACCAGCAGTTAAAAAGCCATCATTTTTAGTATCTGGTGCTAGAACAATTTTACTTTCCAAACCTTTGGTATTATTAAAATCCCCGTGAGTTGCCAAATGAATTATCCGTGCATTTGGCATTTTTGCGACAATCGCGGTCTCCGTAGCTGCATTGTCAATAATTGCTTGAGTATTGTATAATTTGGCAATAGCTTGAGCTTCCGATGTAGCATATTTTAAAGCATCGAATGGCTGAGGCATAGGGTTAGGATTACCCACAACCAAAGCTTCTTTTGAATTATTTGGTAATTTTTGACGTTGTTTTCTAGTTAAATCCAATACTTGAATTGATGGGGCTGTCAGTATCGTATGTTTCTCAATTAGAAATTTACCTTTTTTGTCTTGGAGAGCAGCAAAGGGAACCGAGAATAATTCCGCTTGGGGAATAAAAATAATTTTATCGGTTTCTTTTGTGGGTAAAAATTCAGCAATTGGTTTGATTAGTAATTTGTGGAGTTCTTGCAGAGGAGCTAGTTTGCTATCATCGACTTCGGTTATCGGACGTGTTATTGTCAAACCTCGTCCAAAGGTGGGATGCGTGACAGAAATTTCTTGTTTTTGAGCATCAAATGAAATCACTTCCCAAGGTTGTACATCTGCTTTATCATCTTTAAAGTTAACTCTATTTCCTGGCTTAAATACTGGTTCTCCAACGTTTCGAGAGCGGATATTGAGAGATTTACGAAAACTAGGAATCAGAGATGCAATAGTCGTATTTTGTTTTCTCAGGTCAACCGATTTAAATTCAACTTTTCCGGTAGGTTTGACAACCCAAATGTATAGCTGTGATTCCAGCCATTGTTTTTTACCTTCAATCTTGAACTCTTCAAGAATAATCGAGTATTCTATGAGAGTCGCATTTTGCTCTTTAGCAATTTGTTTTAGCTGGTTGATGCTGGGTCTTGCTTGAGCCTGCGTTTTTTGTTTTTCGGCTAATAATTCTACAAATGCACGAGCGCGTCCTCGTTCCGATATTTCTAAAGCTTTTTCGTATTGATTTTGGGCTATATATGCTTGTTGTAAAAGCATGTACCCACCAAACTGCTCATCAATAATTGAGACTTTACTCGCATCCCCCAACCCCGTTCTTAGGGATTCTCCAACATCAATCGATGCGCTTAGATTTTCTATTGCTTTTGTTATTTGACCTGTTTGTAAATGGTTGTTTCCAATATTAGCAAGAATAGTTGCTTTAGCGTCTTTACTATCAAGTTGTTTGTAAATTTCTAATGCTTGTTGGTAAAACTCCAAGGCTTTGGAGGATTGCCCTAGATTAGAGTAAACCCCCCCAATGTTATTAAGCGCAGTTCCTTCTCCTGCCTTATCGTTGATTTCTTTGTGAACGGTCAAAGCTTGTTCACAAAATTTTAGGGCTTTAGAGTATTCTCCTAATTCCAAGTAAACTACCCCGATACTGTTGAGTAAAGCTCCTTCCATTGCTTTATTATTAATTTGTTTGGAATGCACTAAAGCTTGCTGGTAAAATTCTAAGGCTTCGGAGTATAGTTTCAGGTCATTGTAAACAGTAAAAATATTGTTAAGAGTAGTTAAATCTAACTCTAGATAATTAATTTGTTTGAAAGTTATCAAAGCTTGTTTGTAGAACTGCAAAGCTTTGAAGTTCTCTCCTAAGCTTTGGTAGACTCCTCCGATATTATTGAGAATTATTCCTTCTATCTCTTTCTTGTGATTATTACGAATTTCTTTGGAAATAACCAAAGCTTGTTGATAAAATTCTAAGGCTTTGGAGTATTTCCCCAACTTATCATGAATCTGTCCAATATTATTGAGAATATATGCTTCTAACTCTCGATCACCTAGCGATTTAGAAATAATCAAGGCTTGTTGATAAATTTCTAAGGCTTTGGAGTATTCCCCCAACTTATCATGAATCTGTCCAACATTCTTAAGAATACTAGCTTCTAGCTTATGATTGCCGAGTTTTTTGTGAATAGTCAATGCTGGTTGGTAGAATTCCAAAGCTTTATAATATTGTTCTAACTTATCGTAAATTTGCCCAATATCTTTGAGAATATTTCCTTCTATCTTAAGAGTATTTCCATCTATCTCGTGATTGCCCAATTGTTTGCGAAGTACCAAAGCCTGTTGAAAAAATTCCAATGCTTTGAGGTATTGTTCCCAATCGAGGTAAGCCCTGCCAATGCTATTCAGAATAACAAATTGCATTGCCTTATTGTGAATTTGATTGTAAATTTCTAAAGCTTGCTTGTAGGACTCTAAAGCTTGGGGGTATTGCTTTAACTTATGGAAACTAAATGCAATCATATTGAGAGTATACCCTTCGTTAAGAGTATCACCCATTTCTCTAAAAATTGCCAAAGCTTTTTGAAATGTTTCTAATGCTTCTTGAAACTGATTTTTATTAAATTGCTCAACACCCAATTGGTTGATTTGTAAAGCCTCTTGTCTTGTTTCTTCCCCAGTTTGCGTTTGCGCGATCGCAACTTCCTTACTCTTCGCAACAACCAACACAGGAAAAGTTAACGACAACAGCAGAACAACAGCAAATTTAGCAACAGAATTGATTCTGCTTTTCCCAGCGAAAGCGACAATACTCAAAGCCAATTTTTGAGAGCGCATACAAGAAGTGACAATTATTGCAACTACTAACAGTATTAACCGACAAGTAATTTATTCCTAACCTGTATATAATTTCTTTATAATCATTCACATAGTAATAAACTACGCACACTAACAAGAGTTCCGTGTGCATAGTTGAACCTAAGAACGACAAAATATTTCCGTTCTCATCAATAAATGAGATTAATGCGATATGCAATGGCGAATACAATGACTTCCGCATTCACGAGCAACATCATAGTCTTTGTCAACGGTGAAGTGCCACAATGTTTCTGTCAGTTCTTCCTTGCAAACGTCGCGACTATTAACCGCAGCAAGCGTCAAACAGCGAGTTTCATGGTCAGTTGTCTCCACCAAAACTTCCCCTTCTGAGATCGCGATCGCTTCTCGATGTAAGATGCTGAGACCAAACACATCTTCTAGACCAAAATCCCGTAACTTAATGGCAATATCTTCAAGAAAATTAGAATTAGCCATCAGCGCTTGAATTGCTTCAATATCATCGGGTTTAGCTGCCGATTTATATTGAAATTCCAATGGGAAACAAGATGGATTTTGCGTGAAGTTTTTAGCACTAACCTCACTACTAAATTTCCAGAGGTACGGAAGAATTGCTTCCTCATCAACCCCAGCAACAGGATTGATATACATCTTGTTATCCCCTACGCTTTCAATCAGACGTTCGTGAGGTAACAAATCAAAGTGTTTGTGTAGTAATGTCAACCCGACTTTTTGTTGCAATCCATGTTTACAGATTACCGTTCCAAGTTCTCCTAATGTATTTTTATGTTGCGCGAGCGATTGTTTGGCATCAGAAAATTTGTTCAAACAATCGAAAATGCTTGGTTCATAAGTTGTAAGCATTATAGCTCCTAAAGATTCTATAGTTTATTTGATTACTAAGGTACAGAATTTGACCTCTATTTCCAAATCCAAAAAAAGTTATTTTTTGGATGTTTTTGACTTTCAAAACAGCATTAACGATTACCAACTCCAAAGTCAGTAGGACGAATGATTACTGGATTTGCTCCCTGCTGAAGGATACTTTGATGTATTCGTAGGTTTTGTAAATAGGTTCTGTACTGAAGATTGCGGGTGTTAATCCGATTGTCGCGAGCGCGCTTGAGTGCAATCTGTCGATTGCAATATTGAATTTCTTGAAAGTTTAATTGTCTAATTTGAGATGCTCTTATGCAGTTATTGACGATGTTATCGAGGATATCAGCCCTTGCTCCTTCTACATTAATTCCCATAGAAAGAGCAGTTCCAACCAATGTAGCAACACAAAATCTTTGCATCAAGGTATTCATCATATACAAATTCTCCAGTGATTTAATCGTTGACCTTTGACTTAATTACTACAGTATAGAAACCCGATTCAATCTACAAATCCAAAAATTGAGCTTTTCTGGATGGGAAGTACTACATTTCCTATTTATCTGATTGAAACTTTCTTTCAAACTTCCTAATAATTTTCATTCTTCCCCATATAATCAATAATATTCTTTCTTGCTCGCAAGTGAGGTCGAGACAACGACAAAATACTCGTACAAAATCTTTGGGAGGGAAGCGATTGCTGCGTTGATTTGAATTAAAATAGCGTCTTAGCGATTCTAACTCAATAATATATTCTTGTTCTTGCAGCAAGTCGTAAAGAGTTGTAATACTAACTTGTTTGAACTCTAATACCTTCCGCAGGAAATCACTATACTGCCAATCAATATAAAGTCCAATATTTACAAAAAGGTCATTTAATGAATCTAGCTCGGAACTATTCATATTACGTAAACAAGCTTTCATAATTAATATCGTTGACAAAACAGAATTTTTACACCTTGAAATTTAAGGTGGCTCGCACTGTGAAAATTTTCACTTTAGCTTCTCAGATTATCTGGAGCGAAATAGAGACTTTATGCATGAAAAATCGAGGACGGCAAATTTTTAAAGTTTTATTCATCAATAAATCTTGATGCAACCCGCAATCTAGAATTAGAGCAGGGAAAAGTAAAACTAGTAAACTTTAGAAAACCCAGAAACTGTCAAACGATTGGCAAGTACACAGCCTGCTGAATCGGCGCCGATAATAATATAGTCGTATTGAGCCATAAGAAATAAGTTGTCCCGAATATTTTCTCGGTACTTATTGGGAAAGATATATTTAATTTATGCAGTTGGCTATCTTCATATGGTCAAATTTTTTATTGTTTTCCGGTTGTATAACACTGCTTATGCTTCTTGATGACTCATTTCAGATTCACGAATCTTATTACCACCCATTTAAGGTTGTTTGAAAAGTTGAACAAGGTATAAATATTATTTATCTTGTGGAACTCTAATCCTGCCCGTCCAAATCAGTAATTAGAAGATTAATATTAAGTATAAATGCTGAAATATAGAGTTGATATTATCTGACTCTGCTCTCTGTACCTAATGTGACTGTGTGGTAAAAATAGTTACACAATTACA
>ERZ1066118.728-NODE-728-length-26852-cov-19.984700_pt1 | contig 26852 bp, 18 predicted proteins | sample MGYA00382765_ERZ1066118 | MGnify/ENA primary metagenome ERZ1066118 (study PRJEB33369, sample SAMEA5778348) | biofilm metagenome | biome: Industrial cooling water; feature: Water cooling tower basin; material: Biofilm | place: United Arab Emirates | collected...
CGGCCGCCCGCCGCGGCGGCGGCCACGCCCGGCGGCGCGGTGCGCCCGGTCGCGGACAGCGTGGGCCGCGGGCGCCGCCGGGAGTACGGCACGACGCTCGTGCTCCTCGACCTGCGGACGGGCGCCGAGACGCGCATCGCCGACGTGCTCACGTACGCGTTCGGGGACAGCGCGGCGCACCTGGCCTACACGGTGTCGTCGCGGACCGGGGCGCGCGACGGGGTGTACGTGCGCGCGTTAGGCGCGTCGGGCACGGCGCCGGGGCCCGAGGTGCCGCTCCGCACCGGGCGCGGCGACTACCGCGCGCTCGCCTTCGACCGCACGGGGCGGCAGCTCGCGTTCGTGACCAACGCGGCCGAGTTCGGGCAGGCCAAGCCCCGGTTCGCGCTGGTGCACGCGCGGCTGGGGGCCGTGACGCCCGCCGGCGGCACCGCGGACGTGCGGACCGTCGTCGCGGCCGACGCCGGGGGCGCGGCCGTCAACGGCGAGCGCGGCCTCGTGGTGAGCGACCGCGGCGTGAGCTTCGCGCGCGCCGCGGACGCGATCGTCTTCGGGCTCGCGCCGGCGCCGCAGGACTCGATCCCGGCCGACTCGCTCGCCGACAAGGCGGTGCTCGACCTGTGGCACTACCGCGAGCCGCGGCTGCAGCCGCAGCAGCGCCTCGAGAGCGGGCGCGACCGGGTGCGAGCCTACACGGCCGTCTACTCGCCCGCCACGGGGCGCGCCGTACGGGTGGGCACCGACACGCTGACGCGCGTCACGCTGTCCGACGACGGCCGCACCGCGCTCGCCACCGGCGACCTGCCGTACGCGCTGTCGCAGCTCTGGGGCGAGGGCGGGAGCGACGTGACGCTGATCGACGCGCGCACCGGCGCCCGCACCGAGGTCGCGCGCCGCGTGCCGTTCGGCGCCACTCTCAGCCCGAGCGGGCGCTACGTGACCTGGTTCGCCAACGGGCGCTGGCACAGCTTCGACGCCACCACCCGCCGCACCGCCGACCTCACGGGCGGGTTGCGCGGCGTGCGCTTCGAGCAGGAGACGTGGGACACGCCGGGCGAGGCCGCGCCCTACGGCGACGCCGGCTACACCGACGACGAGCGCGACCTACTGCTGTACGCGCGTTACGACGTGTGGGCCGTCGACCCGAGCGGGCGCCGCGCGCCGCGGGTGGTCACCGACTCGGTGGGGGCGCGCACGCGCACCGTGTTCCGCGTCGCCCGCGTCACCGAGGACCGCACGCTCGACCCCGACGCGCCGCTCCTGCTGACGGCGTTCGACGACGCAACGAAGGACGCCGGCTACTACCGCGACCGCGTCAACGGGTCGGCCGCGCCGGAGCGGATCGTGATGGCCGCCGCGCGCTTCGGCGCGCCGTCCGGGGCGCCGCTCAAGGCGCGCGACGCGGAGCGCTACCTGGTCACGCGGCAGAGCTTCACGGAGGCGCCAGACCTGTACGTGGGCGACCGGCTCGACGCGCTCACCCGCGTGACCGACGTGAACCCGCAGCGGCGCGAGGTGGCCTGGGGCTCCGCGGAGCTGGTGCGCTGGAAGTCGCTCGACGGCGTGCCGCTCGACGGCATCCTGTACAAGCCGGCCAACTTCGACGCGGCCCGGAAGTACCCGATGGTCGTGTACTTCTACGAGCAGCTCTCGGACAACCTGCACCAGTACCACGCGCCGTTCGGCCGCAACGTCGTCAACCCGACGGTCTACGCGAGCAACGGCTACCTCGTGTTCTTCCCCGACATCGCGTACACGGCGGGGTACCCCGGGCAGAGCGCGCTCAAGAGCATCCTCCCCGGGGTGCAGGCCATCGCCGCGCGCGGATTCCTCGACGAGGCGCGGGTGGGGATCGCGGGGCAGAGCTGGGGCGGGTATCAGGGCGCGTACATCATCACGCAGACGCCCTACTTCCGCGCCGCGTTCTTAGGCGCCCCCGTCGCCAACATGACGAGCGCCTACGGCGGCATCCGCTGGGAGAGCGGGCTGGCGCGGGCGTTCCAGTACGAGAAGGGGCAGAGCCGGATCGGGCGCTCGCCGTGGGATGCGCTGCCGCGCTACCTCGAGAACTCGCCGCTGTTCGCCGTGGACCGCGTGACCACGCCGATGCTCATCATGAGCAACGACGCCGACGGCGCGGTGCCGTGGTACCAGGGCATCGAGCTGTTTGTCGGGGCGCGGCGCTTCGGCAAGGAGGCGTACCTGCTCAACTACAACGGCGACGGCCACAACCCCCGCAAGCGCGCCAACCAGCTCGACGTCGACCGGCGGATGCAGCAGTTCTTCGCGCACCACCTGAAGGGCGAGCCGGCGCCGGACTGGATGCGCGCCGGCATCCCGTACCTGCAGAAGGGGCGCGACCAGCTCAGCCCGGCCGCGAGCGTGGCCGGCGGCGCGTCGCCGGCCGCCGCGCCCTCGGCGCCCGCGCCCGGGGGAAACGGAACGCCGGCGCCGTGAGCGCCGGCGTCCCGTCCGGTCAAGCGTTCGTGCCGCGGTAGCCCCGCGGTAGTCGCGCCTTAGTACCAGGTCACCTCGAAGTCGTAGAAGCCGCTGCCGCCCTGCCGGTCCTCGACGCGCAGCACCGCCGTGTAGTCGTTGCGCGCGCTCGGCTGCTCGGCCAGGTACACCCGCCCGCGGCCGTCGAAGGTGCGCACCTGCACCGTGGCCGGCCGCGCCGGCAGCCCGCTCCCGGACACGCTGGTGCGCACGTCCGTCGCGCTGCCGCCGCTCACCGTGACGTGGTTGGCGCGGCGGCCGCGCACGCGGATCTCCTGCACGTCGTCCACCCGCCCGCTCCAGCGCAGCGTGCCCGAGGCGCTGCCGGCGCGGCCCGCGCGGCCGAGGATCCCGCCCCACCCGCCGCGGGTGTCGCGGCCGTCGCGGCGGCCGTCGCGGCGGTCGTCGCGGCGGTCGTCACGGCGGTCGTCACGGCGGTCGTCACGGCGGTCGTCACGGCGGTCGTCACGGCGGTCGCCACGCTCATCGCGGCGGTCGTCCCATCCGCCGTCGTCGCGGTCATCGCGGCCGCCGCGGCCCCAGCCGCCGCCACGGCCGCGGCGGTCGTTCCGGTCCTCCCGGTCGTACCACCCGTCGTCATCGCGGCCGAACTCGCCGTCGAGTGGCTGCCACAGCGCGGTGACCTGGTACTCGCCCGCGCCGGCCTGGTCGTCGCGCAGGCGGACGACGGCGGTGTAGTCGTTCCGCGCCGAGGGCTGCTGGACGACGTCGGCCCGGCCGCGGCCGCGCGACAGGCGCAGATCCACGGTGCCGTCGGTGCGGGGCAGGGCGCGGCCCACGCGCAGGCGTCCGCGGTCGGCGTCGTCGCTGCCGCTGGCGACGCGCGTCTCCACGCCGCCGCGGCGCATGACGAGCAACACCTCGCGGTCCACGCGGCCGCTCCACGCGAACAAGGCGCGCTGCGACTGCGCGGCGAGCGGGCCGGCGGTCAGCGTGACCCCCGCGGCGGCGGCAGCGACAACGGCGGCGGCGCGGACGCGAGCGAGATGGGAACGAGAGACAGGCATGGCGGTTCTCCGAACGGGGTCGCTGGGCCGGCCCCACGCCGGCGACGCCAGTCAGGCAGGCATCGGCGGTGCCCCGGGCCCGCGCGCGCGCCACACCCCGCGAACCGACGTCAACGTGTTGACAGGCAACGAGTTCTGACGCTGTAGCGATCGCGCACCACGTACCGGCCGGGCCCCGGACGTCTCCGATTGGGGACGGTGGCGCCGGGTGCGGCGGACACCCCCCGCGTCCCCGGTTGTGCGCCGCGCGGCCGGCGGCCAGACTAGGCCCCGTCCCGCCGCCGGCGTCCGCCGGTCGCGACCCCGTTCCCCTTTCGACCCACCGCGCATGCGCGCCGACGAGATCGAGTACCAGATCCTGGGCGAGGACCTGCAGGCCGTCGTCATCACCCTCGACCCCGGCGAGGCCGTGGTGGCCGAGGCGGGCGCGATGATGTACATGCGCACCGGGATCGAGATGGCGACCACCCTCGACCCCACGCAGCAGGGGGGCGGGCTGCTCGGCAAGCTGCTCCAGGGCGGGAAGCGGCTGCTCACGGGCGAGTCGTTCTTCATCACGATGTTCACCAACCACGGCGGCCGCCGCAGCGACGTGGCCTTCTCGGCGCCGACCCCGGGGCGCGTCATACCCATCGACCTCGCGCAGTGGGGCGGGCAGGTGATCGCGCAGAAGGACTCGTTCCTCTGCGCCGCCCGCGGCACCAACGTGACCATCGCGCTCAACCGCCGGCTCGGCGCCGGCTTCTTCGGCGGCGAGGGGTTCATCCTGCAGCGCATCGAGGGCGACGGGCTCGCCTTCCTCCACGCGTCGGGGACGATGGTGACGATCGACCTCGCCGCCGGCGAGGAGATCCGCGTGGACACCGGCTGCCTCGTGGCCATGCAGCCGAGCGTGGCCTACGACATCCGCGTGGTGCCGGGGGTGAAGACCGCGCTCTTCGGCGGGGAGGGGCTGTTCTTCGCCAACCTGACGGGGCCGGGGCGCGTCGTCCTGCAGACGATGCCGTTCTCGCGCCTGGCCGACCGGATCATCGCCGCGGCGCCGCGCGCGGGCGGGACGCGGCGCGAGGAGGGGATCGGGCTGGGCGGGCTCGGGCTCGGCGCCGTGGTCGGCGGGCTGCTCGAAGGCGACCGGTAGGCGTGGGGCCTCCGGGAAGCGCTACCTTTGTCGCCCATGGCGACTGACCTGCATCCGACCGCCCCACCCGCCGACGCGCCGGACGTTCCGGGCTGGACCGTCGACGACGCCCGGGCCCTCTACAACATCGAGGGCTGGGGCGCGGGCTACTTCGACATCGACGCGCGCGGCCACGTGGTCGTGCGCCCCGACCGCGAGCACCCGGCGCGCGAGCTCTCGCTCCTCGACCTGGCACGCGACCTGGAGGAGCAGGGGGTGGCGTTGCCCGTGCTGCTCCGCTTCAGCGACATCCTGCACTCGCGCATCGGCCAGCTCTCCGAGCGCTTCAAGACGGCCATGCAGGAGTATGGGTACGAGGGCGGCTACACCACCGTATACCCGATCAAGGTCAACCAGCAGCGCCACGTCGTCGAGGAGATCGTCGAGTTCGGGCGCCAGCACGGCGTGGGGCTGGAGTGCGGCAGCAAGCCCGAGCTGCAGGCCGTGCTCGCGCTGCACGAGCGCACCGACCACCTCATCGTCTGCAACGGCTACAAGGACCACGAGTTCATGCGGCTGGCCCTCATGGGGCAGCGGCTCGGGCACCAGGTCTTCATCGTCATCGAGCAGCTCAGCGAGGCCGACGTGCTGCTGGAGGTGGCCGACGAGCTGGGCGTGACGCCGACGTGCGGCGTGCGCATCAAGCTCGCCACCGAGAGCGCGGGGCGGTGGGCGCAGAGCGCGGGCGAGAAGAGCAAGTTCGGGCTCAACCCGGCGCAGCTCGTCAAGCTCGTGGACAAGTTCCGGGACGCGGGCCGGCTCGACGCGCTCAAGCTCCTGCACTTCCACCTCGGCAGCCAGATCCCCGACATCCGCTTCATCAAGGCGGGGCTCCAGGAGGTGGGGCGGTTCTACGTCGAGCTGCGCAACATGGGCGTCGACGTGACGCACGTCGACGTGGGCGGCGGGCTCGGCGTGGACTACGACGGCACGGCCAGCTCGCAAAGCAACGCGAGCGTCAACTACACGCTCCAGGAATACGCCAACGACGTGGTCTACACCATGGCCGAGGCGTGCCGCGAGAACGAGGTGCCCATGCCGCACCTCATCAGCGAGAGCGGCCGCGCGCTCACCGCGCACCACGCGCTCCTGCTGCTCAAGGTGATCGACGTCGAGAGCCAGGCCGAGCCGCAGCTCGCCGACCTCACCGACGACGACCACGCGGTGCTGCACGGGATGAAGGACGACTACGACATCCTCGTGCGCGGCGAGTACGGCGGCGGGCGCCCGCTCACGCCGCACAAGGTGATGGCGATCTACCACGACGCCTCGTTCGCCAAGGGGCAGGCGCGGCAGCTCTTCAACTCGGGCGTGCTCGACCTGCGCGGGCTCGCGGCGGCGGAGCAGTACTACTTCGCGACGATGAACCGGGTGAGCGCGCTCGTGAACGCCGACCGCGACGAGTACGAGGAGATCCGCCAGGAGCTCGACGCGACGCTGGTGGACCGGTACTTCTGCAACTTCTCGCTCTTCCAGTCGCTCCCCGACAACTGGGCCATCGACCAGCTCTTCCCGATCATGCCGGTCCACCGGCTCGGCGAGCAGCCCACACGGTTAGGCACGCTGCAGGACGTGACGTGCGACTCCGACGGCAAGATCGACCGGTTCGTCGGCGACCGCGCGGGGCGCCCGTCGCTGGAGCTGCACGAGTTCCGCGACGGCGAGGACTACGTGTTAGGCATCTTCCTCACCGGCGCCTACCAGGAGATCCTCGGCGACCTGCACAACCTGTTCGGCGACACGAACGCGGTGCACGTCAAGCTCACCGACCGCGGCTACGAGATCACCGACATGGTCCACGGCGACACGGTGACCGAGGTGCTCAACTACGTGCAGTTCCACGCCCCCGCGCTGCTCAGCACCTGGCGCCGGAAGGTGACGGCGGCCAAGGGGCTGACGCGCTCCGAGGCCAACCAGTTCGTCGCCGAGTACGTGGCCGGGCTGGAGGGCTACACCTACCTCGAAGGAGAAGCCGCCCGGTGACCGCGCCCGCCGCCCCGCTCGACACCGCGCCCGCGCCGGCCAAGCCGGCCGCGGCGTGGGAGGACCTGATCGACGTCTTCACGAGCCCGCTCGAGGTGTTCCGCCGCCGGCGGGACGGGCGGTTCTGGCTGGCGCTCGTCGCGTTCACCGTCATCGGCGCGTTGAGCTTCGTGGTCGCGCGGCCGGTCATGCAGCCGATGATGGACCGGCAGGTCGCGGCGCAGCAGGCCAAGCTCGACGCCGACCCCAACATCCCCTCCGAGCGCAAGGCGGAGCTCCGGGCGCAGGTGCGGTCGTTCGTCGAGTCGCCGTGGGCGATGGCGGCGCCGGCGGTGTTCCTGCCGATCTCGCTGTTCGCGGCGGCGCTCACGCTCTGGCTCGTGGCCAAGCTGTTCGGGAGCGGCGCCTCGCTCGGCCAGGCGATCGCGGTCACGAGCATCGCCGGCATCCCGCGCGTCGTCCTCGGCCTGCTCGGCGCGGGCGCGTCCGTCGGCCTCGGCCGGCCGATCGAGTTCCCGCACCAGCTCACGCTCGGCCCGGGCGCGGTCGTCGGCGACGTGTCGCCGGTGGTCAGCGGACTCCTTCAGCGCCTCGACGCGGGCGTGCTCTGGCACACCGTCCTGCTCGGCCTCGGCATCGCCGTGATGGGGCGCCTCACCCGCCGCGGCGGCGAGTCCGTGGTGGAGGGGCAGATCTCGCGCGGCAAGGGGCTGGCGGCCGCGTTCGTGGTGTGGGCCCTGGCGACGGTGATCACCGTGCTCAACACGGTGAACCAGGCGGGGTAGCCGCGCGGGGTAGGGACGAACGCAACATGGATCCCCGCGCACGCGGGGATCCACGTTCACGCCCTACGCGTCGGTCACCCCTGCCCGAACCGCTTCGCCACCTCGCCCCAGTTCACGACGTTGAACCACGCGTCGATGTAGTCCGGGCGGCGGTTCTGGTACTTGAGGTAGTAGCCGTGCTCCCACACGTCGAGGCCTAACAGCACGTCCTCCGGGCGCTTCCCCTCCATGAGCGGGTTGTCCTGGTTGGGCGTGCTGCTGATGGCGAGCTTGTCGCCGTCGCGCGTCAGCCACGCCCACCCGGAGCCGAAGCGGCCCACGCCGGCGGCCTTGAACTGCTCGCGGAACGTCGCGAAGTCGCCGAAGGAGGCGCGGATCGCGTCGCCCAGCGCGCCCGACGGCTCTCCGCCGGCGTTGGGCGCCATGAGCTGCCAGAAGAGCGAGTGGTTCCAGTGCCCGCCGCCGTTGTTGCGGATCGGGCCGCGCACCGCATCCGGCGCCGAGTTTAGCCCGGCGAGGAGCTGCTCGATCGACTGGCCGACCAGCTCGGGCGCCTTCTCGATCGCGGCGTTCAGGTTGGTGACGTAGGTCTGGTGGTGCTTCCCGTGGTGGATCTGCATCGTCTGCGCGTCGATGTGGGGCTCGAGCGCGTCGGGGGCGTACGGGAGGGGCGGGAGCGTGAAGGCCATGGTCGGGGGAGCAGGGAAGACGGGCAGGGAGGGCGCCGCGCCCGGGGTGGGCGCGGCGCTGCGACGACGGGTGCGACGGGACGAGCGCTACCGCTAACCCTGGGCCGCGGCGGCGGCGGCGCGCCGCGCCCGGAGCCAGTGCAGCACGCCCGGGAGCAGGCTGACCGCGATCACGCCGATGATGAGCAGCTCGAGGTACTTGGCCGCCCCGGGCACGCGGCTGCCGAGGAAGTAGCCGAGGAGGAGCATGCTCCAGATCCAGGCGATGCCGCCCGTCACGCTGTACGTCACGAACGTGCGGTAGGGCATGCGCGCGGCCCCGGCCACCAGCGGCGCGAAGGTGCGGACGATGGGCACGAATCGCGCAAGCACGACGGTCTTGGCGCCGTGGCGGGCGTAGAACGCCTCCGCCTGGGCAAGGTGCTTGCGCTTGAACAGGAACGAGTCCTCCCGCGCGAAGATGCGCGGGCCCGCCGTCCGCCCGACCCAGTAGTTGGTGTTGTCGCCGAGGATCGCCGCGGCGGTGAGCAGGAACCCCAGCTTCCAGATGTCGAGGAGCCCGCTGAACTGGGGCTGCGCAATGAGCAGCCCGGCGGTGATGAGCAGCGAGTCGCCGGGGAGCAGGAACCCGAAGAAGAGCCCGGTTTCCGTGAAGATGATTGCGAACAGCCCCACGTAGCCCGCCCACTGCACGAGGGCGGGGAGGTCGCGGAGCCGGTCGAGGAGGTCGCCGATGGAGGGCATGCCAGAAAATCGGGAGGAGAGTCGGGCGCGCGGCCCGGCCAGCCGGGGAAGCTCGGCAGGGCCGTGGGACGAGGCAACCGCAGCGGCGACCGCGGCCGCGACCGACGTCGTCCACACGCTGGAGGAGATCTTCAGCCCGCCCGCGCGCCCCACCCGGGTGTGGCACGGCGCGGGCCTGCGGGCGCTCGCCGAGCGGTGGTTCGAGCGGGTGGCCTGGGCGGTCGTCCTCCTGCTGGGCGGCGGCTGGGCGTGGAGCATCGCCGAGGCGCGGACCACCGGGCGCGAGGGGGACGGGAGCGGGGCGGAGCCGGCGCGCGGCGTCACCGGGGCCACGGCCGCCGTCACGGCCGCGTTCACCGACGCCGACCGCCCTACGACGGCCTACCTCACCGACGCGGCCCTGACGGCGCTGGCCGAGTTACGCGGGGCGAGCGGCGCGATGCGGCTGGTCCAGCGCGCCCCGGGCGAGCCGCTGTCCGGCGACGCGCGCGTGACGGACTCGGTCGCGACGGACTCGCTCGTCCCCACGGCCGAAGGAGCGAGGGTACCGGCCGCACGCGCGGCGGGGCGGCCGGTGGGCGTGCGGGTGGGCGGCACGGTCCGGCCCGCGGACGGGCTCCGCGTGGTGACGCTGACGCCGCTGTCGGCGCGGCGGAACGGGCGGATCGGGCTGTACTACATCGGGCGCTGGCCGACCGAAGGCGGGCGGGCGCCGAGCCCCGCCTACGAGCCGCCGCGCGGCCTGATCGAGGTCACGCGCGAGACGCAGGACACGCCGGTGAGCGCGCACCTCCGGATCCGCGACTACCTCACGCACGACCAGGCCAACGTGTGGCCCAAGTACGTGGTCATCAACCCGCGCAACGTCGACAAGGTGGAGCTGGTGCTCGCGGACCTGGAGCGGCGCGGCGCGCCGGCCCGCGGCGTGCACGTGATGAGCGGCTTCCGCACGCCGCAGTACAACCGCGGCGGCGGCGACACGCGGGGGCGGGCGGGGCTCAGCCGGCACATGTTCGGCGACGCCACCGACTTCTGGATCGACAACGACGGCGACGGGCGCATGGACGACCTCAACGGCGACGGCCGGCACGACATCGGCGACGCCAAGGCCGTGTGCGACGCCGTCGACCGGGTGGAGCGCGCGCACCCGGAACTCGTGGGCGGGTGCGGCTACTATCCGGCCACGGCCGCCCACGGCCCCTTCACCCACATCGACGCCCGCGGGTACCGCGCCCGCTGGGTCGGCTCAGGAGACGGCGGATGACCGAGACCCCCCCCACGCCCCCGGCCAACGACGGCCGCCGCCACGCCGCCGCCGGCGTCGACCCGCTGTTCGGCGTGCGCACGGCCGACATCGAGCCGTACACCGGGCTGCGCTACCTGAGCAAGCTGTTCCGGATGATCGCGGTGGTGCTCGTGCTGCTCCTCATCGCGGAGGTGGCCACCGGGCTCTACGCGCAGGGTACGGAGGCGCTGACCACGCTGCTGGCCGAGGTGAGCCGGCTGATCGTGCTCGCCGGCCTGCTCTGGGGCGCGGGCGACCTGGCGATCCTCCTCATCGACGTCGGCCACGACGTGCGCGCCGCGCGCATTCTCCTCGGCCGGCTCCAAACCCACCAGGCGCCGCCGGCCGCGACCAACGGGCGCCCGCGCGCCGAGCGGGCGGAGCGGGTCGAGCGCGCGGACCGGACGGAGGTCGAGGCGGCCACCCGCGGGTGACCGACCCGCCGCACGGGGCGCCGGCGGCGAAGACGCTCGACGTCCTCGTCGTCCCGCACACGCACTGGGACCGCGAGTGGTACCACCCGGCGGGGCGCTTCCGGCAGCGCCTCGTCGCCCTGGTCGACACGCTGCTGGACGGCGGGCCCGACGTCCCCCCGCGCTTCCTGCTCGACGGCCAGGCGATCGCGCTCGACGACTACCTGGCCGTGCGCCCGGACCGGCGCGACGCGCTGGCCGCGGCCCTCGCCGAGGGGCGGGTGGAGGCGGGGCCGTGGTACGTGCTCGCCGACGCCCTGATTCCGGGCGGCGAGGCGCTCGTCCGCAACCTGCTCGCGGGGCGACGCACGCTCGCCCGGCTCGGCGCCACGCCGCCGCCCGTGCTCTACTGTCCCGACGCGTTCGGGCACCCGGCGGCGCTGCCGTCGCTCGCGGCCGGGTTCGGGTGCGACGTCACGGTGGTGTGGCGCGGCTACGGCGGCGCGCGGTGGCCCGCCGGGGACGCGGCCTGGTGGGTCGCGCCAGACCGCGCGCGCACGCTGCTCCTTCACCTGCCGCCCGACGGCTACGATTTCGGGTCGCGCCTCCCGCCCGCGCTCCCTTCCGTGCGGGAGCGGTGGGCGGCGATGCGCGCCGTCCTCGCCCCGCGCGCACGACTCGGCGTCGCGCTGGTGCTCAACGGGGCCGACCACCACGCGCCGCAGGAGCGCTGGCCCGAGGCCATGGACGCTCTCGCCCGCGCCGCCGCGCCGGACCCCGTGCGCGTCGCCACCCTTGGCGAGGCGGCCGCGCTCCTGCGCGCCCGGGCCGATGCGTTAGGCCGGAGCGGCGCCGGCCTCCCCGACGTAGCGGGCGAGCTGCGCGACTCGTACGGCTACGCGTGGACGCTGCAGGGCACGTTCGCCACGCGCGCGGCGCAGAAGCGGCGCGTGGCCCGCGCCGAGCGCCGCCTGGTGCGCGACGTCGAGCCGTGGGTCGCGCTCGCCGGCCGCCTCCGCGCCTCGCCCGCGGATGCCGCGCGCGATTGCGACGTGCTACACGCCGCCTGGCGCCCGCTGCTCGAGTGCCTGCCGCACGACACGCTCTGCGGCTGCTCCACCGACGCGGTGGCCCGCGCCGCGGAGGCGCGCCTCGACGACGCCGACGCCCAGGCGCGCGGGCTGCGGGGCGACGCGTTAGGCGCCCTCCTCGCGCACGACCCGGACGCCGCGCGGCGCTGGCGCGACGGCTGGCAGTCCGCGGTGGTGGTGCGCAACGCCGCGCCGCGCGCGCGGGGCGGCGTTGCCGAGGTCGAGCTGCTCAGCTTCCTCGCCGACGTGCCCGTCGGGCCGGCGTCGGCCGGCGCGTGGCGCGAGGCGGGCGCCGTCGCGCTGCGCGGCGTACCCGTGACGCTGCACGACGCGGACGGCCGCCCGTTGCCGGTGCAGGTGCTGGAACGCACCCTCCGCCACGACCGCGTCGAGGCGCCGCACTTCTACCCGGACGACGACGTGGTGGAGGCGGCGCGGTGCGTCGCGTGGGTGCCGCCGGTGCCGGGCTACGGGATCGCCAGCTACGCCGTCGCGGAGGGGCCCGGGGACGACGCGGCCCGGGCCCGCGCCGGGGCCGGGCCAGCCACGCCGGTGCGGGCGGGGCGCGACGGCCGCGACGCGTGGATCGACAACGGCCGCCTCCGCGTGCGCGCCGGCGCGGACGGCCGTGTGCGGGTCGAGGGGGTCGCGTTAGGCGCGCCAGTGGACGCGCTGGTCGGGCTGGAGGACGTGGGCGACGCGGGCGACCTGTACACGCCGTCGCCCGTCGGCCGCCCCGTCGCGGCGGCGTGGTGCGACGCGCCCGAGGTGCTGCACGACGGCCCCCTCCGCGCCTCCGTCCGGTTGCGCTATCGCCTGCGGATTCCCGTCGGCCTGACGCGCGACCCCGACGCCCCGTTCGTCCGCCCCGCGCGACGGGCTGGCCGGCCGGCGGAGGTCGCGGTGAGCGTCACGCTCACCCTGGACGCCGAGTCCGAGGTGCTCGGCGTCGCCGTGCGGGGGGTGAACCCGGCGCGCGACCACCGCCTCCGCCTGCGCCTCGACACCGGCGTCCCGGGTGACCGCGTACTCGCCGACGCCGCCCTCGGCCCGGTGTGGCGCGCCCCGCTCGACGTCCCGCCGGAGGACCAGCGCGCCGAGCGCGTCCTGACCACCGCGCCGCTGCACCGCTACGTGTCGCGCTACGACGGCGCGCGCGGCGCGACCGTGTACTCGGACGGCCTCGCCGAGTACGAGGCCGCGGCCGACGGGGCGGTGTACGTCACGCTCGTCCGCGCCGTGGGCGAGCTGTCGCGCCCCGACCTCCCGGAGCGTCCCGGCCACGCCGGCTGGCCGACCCCGACGCCCGAGGGGCAGTCACTCGGCCCGTTCGCCGCGCGGTTCGCCGTGGCCTGGCACGGCGGCGACAGCCCCTCCACCCGCGACGCGGTAGAGCGGTGGGCGGACGACGTGTTGCTCCCGCTCCGCGGCGACACCTGGCGCGCGCTCCTCCGCGTCCCCCCGCCCGTCCCCGGTGTCACGCTCCACGGCGTCGGCCTAACGCTCGGCGCCATCAAGCCGTCGGACGACGGCGCGTGGACGGTACTGCGCTGCGTCAACGCCACCGACGCCTCGGTCGAGGGCGCGTGGGAGGTGGCAGGCGGGGTCGAGGAGGCGTGCCTCGCCCGGTTGGACGAGACGCCCCTCGCCCCGCTCGCCTTGGGCGCCGGCGGACGGGTGGCGTTCGCCGCGGGCCCGCAGGCCGCCGTGACCGTGCTGGTGCGTTAGGGCAGTCGGTGCAGCGGTGATCGTGACCATGGATTCCCGCGCATGCAGGAATCCATGGTCCCTCTCTCCTAGTCAGCCCCGCCCCGGGCGTCCCCCTCGCGCCCCTCCAGCGCGTCGCCGAGCCGCGTGCACGCCAGCACCGTCGCCACGAGCAGCAGCCCCGGCACGAGCGACACCCACGGCGCGGTGACGATCAGGTCGCGACCGCCCGCGATGAGGTTCCCCCAGCTCGGCGCCGGCGGCTGCACCCCGAGGCCGAGGAACGAGAGCCCGCTTTCGAGCAGGATGGCGTTACCCACGCCGAGCGTCGTGGCCACCGTCGCCGCGCCGAGCGCGTTAGGCACTGCGTGCCGCCAGAGCAGCCGCGCCGGCGACGCCCCGAGCGCCCGCGCGGCGCCGACGTAGTCGCGCTCGCGCACGCCCAGCACCTCGGCGCGCACGAGCCGCGCGACGCCCATCCAGCCGGTGAGGCCGAGCACGGCCACCGTCGTCCCCACGCCCGGCCCCCAGAGCGCCGCCACGACCAGCAGGAGTACCACCCGCGGCACCGCGAGCAGCACGTCGGCCAGCCCCCGCACCGCCGCGTCCGGCAGCCCGCCCCGCCACCCCGCCCACGCGCCGGCCGCCGTGCCGATCGCCCCCGACAGCGCCGACCCGAGCACCCCGACCAGCAGCGACAGCCGCCCGGCGAGCAGCGTGCGCGCCAGCAGGTCGCGCCCGAAGCGGTCGGTGCCGAGCGGGTGCCAGTGCCCGGCGGGATCGGTGGCGAACGGCGGGAGGAGGCGGGCGCCGAGCACGTCGCCCACGGCCAGCGGGTCGCCGGGGGCCGCGAGCGGGCCGAGGGCGGCGGCGGCGGCGAGCACGCCTAACGCGAGCAGCGGCCGGCGGACGGCGGGGCGCACGCGCGCCTACGTGCGCCCGGTGGCCGCCCCGCCGCGCCGGCGCGGGTCCACGAGGGGCAGCGCGAGGTCCGCGGCGAGGTTGGCGAACACCGTCACGAGCGCGTAGAGCAGCGCCGCGCCCAACACCACCGGGTAGTCGCGCGCGCCCACGGCCTGGACCACCGCGCGCCCGACGCCCGGCCACGCGAACACGCCCTCGACGAACACCGACCCGGCCACGACGCCCGGCAGCGCGAGCGCGAACAGCACCACGAGCGGCGGCAGCGCCACGGCGAGCGCGTGGCGTCCGTACGCCTGTCGGGCGGAGAGCCCCTTGGCGACGGCCGTCCGCACGAAGTCGCCCGTGAGCGCATCGCCGACGGCCGCCCGCGCGTATCGCGCCACGCCGGCCGCGCCCACCGCGGCCAGGACGCCCACCGGGAGGATCGCGTGGCGCACGCGGTCCTGCACGGCCGCCCACCCGTCCAGCGTCCCGCCCGGGTCCGACGCGCCGAACGCGGGTAGGCGCAGCCACGACGGCCACCCCCAGCGCGCCGCCCCGGCCGTGCACACCGCGACCAAGCCGAGCCCCAGCCAGTAGCTCGGCGCGGCGTATGCGGCGGTGGTGAGGAGCGTCAGCGCGGCGTCCCCGCGGCGCCCGCCGCGCGTGCCCCGGTCGCGCAACACGGCCTGCCAGGTGCCGAGCGCCACGCCGACCACGAAGCTCAGGGCGAGCGATGCGGCGCCGAGCGCGAGGGACGCGGGCAGCGCCTCGCCCAGCACCCGCGCCACGGGCCGGCCCTGCGCGAAGCTGTCGCCGAGGTCGCCCCGGAGCACGCCCGCGAGCCAGCGGCCATATTGCGCCGCCAGCGGCTGGTCGAGGCCGAGCGTGGCGCGCAGGCGCGCGGCGTCGGCGGCGGTGGCCGAGGGCGGGACGAGCAGTGCCGCCGGGTCGCCCGGCGCGAGGCGCACCAGCACGAACGTGAGCGTGGCCACCAGCCACACCAGCACCAGCGCGGCCGCGACGCGGCGGAGGACGGAACGCACGGGCGCATGATGGCCGCGGGGCAGGGGGCCGGGAAGGGCGGCGGGCGGGGGCGCGCCGTCGCCGCGGTGGTCGTCGCCAGGGTGGCCGTCGGGTCCGCGCTGGCCGTTGGCGCCTCGTGCGCCGCGCCCGCGCGCCCGCCCGGCACGGCGGTGGTGGCGTCCGGGGCCGACCTGGAGTCGCCCAACCCGGTGGTCACGGTGCACCCCCTGTCGCGCCAGGTGCAGCGGCACGCGCTGCTGGTCACGCTCGCCCGCTACGACGCGGCGCTGCGGCCGGTGCCCTACTACGCGCGCCGGTGGACGTGGAGCGCGGACCGCCGCGCGCTTACGCTGCACCTCACGCCAGGGCTCCGCTGGCACGACGGCGTGCCGACCACCGCGCGCGACGCCGCGTTCACGCTGGCCCTCGCGGCCGACTCGGGCGCTGGCTCCCCGCGCCGCGCCGAGGTGGCGGGCATCGCCACCGCCACCGCTGCAGACGACACGACCCTGGTCGTGCGGTTCGCGGCGCCGCAGCCCGACGTGCCGGCCGTGCTGTGCGAGCTGCCGCTGGTGCCGCGCCACCGGCTCGACACGGTGCCGCCGGCGCGGCTCCGCCAGGCGGCGTTCGAGCGGGCGCCGGTCGGCAACGGGCCGTTCCGGTTCGCCGGCCGCGCGCCGGGGGCGCGCTGGACCTTCGTACGCAACGGCGACTTTCCCGCGGCCATGGGCGGGCCGCCGCGGCTCGCGCGCCTCGTGGTGGCCGTGGTGGACGAGCCGACCACCAAGTTTGCCGGACTCGTGAGTGGGGAGCTGGACGTCGCCGGCATCGCGCCGACGGCCGCGTCGCTGCTCGCCCGCGACCCGGCGGCGCGCGTGCTCAGCTACCCCGTCGCGTTCGCGACCGGGCTGGTGTTCAACGCCGCGCGGCCGCCGTTCGACGACGTACGGGTGCGGCAGGCGGTGCACGCCAGCATCGACCGCGGGCGCATCGTCGCCGCGGCGCTGGCCGGCTACGGCGTGCCGGCCACGGGCCCGGTCGCGCCCGACCACCCGCTGGCGCTCGCCGCCCCGGTGCCTAACGAGCCCGCCGCCGCCGACGCGCTGCTGGACGCGGCGGGGTGGCGACGCGGCGCGGACGGTGCGCGCCGCCGGGGCGACCGCCCGCTCGCCGTCGAGCTGATCACCGTGGGGGCCGGCGACAACGCCGCCGAGCAGCTCGTGCAGGCCGACCTGGCCGCCCGCGGGATCCGCGTCGCCATCCGCCCGCTGGAACTCGGCGCCTTCCTCGCCCGCGCCCGTGCGCCGCAGAAGGACTGGGACGTCCTGCTGACGGGCGTCCCCGGCGACGTTGGGCTGGCCTACCTGTCGGCGATGTTCGCGTCGCCGAGCGCCGGCGGCGCGCTCGACTACGCCGGCTTCCACCGCCCGGCGCTCGACGCTGCCCTCGCCCGCGCCGCCGGCGCCCCCTCCGCCGACGCGCGCCGGGCGGCGTGGGGCGAGGTGCAGCGCGTGCTCGCCGACTCGGTGCCGGTGGCGTGGCTGTACCACGCGCGCGGCGTGCAGGGCGTCGCGCGGCGACTGTCGGGCGTGGCGATGGACCTGCGCGGCGAGCTGGCGACGGTGCACGACTGGCACGTCGCGCCCGCGCCGGGCGCCGCGCCCCGTTAGGCGTCGTGCTCCTCCTCCCCGACGCCGACCTGCCCGCGCGCCGCGCCCTCGTCGCGCCCGGCGGGCCCCTCGCCGCCACGGCCGCGAGTCTGGCCGCGGACCTCGCCCCGGTCATCGCCCGCCCCGTCTGGGTGCCGGCCGAGAAGGCGCGGCTGTCGCGCGCCGGCGGTCGCTGCCCGCGGGACGGCACGCTCCTCACCTTCGACCCGTCCGCCCCGCGCCGCCACGCCTGCCCCCGCTGCGGCGGGGTGTACGACGAGGAGTCGCACTACCGCTGGTGGGTCATGGGCTACCAGCTCTGGCTGGCCGAGCGCGCGGTGCACGCGGCCGTGCTGTACGCGCTGTTGGGCGACCCCGCGCACGCCCGCTTCGCCGCGGCCGTCCTCGACGCGCTCGCCGACGCCTACCTCGGCTACCCGAACGCCGACAACGTCCTCGGCCCCAGCCGGCCGTTCTTCAGCACCTACCTGGAGTCGCTCTGGCTGCTGCACGTGTGCGTGGCGCTCGACGCGCTCCGCACGGCGCGCGCGCCCGGCGTGCGCGGGCTCTCGGGGCGCGTGAAGGAGCGGCTCATCGGGCCGAGCCGGACGCTCGTCGGCTCGTACGACGAGGGCGGCTCCAACCGCCAGGTCTGGAACGCGGCGGCGTACCTCGCCGCCTCCAGTCTCGTCGGGCGCGACCGCGAGATCGTGCCGGCCTACGTGTACGGGGGCGGCATCCGCGAGGTCGAGCGACGCGCCCTGTCCGCCTTGCTCGCAGACGGCAGTTGGTACGAGGGCGACAACTATCACCAGTTCGCCCACCGCGGGCTCTGGTACGCCCTCCGGCTCGGCGCGCGCGCCGGGTGGGCGCCGGGCCCGGAGCTGGCGCGCCGGTTCGCGTTGGGCTTCGCCGTGCCGTTCCGCGCCGCCCTACCCGACCTCACCCTCCCGGCCCGGCGCGACGCGCAGTACGGCGTGTCGCTCCGCCAGTGGCGGTGGGCGGAGTGGTGCGAGCTCGGCCTCGCGTGGCCGGGCGTCGACGGGGAGACGCGAACCGCGTTAGGCGGCGCCCTCGCCACGCTGTACGCCGGCGGCACGCCCGCGGCCGACACCGGGCGCTGGCGCGCCACCGGCGAGAGCGAGCGCAACGAGCCCCCTGCCAGGCTCACCCGCGCGGACCTCGGCTGGAAGGCGCTCCTCTTCGCCGACCCGTCGCCCGCGATGACCGGGCCCGCGCCGCCCCGCTCGGTGCTGCTCGACCGCCAGGGCCTCGCGGTCTTCCGGCGCGACCGCGGACGGCTCTGGGTCGGCTTCGACTTCGGGGCGTCGACCGGCGGCGCGCACGGCCACCCCGACCGACTGAACCTCCTGCTCGCCGACGCCGGCGCGCGCTGGCTCGACGACATGGGGACGGGGAGCTACACGGAGCGCGCGCTGCACTGGTACCGGAGCACGCTCGCGCACCAGGCGCCGCTCGTCGACGGCCGCTCGCAGCCGCGCACCCCCGGCCGCCTCCTCGCCTACGACGAGCGCGCCGCCGGCGGCGGTGCGTCGTTCGGCTGGGCAGACGCGGAGGCCGAGCTCGCGCCGGGCGTGCGGGCGCGGCGCGCGCTGGTGGTCGCGGAGGATCACGTGGTGGACCTGCTCACCTGGGACGCCGACCGCGCCGTCGCGATCGACCTCCCGGTCCACCTCGACGCCGAGGTGTTGGGCGCCGGCCGGTGGGCGCCGGCGGACGCGGGGGGAGCCGGGGGGCTGGAGGACGGCTTCGACTTCCTGCGCGACGCGGACCGGGCTCCGGTCGCGCCTAACACAGTCGTCGAGCTGCGGGCCTCGCGCCCCGCGGCCGGCGATCCCGCCGGGCGGGCCGTGCGTGGCTGGGTGTGCGCTGACCACGCCGCCGCGTGGTGGCGCGCGGTAGCGCCCGGCCCTCCGGGCTCGGGCGAGCGGCGGTTCGTGTGGGTGCGCGTGACGGGGACGCGCGGCCGGCTGGCGACGGTGTGGGACCCGCGCGGGGCGGTGCGCCGGGCGTCGTGCCCGCCTGCGCCTAACGGAGCGGAATCGACGATCGCCGTGGACCTGGCCGACGGGCGAACCGCCGTGCACGGGCGTGATGGCGACGGCTGGCGCGTCGCCGCGGGCGATGGCACCGCCGTGCACCTGGCGGGCACGCGACCGCCGGCGCGGGGGGGCGACGGCCCGCCGCCCGGGCGTGACATCGGGGACGTCGCCCCTTGGTACCGGTCGCCCCACGCCGGGGCCAACCGCCGTTGGGCGTCGCGAACCCGCGTGCGCGGCCTCGCGGATCCGCCGACGCCACCGACGGACCTGACGCTCCGCGAGGACGGCGCGCCGCTCCACGTTCGCCTCGGCCGGGGCGACTACCGGCGGACCGAGCCCACCTGGGCCGAGGCCGGCCGGCCGCGCGCGTTGGTCACGTTGGGCCTGCATGACGCCGCGCTCCGCGTCGCGCTGGACGTCCGCCTCGGCCGCGCCCCGCACGTCGCGGCGGCGGGCACGGAGAACGACATGGACAACGAGCGCCCCGACGTGAACTCGGACGGCGGCCAGCTCTACGTTCGGCCCGGGGACAGCGATGTGGCGGCGGGGTGGCTTGTCGTCCCCGCGTCTGATGGTGCCACGCGCGTGACTCCGCTGGATCGGGCCGCCTCGGCGATCCCGCTCGACGTGCGCGCGACGCTGGATCCGAGTGGATGGCGGCTCGATGCGCGCCTCCCGCTCGCCGCGCTCGCGCCCAACGGCGTGCCCGCGACGATCGGCCTCGACGTGCTAGTCAACGAAATGCCCGGCGGGCGCGAGCGGCGGCGCGGGCAACTCGTCCTGAGCGGCCTCCGCGCCCCTGGCGAACGCGCCTACCTCGCCGGCGACCGGCACGACCCGGCGCGCCTGGTGCGCGTCGCCCTGCTACCGGGGTAGGCGCCCACGCGTCGGCTATCTTGCCCCCGTGCTGTCCGTCCTCGATCAGGTCCGCGTCGTCCTCTACGAGCCGCAGAAGCCCGTGAACATCGCGGGCACCGTGCGCGCCATGAAGAACATGGGCGTCGGCGACCTCCGCCTCGTGCGGCCGTGCGCCTACGAGGAGAACTACATCGAGGTCATCGCGCACGACACGCGCGACCTCGTCGCCCGCATCCGCCACCACGACACGCTCGACGACGCGCTCGCGGACTGCGTGCGCGTGGCCGCGTTCACCGGCAAGCGGCGCGCGGCCAAGTGGGCGTTCGTCGACGCCCGCGCGGCCGCCGCCGACCTGGCCGCACACGCCGCGGACGGCCCCGTCGCCGTGCTCTTCGGGCGTGAGGACGACGGGCTGCCCAAGGAGGCGCTCGACCGCGCACACCTCAACGTCACCATCCCGACCACGGCGCACGCCTCGCTCAACGTCGCGCAGGCCGTGCTCGTCGCGCTCTACGAGCTGCACCTCGCGGCCGGTGACGCGACCGTGGCGCCCGGGCGCTACCGTCGCCACGCTGGGCCGCCCACGCACGAGCAGCAGGAGCAGTTCTTCGCCGTGGCCGACCGGGCGCTCGCGGCGCTCGACTTCTACAAGACGCGGAACCCCGAGCTGGTGATGCGGAGCGTGCGCTCGGTGCTCTACCGCGCCGCGCCCGACGGGCGCGAGCTCGACCTGGTGCGGGCGATGGCGTGGGAGGTGCTCCGCACCGTCGAGCGCGAGACGGCGCGCGCCCGCGCCGAGGGGTACGCCGCGGGGCTCGCCGCCGCGGCGCCGGCCGCGGGCGATGCCTAACGACGGGGCGGTCGACACCGTGTCCGGCACCGGCGCGGACGCCGCGTGGCGCGCCCGCGCCGAGCGTGCCGTCGCGGCCACTGCGAGCACGGGGAGCAAGCGCCCGCGCGCCCTTTACGGCCCCGGCGCCCCCGACGACGCGCCGCTGCACTACGTGCGCGCCGAGGGCTGCCGCCTCACCACGCCGTCCGGTCGGACGCTCGTCGACTGCACGATGGCGCTCGGCGCCGTGGCCCTCGGCTACGCCGACCCCGACGTGACCCGTGCGGTGCAGGCCGCCGCGGCGGCGGGCCCCGTCGCCGGCCTCACGCACGCGGGCGAGCCCGCGCTCGCCGAGCGCTTCGTGGACGTCGTCCCGTGCGCCGAGCGCGTGCTGTTCCTCAAGAGCGGCGCGGAGGCCGTGGCCGCCGCGGTCCGGCTGGCGCGCGCCGCCACGGGGCGGGACCGCGTAGTCGGCGCCGGCTACTTCGGGTGGCTGGACTGGTGCAGCCGGGGGCCCGGCGTGCCCGCCGGCGCGTCGGCCGACTTCGCGCCCGTGCCGTGGGGCGACGCGGCGGCGTTAGGCACGGCCGTGGACGCCGGCCCGCCCCCGGCCGCGATCGTGCTAGAGCCCGTGGTCGAGTGCCTCCCGCCGGCCGGCTACCTCGCCGCGGCGCGCGCCCTCGCCGACCGGGTCGGCGCGGCGCTCGTGTTCGACGAGGTCAAGACCGGCGGCCGGCTCCACGCCGGCGGCTACCAGGCGGTGTGCGGCGTCACCCCCGACCTGGCCACGTTCGGGAAGGCCATCGCCAACGGCTACCCACTCGCGGCGGTCGTTGGGCGGGCGGCGGTGATGGACGCGGCGCGCACCGCCTGGATCTCGTCCACCCTCGCGAGCGAGGCGACGGCGCTCGCCGCGGCGCACGCCGTGCTCGACCGGCACGCCCGGGAAGACGTGTCCGGCGCGCTCGCCCGCACCGGCGCGCGTCTCACCAAGGCGGTGGGGGACGCGCTCGTCGGCGCGGGCGGCGGCGCGTTAGGCGTCGCGCTGCACGGCATCCCGCCGATGTTCTTCCTCCGCTTCGCCGACCGCGACGGCGAGCCGGGCGAGGCGCGGGAGTCGCGCTTCCTCACCGCCGCGCGCGAGGCGGGCGTTCTGTTCAAACGCGGCGCCTACAACTACGCCGCCCTCGCCCACGACGAGGCGGCCGTCGCGCGCGTCGCGGAGGCCGCCGCGGCGGGGTTCGCCGCGCTCACCACCCACGAGGCGCTCCTGACGTGACCCCGACGTCGTCCGCCATCGAGTCCGCCGCCGCGCACGCCGCCCACGCGCTCGCGGACGCGCGCGCCGCCGAGCAGGCGCGCGGCGCGCCGACGCTCGCCGGCCCCGCGCCGCTCGTGGACGTGCACGCGCACTGGTTCCACGCCGCCACCCCGCGCGCCGACTGGGCGGCCCTCAACGCCGCCCGCCTCCGCGCCGGCGAGCGCATGGGGGTGACCTGGCACGTGGCCTCGGTGCTCGGCACCTGGGGGGCCGCGTCGCCCACCTACTTCGCCAGCCCCGACGCCGTGCGGCTCGGCAACGACGTGGCCTATGGCATCGCCCGGGCCTGCCCGGACCGTGTGCGCGCGTACACGCACGTCAACCCCAACTTCGCGGCGCACGCGCTGGCCGAGCTCGCGCGCGGGGCGGGGGAGGGGGCCGTGGGGCTCAAGCTCTCCGCGAGCCGACGCGCCGACGACGCGCTCCTCGACGACCTCGCCGCCGCCGCCGGCGAGCGCGGCTGGCCGGTGCTGCACCACGTCTGGCAGTGGCGCCGCCGCGACTGGCCCAACCAGGAGGCCAGCGACAGCCTCGAACTCGGCCGGCTCGCCGCCCGCCACCCGCGCACCACCTTCCTGCTGGCCCACATCGGCGGCGGGGGCGACTACCGCCACACCTTCGCCGCCGTGGCCGACCTGCCGAACGTGGTGCTCGACCTCTCGGGGAGCGGTGTCGACCGGGGGATGCTGGACGGGGCGCTCGAGGCGGTCGGGGCCGCCCGCCTGATGTGGGCCTGCGACGTGACGATGTGCACCGGCCTCGCCAAGCTCCGCGCGCTCGACCACGTGGGGCTCACCGCCGAGCAGGTGGCCGACGTGCGCTGGCGGAACGCGGCGCGGCGGTTCCCGCCCGGCGCCTTCCCGGGACTCCCGGCGTGACCGCGCCCCAGCCCGTTGGGCGACGGATCGACGTCAACGCGCATGTCGGCGGCTACCCCTGGCGGCACGTGCCGCACCCGGAACCCGCCGTCCTGGAGCGGGTGCTCCGGCGCGAGGGGATCGACGCGGCGTGGGTGGGCCACCTGCCGAGCGCGTTCTGGCGCGACCCCGCGCCTGGCAACGCCGAGCTGTACGCGGCGCTCGCGCCGCATCCCACGCTCCTCCCCGCGCCCTGCGTCCGCCCGGACTGGCCGGGGTGGGAGGCCCAGGTGCGCGAGGCCGCCGCGCGGGGGGCGCCCGCGCTCCGCGTCTACCCGCAGCTCTGGGGACTGGCGCCCGGCGACCCGTCGCTCGCGGCGCTCGCGCACGCGGCCGCGTCGCACGGCCTGGCGCTCGTGCTGAGCGCGCGCTTCGAGGACGGGCGCCAGCGCCACCCACTCGACACCGCCCCGGACCTTCAGCCGGCGCACGTGCGGGCGCTCGCCCGGGCGGGCACCGGCGCGGCGCTCGTGGTGGTGAACGCCGGCCGCGAGTTCATCGAGGAAACCGCATGGGCGCTCACCGCATTGGAAGTAGCGCGGGTTTGGTTCGACTTCTCGTGGGTGTGGGGCCCGCCGGACGACCACCTCGCCACGCTGTTCCGCACACTAGGACCGTCGCGCTTCGTGTACGGGACGGGATGGCCGCTCCGCCTCACGCAAAACGCCCGTGCCCTGTTGGACTTGCTGCCCCCCGACCTCGGCGCGCCCGCGCTCGCCGATGCCGGCGCGGTCGCGCGGCGTGCTGCCGCGCCGTCCGCTTTCGTACCCGCCGCTCCGTAAGGCTCCGTAGTTCTACGTCCGTGGTCTCACTTGCCCCGCCCACGGGCGCCGGGCATCTTATCGCCCACTTTGCCTGCTGACACGCGCCCAACGCACGCGGTCGTCGGCGACGTGGCGTCGTGCCGTGTTGCTTCGTCGTCTACTTCCGCAGCGCCCTCGCAGTTGCTGGTTCCTCCCCAACCCCGCCCCGGTCGTAATCCATGACGACTCGACGGAAGTGGACGGCGATCCCGGGCTTCCTCGCCCTGGCCGCCGCCGCCACCGTGGTCTCGGCGTACAGCGGCGCGTCCTCGTCGCAGTACAACTCGCCCGAACAGCCCGTGAAGTTCCCGCACCCGCGCCACGCGGGCGCCGTGAACGCCAAGGACCCGAGCAAGGGCGGCCTGGGCATGAACTGCGTCTATTGCCACTACGCCAGCAACAAGGGGCTCGACCCGGGGATGCCCGCGGTGAGCTCCTGCATGGGCTGCCACACGGTGGTGCTGGGCAAGGCCGACTCGAGCAAGCGGGAGATCGCCAAGCTCACGGCCTACTGGAACAAGAAGCTGCCGGTGCCCTGGGTCCGCATCCACAAGGTGCCGGACTACGTGAACTTCCCGCACATGCGCCACACCAACGTGGGCGTCACGTGCCAGACGTGTCACGGGCAGATCCAGAACCAGTGGCAGGTGGCGCAGGCCGCCTCGCTCAACATGGGCTGGTGCATCAACTGCCACGTGAACGGCTACAAGCCCGCCGAGGGGCACCGGCTCGCCGGCGCGCCCGACTCGGTCGTGCGCGCGGCCGAGAAGCTGCCGGTGCACAAGGCGCGGTACGACTGCTCGTCGTGCCACTACTGACCGGGGACCCCACCGCACATGTCCACTGATCTGGGGTCCGCCCCGTCGGGGTCTCACGGCGTCAAGCGCCGCGACTTCCTCAAGGTCGTCGGCGCCACCGGCGCCGCCACTACGCTCGTCGGCTGCACGTCCGAAAAGGTCGGGCGGCTCATCCCGTACGTGGTCCAGCCGGACCAGACGGTGCCGAGCGTCTCCAACTACTTCGCCACCGTGGTCCGCGAGGGCTCGGAGGCCGCGGGCGTGCTCGCCGAGGTGCGCGAGGGCCGCGTCATCAAGGTCGAGGGGAACCCGCAGCACCCGGGGAACCGCGGCGCCGTCAACGCGCGGCAGCTCGCGGCGGTGCAGGGGCTCTACAACCCGGACCGCTACCGCGCGCCGCTCAAGCGCGAGGGCGGCAAGCTGGTCGCCACCACCTGGGCCGACGCGCTCGGCATCCTGTCGCGGCAGTTAGGCACCGCGCGGAGCCAGGGCGCGGCCGGCCGCGCCGTGTTCATCAACCAGGCGGAGCTGGGCTCCTTCCCGGCCTTCCTCGACCAGTGGCTGGCGGCCTTCGGCATGCCGGCGCACGTGGCCTACGACGCCGACGCGCAGCTCGCGACCGTGGCCGCCAACCGGGCCGCGTACAACGCCGCCTGGCCGCGCCTCGACTTCACGGCCGCGCGGCTGGTCGTCAGCTTCTCGGGCGACTTCCTCGACCACTACGGGAACCAGGTCCCGCAGCAGCTCGACTGGGCCGACGCGCGCGCCAAGCTGGAGGGCGCGCCGCGGGCCATCTACGTGGGGCCGCGCCGCTCGCTCACCGGCCTCAACGCCGACGAGTGGATCCCCGTGCGCCCGGGCACCGAGCTGGCCGTCGCGCAGCTCCTGCGCGGGCAGCTCCCGGCCGCGGCGGCCGCCGAGCAGACGGGCGTCGCGCAGGCCGTCCTCGAGCGCCTCGCGCAGGAGGTGACGGCAGCCGGCAACGGGCTGCTGGCCGTGGCCGGGTGCGGCATGCCCAACGCCCGCGAGCTGGGCGACGCGGTGGCCGCGCTCAACCAGGCCGCGGGCGCCGTCGGGCGGACCATCCGCCCCGACCAGGCCCACCCGGCGCCGGCGCGCGTCGCCAGCTTCGGCGAGGTGCGCGCGCTGGTGGAGCGGATGAACGCCGGCCAGGTGCCGCTCGTGATGGTGCGCCACGCCAACCCGGCGTTCTCGTCGCCGGCGGCGTTGGGCTTCGCGGACGCGTTCAAGAAGGTGCCCTTCAAGGTCAGCTTCTCGAGCGTCCCCGACGAGACGAGCGAGCTGTGCGACCTCGTTCTCCCCGACCACCACGCGCTCGAGAGCTGGGGCGACGCCGAGGCCGGCCCGGGGCAGATCGCCCTGCAGCAGCCGGCGATGGACCCGGTGTTCGACACGCGGCAGACGGCCGACGCCCTCATCGCGCTCGCCCGCGCCGACCAGACCACCGCCGCGCGCTTCGCCGACCGCGACTACCGCGCGTACCTGATGGCCCGCACGCCGGGCGGCGCCGCGACGTGGACGGCGAACCTGCCCAAGGGCGTGATCGCCGGGAGCGTGCAGCAGGGCGCGGCCGCGGCGGCGCCGGTCGCGCGCCCGGCGGCGGCCCCGGCCATCCCGGCTCAGCCGGCGAACGGCGAGATGTTCCTCGTCGTCTACCCGCACGCCCTCATCGGCGGCGACGGGCGCGGCGCCAACAAGCCCTGGCTGCAGGAGCTGCCCGACCCGGTGAGCAAGGTGTGCTGGCAGAGCTGGGTGGAGATCCACCCGCAGACGGCCAAGCGCATGGGCGTCGAGCGCGGCGACGAGCTGGAGGTGCGCACGGCGCAGGGCTCGTTCAAGGCGCCCGCGTTCATCTACATGGGCGTGCGGCCCGACACGGTCGCCATCGCGTTAGGCCAGGGCCACCCGGGCTACGGCCGCTACGCCAAGGGGATCGGCAGCAACGCCTACGCGGTGCTCGGCACGGCCGAGGACGCGGCGGGCGGGCTGGTGCTCACCGCGGGCACGGCCCGCGTGAGCAAGACGGGCAACAGCATGGACCTCGTCAGCACCGAGGGCTCGGCGCGCCAGCACGGGCGCGGCATCGGGCAGGCGGTGCTCGTGGGCGAGCTCGGCGGACTCCGCGAGGCCACGGGCGCGGAGAACGCCGCCGTGGCCCCGCAGGGCGGCTCGGGCGACGTCCAGGGCACCGCCCGCGAGGTCACCGGCCCCAGCGCCACGGGCGGGGCGGCAGGCGGCGCGGCAGGTGGCGCGGCCGCCAAGGC
>ERZ1066118.729-NODE-729-length-26830-cov-11.579720_pt1 | contig 26830 bp, 22 predicted proteins | sample MGYA00382765_ERZ1066118 | MGnify/ENA primary metagenome ERZ1066118 (study PRJEB33369, sample SAMEA5778348) | biofilm metagenome | biome: Industrial cooling water; feature: Water cooling tower basin; material: Biofilm | place: United Arab Emirates | collected...
GGAGCGGTCATGGCTTTCCACATTCGCCTTCGCTGAACGCTTCTTCAGCACCCTGTTAGGGCTTCCCGCGGATGAACTTCCAGATCGGCTCGAGGACGGCCCACACAAGCGACAGCGCGAAGCCGATCACCACGAACGCGAGCCAGCCGGCGACGACGAGCACCACCAAGGAGACGCTCACCGGCAGCAGCGTCTTCATGACGAACGTCGGGAACCACTGGTAGAGGCCCCAGCAGATCCCGCCGAACACGGCGAGGATCGCCAGGCACCCGAACGCGCCGCCAGCGTCCGACGTCGTGCCGCCGCCCCCGGCCGCGCTGCGGATCGTCTCGTTCGTGCTCCAGGTGCGCAGCCACGCGTCGCGGTTGGCCTGCTCGATGGCGCGGGTCTGATCCTCGATGGCCCGCCGCACCTCGTGCTCCGGCCCCCACCAGCTCATCGGCCACCCCCGCCGGGGGCCGGGGCGGATCGCGCGGTGGCGCGCGCGTCGGTGCCGAGCGCGGCGGCCAGCCCGTCGAGGAACTGGGGCCACACCTGGGCCGAGGTGGTCACGAGGCCCCCGCCGTCCTGCCCCTCCTCGCCGACGACGGTGATCGCGTAGAGGGGCACCGGACCGTCCCCGCACGTCAGGCGCAGGCGGCGCGTCGTGGACGTGCGCAGCCGATCCGCGCGCCGGCCCGCGAGCATCGGGAGCCCCTCGGCCTGCGCCGCGGCGCAGCGCGCCCCCGCGAGCGCGCGCGCCGGCGCGTTCACCGCCTGCAGCCAGCGCCGGACGGCGGCCGCCGTCGCCCAGAGCGCCACGACGCTGTCCGTCGGGTGCTTCTCGCCCGGGGCGCTCAGGTGCGCGCGCACCTCGACCTGGCCGTCGCCGCGGCGCCAGACCTCGATCCATCCGGGATCGGTCGAGGCGTCCGGGTTCCGGCTGCGCACGCGCGCGGCCGCCGCGGAGTCGCCGACGAGGCGGAGCGGGAGCGTGACGACGGTGCGCGCGGTGGGGACCGGCGCCGGACGCGGGCGGGCGGCCGCGGACTGCGCCTCGGTCACGGCCGGCGTGGTGGCGAGCGCCAGCGCGACGGCCAGCACCGCTGTGCGCTCAAGGAGGGACCCGGCGGAGGGGTGCCGGCGAGCGGGACGCCGCATCAGCGCCCCCGGATCACGGCGACGGTCTCGCGCGCGCTCGCCTGGATGCCACCCGCCCACGGGGCCTGGAGGTTCAGGATCTCGCCCAACGCCGGCAGGGCCGCGGCGGCCGCCGGGCCGAGCCGCCGGAGGGCATCGAACGCCCCCTCAAGCGCGACCTGCCCCGGCACCGGCATCTCGCCTCGGGTGGCCGGGGGCTGTGCCTCCCAGGCCGTCTGCGCGGCCACGTCTGCCCGGAGCCCGGCGACGATGGCGGGCACCGCCGCGGCCCCAGCAACGCCGAGCAGGTGATAGGCGCGGACTCGGTGCACCCGCGCCTGGGCGAGGTTGGTGTCCGGCGGCGCGCGGAGCACGCGCTCGCCGATGGCGCGCGCCCGCTCGGGCCGACGTGCGAAGGCGAGGAGCGCGAGTGCGTCCCCCCACGGTCCCGCGTCCCTCGCGGCGCCGTCGTAGACGCCCGCCCAGGCGGGCCGGTCCCCGAAGGTCAGGCCCTCAGGGAAGAGCCGCCGCAGGACGAGCGCCTCGAGATCGGGGGTCCAGAGATCCACGGCCGCCAGGAGTCGGTAGGCCATCCCGGCGTCCCACGCCTCGCCGACGGACGGCTCGCCTTGCGCGTCGACGGTGGAGTCCGCGAGCACCGCTCGCAGTGGAACGTCGAAGCGACCGCGCAGGCTGTCGCCGTACGCCGCCGCGGCCGCGAACACGCGGGCCAGGGCGGCCTGCGCCTCGTGGCCGCGCGCGCCGCGCGGCCGCGTGGTCAGCCGCCGCGCGACGCTGGCCAAGGCGTCGGCCGACGGGCCGGCCGGGCACCCGACCGCCGCCAGTGCGTGGAACGGGTAGATCGCCTGCACGTCGAGCACGGGCGTGCGGACGCGCGCCCCGTCCCACGGCGTGTCCGCGAGTTCCTTGAGGAGCGCCGGGCACGCGGGGGCGGCCGGCCGCCCGATCTCGGCGGCCAGGAACGCCGCAGTGCGCCGGACGCCCGGGTCGACGTCGTCGATCACCTCGCGGAGCACGGGGAGGGCGGTCGGGGCCCCGAGACGCCCGAGCGCCGTGGCGGCGTCGAAGTTGCCGCGGAGCACGCGGCTGCGGAGCTGCGCGAGGATGGCCGGCGAGACGGCCGGCGCGCCCCCGGACGGGGCGACGCGTGTGGTCGGGGTGGGCTTCGTGGCGGCAGGCCGGGCCGGCGCCACGGCGGGGCGCGCCTGCGCGTGTGCCGTCTCCCCCGCCAAGGCGAGAAGCCCTGCTGCGGCGGCGAGGCGTGGCGGGTGAGCGCCGCGTCCGCGGCGGCGCAGGAGCGCCAAGGTCCAAAGCCCGAGCGCAACGAGCCCGAGGACACTGGGCTCCGGCACCACCGTCGGCGGGGGCGCCGCGGCCGCCGTGACGACCTGGAGGTCATCCAGCCATAGGAAGGCGCCGCCGATCTCCACCGCGCGAATGTCCCCCTCGGCCCGGTACGCGCCCCGGAAGGCTCCGGCGTTCAGGGCACCGGGGGTGTCGATGCGGGCGAGCGCGTCGATCTCGTACGTGGCGAGTACCACGTCGCCCTCCCCAAGGAGTCGGAGGATCGGGTTCCCACGGCCTTCGACGTAGAAGTCGGCGACGGCTGGTGGGCAGGTCACCGGGTCGGGCGACACCGGCGCGTAGTTCATGAATCCGCCCACGCCGCCGACCAGTGTGGCGAAGGTGAAGCGCATGAAGCCCCCCGGCCCGACGCCGGCGAACGGCGTCTTGGTCGCGGCTTGCCACGCGCCGTTCGTGCAGATGCTCTGGGCCGGGGGCATCAGCCCGCCCAACCCCGAGGTGCCGGTCGTCGCGATGCCCGCAGTGACGCTGCTGCCGACGGCGGTCGCGAACGACACCCCGATGGGTGTCCCGTCGCTGCTCGTCTGCAGCGCCAGCCCGTTCGGCGCGGTGGGCGCGGTGATACGTTGGCCGGCGCCGGCGAACTCGTTGAACGTGACCAGGGTGCCGCCAGCGAAGAGCGCGCCCGGTGCCGTGAGGAACTGCGCATCCACACGAGCCGGCGCGAGGCCGCTCGCGACACCACCCGCGAGCAGCGCGACGACTAGGCGGGTCACCGCACCGGTGCGCAGGCGCGGCGCCCCGCGCGCGGACGAGGGGGCGGGGTGGGGGTGGGAGGCGCCGTGCAGGCGCGCGGTGGCGTGCGGTCGCATGGAGCGGCGCATGGAGCGGGGGGAGCGGTGATGAGGGGCGACCGACCTGGCGCCGGCCATCCGATCTGCGGGTCGCCCGGGGTGTCGTCCTCGCGGGTCGCCCGCGGCGTGTGGGACGCCGGCATCGGCGCCCTCTACAGTGCGCCGATTCTTGTACCACGTTGGTGGACAGTCAAGCGGCGCGTCGGCGTCTAGCATCGAGGCGATCCTGTCCTCCGACGTCGGACGATGTGCGACGATGGGGGACTGACGTCTCACGCTCGTCGCCCCTGGAGGGTCATGCCCCGCCGGCCCAGTCCAGACGCGCGCACGGAGATCCTGCACGTGCGCCTCGCCCCGGCGGAGCGCACACGTCTGCGGGCCGCGGCGGACGCGGAGTACCTCGACGAGTCCGCGTGGGCTCGCCGCGCCATTCTCCTTGCGCTCGACGCGGCGGGATCATCCCGCGCTGGCATGCGCGCGGACGGCGACGCGGCGCCGGGGCGCCCCTCGCACGACCGCTGAGCCCCGCACAGCCTGGCTCTAGCGGCCGCGTTCTTCGCTGACGGAGCGTTCGAGCGCTGGCCGCGCTCGGCCACGGCCGCGCCCGGCCCCGGTCCCCCCGAAGTCCCCGCTGGGATGATCGGGCGCGGCGCCCCCCCGGCGTCGCCGGCGCCCACCGCGATCCGTCAGCCGCGACGCTCGCGCGGGCTGCGGTTCGCGAGGGACCGCGCGTCGGGGAGGGGGGGCGACCGGGCTCGGCCAGCGCCCGGTTCGCGACGGATCCGACCCGAGGTGGCGCGGGGCGCGCCGGACGCTATCCTCGCGGAGGGCGTCCCACGTTGAGGGACGCGCCCTGGTCCCGGTGCGGTCGCACCGCCGCCCATAGACTGGTGCGACGTCGTCGCCCGCCCCTCGCCTTCCCGCTCCCGATGTTATGGTCGCCGACCCGCCCCTCTCGCTGCTGTCGCTCGCGCTGGCCGACCTCTGGGCGCTGGAGCGCTCCACCACGGGGGTCACCCACCCCGCGTACCGCCTGGTCTGGCCGCACCTCGTGCTCCTGGGCGCCACGGGCCAGGACCTAAGCCGGACCGCGCAGGTGCTCAGCGCCTGCGTGCTCCAGCCGGCGTTCCAGTTCACCGACCGACGCCGGCTCGCGCCCGCCCACCAAGCACGAGACGCCGCCGCGCAGGCGACCCCCGACCCGGTGGCCATCGTGGCGCGCTACACCCGGGCCTATCAGGACCTCGCGTGGACGCTCCAAGAAGCGGACGCCATCCCGGCGGACCTGCTCGGCGCGTGGGACGAGGTCGCACACGCCTACGAACCCGGCGAGGACCTGAGCCCCGAGGGTCGCGACGCGGCAGGCCTCCCATGGATGCCGGCCCTCGGCAGCCTGTCGCCCCAGCTCCCGCTGATCGACGGGTACCGCCGCCTCGGCGAGACGCCGCTCCAGCTCCCCGCGGCCGGGCCGCGGGGCGGGTGGTACGCGCCCGGCGCGCTCGCGCAGCTCCTCCTACTGGCGCTCGCCGGGGAGGCTGGCGTGCGGTCCCTCGTGCTCCACTGGGGGGTGCTCGCCGCCGAGACCGGCCACCCCGTCGCCGAGGTGCAGGCTGCGGTCGCGCGGCTGGGGGAGACCGGGTGGATCGTGCGGGACCGCTGGGACGACCATGACGGGGATGCCCCCCGCGTCATGCACATCGCGCCCGACCGACGCGCGCTCGTCTTCCGGGGCATCGGGGCGCGCTGACCCCAGACGCCGTCGGGCGGCGTCCGGGCGGGGCCCACGGCGGGCGCGCTACGCCGCCGTCTCGCCGCTCGCGGGCCGGCGAGCGGGCTTCGGCAGGACGCCGCGCGGCGACTCCCAGTGCGTGTAGCCCTGGCAGAGGTACGCCCGGTAGTCGTGCCCTCCGGGGAGCGCGAACACGAGCTCGAGGCGACGAACCCGCTTGACGCGGACCAGCGCCTCCGCCTTGACTACCTTGCTGAGGGGCAGCGAGAGCTCCCAGCCGATGTCGGTGACCCAGCTGCGCTTCTCGGTCACGACGGCGCCCGTCGTGTCGCCGGCGAGCGCGAGGTCGATCATGTCGTGGTAGGCCAGCTGCCCGCTCCCCGCGGCCCCGGCCACACCCGCCACCACGCGGACGCCGCGCTTCTGCAGCAGCGGGTCCCCTGCCTCGCTCGGCGGCACCGCCTCCGCCTTGTGCCCCCGGCCGACGAGGCGGTCCCCGTCGTAGACCGCGACGCGGGAGACCCGGACCAGGACGGGAACGAACACCTGCTTCCACGTCCCATCCGTGGCCGTGACCGTGCGGCCCCGGCTCACCTCGACCGACGCCGTGTTGGCCACGCCGACGCCCAGGAACTTGAGCGACCACCCGCTGCCGTCGGTGAGGTGCTCGCCCTCGGAATACTCGACCTTGGCCCCACGCACCGGCGGTGCGCCGAAGCGGTAGAGCGGGACGTCGACGACCTCGGTCCAGGTCTCCTCCACGACCTGCCGCCGCATGCGCAGCAGCTCGCGGATCTGCTCGACGCGGGTTCGCCGAGGCAGCGGCTCCCGATCCAGGGCCGCCAGCCGCACGGCGAAGTCTTGGATGGAGCGCTCGTCCCATCCCGTCTGCCGGAGGCTCCGGCGCACCAGGGTGGGCTCCTCGGCGGCCGTGTCGGCCCACTCGGTGACGGAGCCGATCCGGTAGCGCGGCGGGTACGGCGGGCCGAAGCCGCAGGTACAGCCGGGCGAGTGCTTCTTCGCGTTGCACATGCGACTATATCAGCGAGGCGCCGAGAGCAGCGTCAACCCTCGCGACGGTGCGCACGTCGTGTCTCAGGCGAGCGCCCAACCGGAGCAACACGCCCGGCCTCGCGTGACGCACCCCGCGGCCCCGGGCGCGACGGGGGCCGGCCGCCTCGCGACTGCCGACCTGAGGGAGTGACTCGGGCGGCGGTGACGCCAGGCGGGCGTGAACGCTACCCTACGGGGACGCCACCCCGACGCCCGCGCTCGCCGCAGGGGCATCCCGACCGCTCCCACCAGATCGCCTCCTGACCTCCATGGCCGAGATCGCGCACCGCCTGAAGACCCTCGCCGAGAACTGGGCGGGCGCGCGCGCGGGGGAACGGGCGAACCTCCAGCTCTACGTGGTGGAGCTCTGCGAGGCACTGGGGGTCGGGCGCCCGCAGCCCCGCGGCACCGGCTACGAGTTCGAGCTCCAGATCGACGCGATCTCGGTCGAGGGGACGGAGGCCAAGAACTTCATCGACTGCTGGAAGGCGGGCCACTTCGCGCTGGAGGGGAAGGACGACGCGCCGACGAAGAAGGGGTCCACGGCGAACGAGGCGCTTCTCCGCCGCGCCTACGGGCAGGTGCGGAACTACGTGCACCATGTGCCCGGCGAGGCCCCACCGCCCTACCTGATGGTGCTCGACGTCGGCAAGACGCTGATCGTCTGGGACCGCTGGTCCGGCGTGTACGGCGGCTTCGAGGCGGGGCACCGGATCGACCTGGCGACACTCCATCGCCGGCCGGACGACATCGCGCTGCTGCGCGACGTCTGGGAGCACCCAGCAGCCCGCGACCGCCGGGGCCGGGCGCAGGCCGTCACGACGGAGATCGCCGGCAAGCTGGCCCGTCTCGCGGCGGCGCTCGAAGGGCGGGGCCACCCGCAGGAGGAGGTCGCCCGCTTCCTCATGCGCGTCGTGTTCTCCTGCTTCGCCGAGGACGTGGGGCTGCTGCCGGCCGAGTCCTTCCGGCAGACGGTGACGGAGGCGGGGCTCAAGGGCTCGCCCGCCGAGTTCACGGCGGCCGTCGAGGGGCTCTGGCGCCTGATGGACATCGGCGGGCGCGTCGGGCCCCTCAAGCTGCTCCGCTTCAACGGGCACTTCTTCCAGGACGCCACGGCCCTGCCGCTGACGCGCGACGAGCTCGCCCTGCTCGAGGCGGCCGCCCGCGCCGACTGGGCCGAGGTGGAGCCCGCGATCTTCGGCACGCTGCTCACGCGCGCGCTCGATCCCGAGGAGCGGCACCGGCTCGGGGCCGAGTACACCCCGCCGGCCTTCATCGAGCGGCTCGTGCGGCCCACCGTGGAAGAGCCCCTCCGGGCCCGGTGGACGGCGGTGGAGGCGGAGGTCGTGCAACTCTTGGAGAGCGGGAAGCCGAAGGACCGGGATCGGGCGGCCGAGCGGGTCGAGGCGTTCCACGACGCGTTGCTCGGGCTCCGCTTCCTCGATCCGGCGTGCGGGAGCGGCAACTTCCTGTACGTCACGATGCACCTCGTGAAGAACATCGAGGTCGAGGTGCTACGGACGCTGGAGCGTGTGACCGGCCAGGCGGGTCTGCGCCTGAAGGAAGTCACGCCCGCGCAGTTCTACGGCATCGAGGTGAAGCCGTGGGCGCGCGAGATCGCCGAGCTGACCTTGTGGATCGGGTTCCACCAGTTCTGGAGACGGCACCACGACGTGCAGCCGCCAGAGCCGATCCTCCAGGACACGGGGACGCTCGACCGCCGGGACGCCGTGCTCGCATGGGACGCGATCCGGCACGACTCCGCGCGGGACCGGCCGGACCCCACCCCGCGCCTCCGACACCCTGTCACGGGGGAGCTGGTCCCCGACCCGGCCGCGCGGCTCCGCTACGACGAGTACGTCGGCGCGCAGCCCGCGCCTTGGCCGGACGCGGACTTCATCGTCGGCAACCCCCCATACCTCGGGGAGAAGCGCCAGCGCGAGGTCCTTGGCGACGGGTACGTGGATGCCCTGCGCGCGGCGTACCCCGCGGTCGGGGCCAGCGCCGACTACGTGACCTACTGGTGGTATCGCGCCGCGGAGGCAGTCGCATCAGGGCGTACCGTTCGGGCCGGTCTCATCACGACCAACTCCATCGCCCAGTCGAAGAACCGAGCCGTCATCGAGGCGGCCGCCGAGGCGGGCGTCCGGGTGACGTGGGCCGTCGCGGACCACGTCTGGTACGACGGCCCCGACGGCGCCGAGGTCCGCGTGGCCATGACCGTCCTGGCGAAGGACCCGACCGACGCGCGCCTAGTGACGGTCGAGCGGGTGGAGCGGGTGCGCGGCGAGGTTCCGGTGGTCAGCGAAGTCCGGGTGCCGCGCCTGAACGCAGACCTGACCGCCGCGGCGGACGTCAGCGGGGCCGCGCGCATCCCGCTGCGCGCGAACGCGGGCCTGGCGTACCAGGGGTACAAGCGCGGCGGGGACGGGTTCGTCCTCACGGCGGCCGAAGCGCGCGCTTACATCGCCGCAGACCCCACGTACGCGAGCGTCATCAAGCCGTACCGGAACGGCAAGGACCTGACGGCCTCGCCCCGCGACGTCTACGTGATCGACATGGGGCTGCGGGACGAGGCGGGGGCCCGGGCATTCCCCGTCTTGTTCGACCGGCTCCGAGACCGGGTCTACCCCGAGCGCGCGGCCAACCCGCGCGCGTCCTACGCGCGCTTCTGGTGGCGCTTCCTCGAGCCACGGCGCGAGCTGCGGGAGGCGTTGGCCGGCCTCCCGCGCTACATCGTCACGTCCGAAGTCTCGAAGCACCCGATCTTCGCGTTCGTCGACGGCGATGTCGCTCCCGACGGCACTCTCGTCTGCATCGCGAGCGGCGATGACTACGTGCTCGGCGTGCTCTCGTCGACGGCACACGCCGTGTGGCTGCGCGCCGCGGGTGGGCGGATGGGCGTCCGCCACACGCCGCGCTACAGCAAGGGCGCGTGCTTCGACCCCTTCCCGTTCCCGACGCCGTCCGCCGCCCTGCAGACGCAGATCGCGGCGGCGGCGCAAGACATCGAGGCGCACCGCGCTCGCGCACTGGCGGCGAGCCCGGAGGTGACGATGATGAAGATGTACGACGTCGTCGAAGCGCTCCGGGCCGGCAAGCCGCTGACGGCGGCGCAGCAGCGGGTGCACGCCGCATCGGCCTGCGGCGTCCTCCGCGACCTGCACGATGCGCTCGACCGGCTTGTCGCCCAGGCGTACGGGTGGTCCTGGCCGGAGGTCGACGGGGTGGTCCTAGAGCGCCTGGTCGCGCTCCACGAGGCGCGCGTCGAGGAGGAGCGCCGTGGCCAGGTCCGGTGGCTCCGGCCCGACTACCAGCGGCCGCGCTTCGCCGGGGCGGTGACCGAGGCCGGCCTAGGGGGGCTGACGGTCACCGCGGCCGCCGCCCCGGCCCCCGCCACCCGGGCGCCCTGGCCGGCCGACGCCGTCGGCCAGATCACCGCGCTTCGAGACCTCGTCGCGACGGCCGCGCTGTCGGTCGAGGAGGCGGCGCAGCGCTTCACGGGCGCACGACGCGAGCTTGTCACCCGCCACCTCGAGACGCTCGCGCTGCTCGGGGAGGTTGTCCGTGACGAGACCGGGCGGTACCGGCTCGCGGCCGGGGCCCTCAGCGCCGCCTGACGGGCGCTCCCCTCCGTGTACGACTCCGAGCCCACCCGCTACCGCGGGGTGCGCTTCGACTCGAAGCTCGAGGTGCGGTGGGCGCGCTTGTTCGACGCGCTCGAGGTGGCGTACGTGTACCACCCGCCCCATACGCACCAGTGGGAGCCCCCCGGCGGGGGCCCCGTGGTGCACTACACCCCCGACTTCTGGCTGCCGGCGTCGGACCAGTTCCTCGAGGCGAAGCCGTTCGATCCAGCGGAGGACAGCGACAGCCCGCGGTGGAGCTCCGAGGTCGCGGCGGCGCTACGGAAAGCGCAGGCCGTCGCCACGAACGCGCGGTTCCAGGGCGGCACGTTCGGCGCCGTCACCCTGGCCCCGAGCACGGTTCCGCCGATCACGTTCTTGGGCCCGTCCGGTCAGCTTCGCGCGCTGGATCGCCATGGGGCCTTCGTGGATGCCGTCGCCCTCTACCGGTGTGCCACCTGCGGCGGCGGGTACGTGGACCTGCTGCCGGAAGCCCATGCGGCCACCGCATGCCCGTGTTGCCGCGCGGTCGTCACGCCCGGTGGTCGTGACGTGCTGCGGCCCCCGCTGGAACTGCCCACGGCGGTGTAGGACCCGCTGCCGTGCGGGGCCTGGGGTGCGCGCCCTCGCCGTTGCCGCTCGGGAGCGGGGCGTCCGTGGAGCCGGAGTCCGCCAAGAACGCGAGCCAGCAGGGCGCACGTTGCAGTCCATGCCCGCGGTGCACTCCCCGAGGGTCAGCACGTCACGGGGTGAGGAGCGCCCGGCCGTCCGCCGCGAGCGCCTCCATGAGCAGCCACGTCGGGGCCGCCGACCGAGGCATGACGCGGATCGGCGGTGCGAGCCCCCGCCCGAGCGGCCCGGCGGGGACCCTCCACCGCGCGCGGGCTCGGCGCCGGGCCTCTAGGTGGGTGGCCGCCACCACCGTTCCCAACGCGGTCCGCGCGGCGCGTCCCGGCGCCCACGAGTCCCAGAGGAAGGCGACGTAGAGGCGTCCGCGGGTGGGCGGCTCAGCGTGTGGATGGCGGAAGGCGCGCATGCGCAACACTGTACGCCGCACCGGCAGCGCCCACCGTCACGCGGTGGGCAAGCACCGCACGCGGCGCCGCGGCAGCCGCGCACGCCCACCCCGTCACGACCGCACCGCGCGTGATCGTCGTTCTCTTGTTCTTCGACAACTCCCGGACGGAGTACGAGCTGCCCGACCCCGTCCTCCCGCAGGTAGACGAGCTGTTCGGGGGGGCCTGCGCCGCAGCCTGGCACTACGACGGGCCCGACGGGCGCATCGTCGCCCTGACGCCCCCGGGCCCGGTGCCGCTCGCCGGAAGCCTCCAGTTCTTTCGGCCTGACCCGATGCCGGACGTCACCTGGTGGCCGACCTTCGGGGAAGCCTCGCGGGTCCTTCGGTACGGTGTGGCGCTGGTGGGACTGGACCGCGACAGCCGTCCCCGCAGCCTGACGCAGCGGGAGCGCGCCGCCATCTGGCAGGAGGAGCTCCCCGCCAGCGAGGGCCTACCGCGCTTCGCGCTGACCTGGACGCTCCCCGCGGCGCACGAGTGGTCGGCCGACGGGACGTTCGTGTACCCCACCTGAGCGTCGGGGCGGCGATCCACGCCGCACCGCTGCGACCGCGTGGCGCCGCCCATGATCCGGTGCCGACGCGGCGCGAGGGTGATCGCCGCGCACGCAGAGATGACCGATGCCTGCAGAGACCGTCCACCTCACCCGGCAGGCCCTCTACGAGCTCGTGTGGGCGGAGCCGATGCGCACGCTGGCGGCGCGCTACGACATCTCGGACGTGGGGCTGGCGAAGACCTGTCGACGCATGGGGATCCCGGTGCCGGGCCGCGGCCACTGGCGGCAGCAGGAGACCGGCCATCCGACCACGCGCGCGCGCCTTCCGGCGCTCCCGGCGGGCGCGGGGCCCGACCTGCGCGGCGTGACACTCACCCTCCGGGCGTCGCGCGTCACCACCGGGGTGCCCACCGTGGGGACCGACGGGGTCACCCCGCCTGCTACCCCAGCGGCTCGGCAAGCCGCCTACGAGGCCGAGCCCAGGCATCGCATCGCGGTCGCAGCGACCCTCGAAGCGGCAGCGCCCCTGCATCCCTTGGTGCGGCAGACGCAGGCCGCCCTGGCGGGCGTGCCCGCGGACGACCGGGGGCTCCTCCGCCCGTTCGTCCGCGAGGGATTCGTGCCGGTCCGGCTCATTGGGGACCCGGCGCGGTACGACGCCGAGGTGCGCCGGTGGGAGCGGGCGCGGCCGAGCCGGCCGACGGCTGCGCTGGAGGTGCTCGTTACAACGGCTGGCGTGGACCGGGCGCTCCGCATTCTCGACGCGCTGCTCAAGGCACTCGAAGAGCGCGGCTTCCCGGTCCACAGCGCGCTGCGCACCGGGCCGGCTGGACGCCCGTCCGGGTACATCGCCGCGCGCTGGGGCGACGAGTCGGGCCTGGCTGGGCGGCCGCCAATGCCGTCGGTCATGACGCGCGTCGAGGTGGGGGACCAAGACGTGTTCCTGCTGCTCCGCGAGGTGGTGAGCAAGGTCCCGCGCCCCCCCGCGCCGGCGACCCCGGCGGCGGGCCAGCGCGGGCGGGCGCTCGTCGCCCCCTACGCGTTACCACCCGACCTGCCCGCGTACGAGCACGTGGGCAGCGGACGGTTCGTCCTCACCATCCCCCACACCCCGGGCAACTACCCCGCGCACTGGGTCTGGGAGGAGGGGCGGCGGCGCTCCGGGCCCCTGGAGGAGGCCCTCAACGATGTCGTGGTGGCCGTGGTCGCCGCGGCGGACGACTTCCGGCGGTGGCGGGAAGAGGCTGAGGCGCGCCGTCGCGAGGCGGAGGACCGAAGCCGCCGCGAGTGGGAGGAGCAGCGGCGGCGAGCGGCCGAGGCGGCGCGGGCGCAGCAACTCGAAGCCGAAGCTGCGGCGTGGGCCCGCGCGGCGCACATCCGGGGGTACGTCGCTGCGGTCCGAGCAGCCGCGGAGAGCTCGCCGTCCGCGCCGCTGGTGGAGTGGCTGGCCTGGGCAGAGGCGTACGTGGACCGTCTCGACCCACTCCCGAACCGCCTCCGCCCCTAGCTGGGCCTCCACCCCCGCACGACAGAGACGGGTCCTCACGGTCCGGCTGCACGTGATCGCGCAAGCGCCCGCGACGGGTGTCGCGACGCTGGCCTGCGGCACGCATCACGGGTACCGTATCCACGCGTCGTTCGGTTGGGGGGTCCTGCTCTCGGCGGCGCCCTGTGCCGCCCGATGTCGGCCGGGTCCTCGGTCTGGACCCGGCCGCCGAAGCCAGTGTTCCCGAGTGCCGCCTGCCCGTGCCTGCCCCCGTCCAGCCCATCGCCTTCGACCGCCGGTACGACCGTCAGCTCGCGCTGCTCTTCAGCGGCCCGGTGCTGCGCGAGCTCGCGCGTTCGGGCGCCTCGCGGCTGGTCACCTACACGGTCGCAGAAGCCGCGGGTACGGATGGCCCATGGCGGGCGCTCACGTACGGCGAGGTCTTCGAGGCCTGCTACGCGCACCTGTGGGCGCACTACCGGGCCGAGTACGTCTACAAGAACGTCATCGCCACCAAGATCCTCCTCGGGCGGCACTCGCCGACGACGAGCGCGCTCCTGCCGGAGTTCCGCGTGGAGCAGGCGAAGGCGGACGCCGTGATCATCAACGGCACCTCGACGGCCTACGAGATCAAGACGGAGCTCGACAACCTGGATCGTCTGCCCTCGCAGCTGGCGGCGTACTGCAAGGTTCTCGACCGCGTCTTCGTGGTTACCCACCCGTCGCTCGTCGACCGCGTTGCCGCGCTCGCCGACACGCGGGTGGGCATCCTGGCGCTCACGCCGCGAGGAAGCCTCCGGACGGTCCGGCCAGCCGCCTCCAACGCCGCCCAGGTGTGTCCGGGGACGATCTTCGACTCCTTGCGGCGCAGCGAGTACATCCACATTCTGCGCCAGGTGTTCGGTGATGTACCGCACGTTCCGAACACCCGGATGTATCGCGAGTGCCGCCGCCTCTTCGAGACCCTGGCCCCCGAGGTGGCGCACGCCGAGATGGTGAAGGTGCTGCGTGCCCGCCGGGTCCCGGCGGCCACGGCGGCCTTCCTGACGCGTGCGCCGGGGTCGCTCAAGGCGTTGGCGCTGACCACCCCGCTCTCGCCGACGGCGACCGAGCGCTTGGAGCAGGTGCTCGGCTCCCCGACGGTGGGAGGGCTGAAGGCGCCGCTGGTCGCGATGACGGCGGACGCCTGACCGCGCGCAGGAGGGCGCTGCGGCCCCTCCAAGCGGCATCGGCGCTCTGCGGTGAGGGTTCCCCCTCCAGCGCCGAGCCATGTTCTACCAGTATCTCCGTGGCAAGCAGCACGAACTGCTCGCCGTCCGGGCCGTCGTCCCGCAGTTGGCCGCCGCGCGTCAGGCAGGACGCGTGGTGGTGCCCATCATCGAGCCGGTCCGGACCGCGCCCAACGCGCTGGCGACCGCGACGGAGGCGATGCTCACGAGCGGCGGATCGCTCATCGTGGTGACGAACCCCATCGTGGGCGCCGCGCTCGGGACCGACCTCCTCCAGACGGCGACGATGGCGCCGCTCTACCAGAGCGCGCCCGACCGGCTGATCCCCGCCTACATCGTGCTGTCGACCACCCCGGTGGGTGCCGTTCAGCAGTTCCTCGCGCGCTACCCTGGGGCGCCGGTCGCCATCGTCCACGCGGAGCGCTGCCCGACCCCGGGACCGGTGGCGCAGGCCCTCGCCGGACACACCGGACCAGTGACCCACCTCTTCCACGACGCCGGCACGGGCGGGATCGGCGGAGGCTACCGCACCCAGTTCGGCGCCGCCGGCCACGTGGTGCTGCGCGACGGGTTCCGGCGACGGGAGAAGAACGCGGAGTACCCTGAGGCGGAGTTCTTCACCGAGCTGCACCAGACCTACCGCGCAGCCCAGCCGCCCTGCGCTGGGTTCGGCGACTTCTCGACCGTGGGGGACTACTTCAGCGACAAGGGCGGGCCGGCGTACGCGGTGACGATCCACCTGACCTACCAGCACACCGACGGCACCATCTGGGTCCGGCACTTCGTCTCGGACCGGACGGAGACGCAGGCCGACCCGGACGGCAAGTTCCTGGAGGCACTGGCCAAGCTCGTCGCCTTCGTGCAGCAGCAGCCGGCCCCGGTCCCGCAGACGGCGGCCGTGGCGGAGTTTCTCGACCTCCATCAGCGGCAGCACTTCCCGGCACTCGGCAAGGTCAAGGAGCTCTCGATGCGGCACCATCTGGAGCTCATGGCGACCCTCGTCTGAGCCGGCGCATGTCGCCCCGCTTCGCTGTCCTTCGGCATCTCACCGCTGGCCCGCCGACCCGCCCTCGTGCGCGGCACGATGCACATCGGGAGGGGCGGCGGGCCCACGGGGCCGGCGTCCAACCCCGATGCCGGCCCCGGATGGCGCGGCGGAGGGGAGCACGTGGCGCCGTGGTCGCGTTCGCAGCACTCTGGGTGAGCGCCACCCCCATGTTCGCCCAGATCGGCCGGCCCTTCGATCCGCCGCGTGCCCGGGAGATGACGGAGTGCGGGAACTCCGAAGCGCCGCCGCGGCGGAACGCGGGTGCGGCGCGGTGGGCCGGCTCCGCTGCGCTTGGGGTGCTGGGGCCGCGCAGACCCGTTACCCCGGGCGGCGCGCCCGGGTGGCTCCTAGAGCTGCGGGTGTCGCGCCGGCGCGCCTGCTACCGTAGGCCGATGCTGCGTGCGCAAGCGGTCGGGGCGGGGGCGGACGCGGCCGTCCGCCTCGAAGGCGTCTTGCCGGTCGGGTGGTCGATCCCGACCGCCCCCCCGCCCGAACTGGAGGAGCGCGCGCGCTTCATCCGGTTCCAGCTGCTCGGCGGTGTCGACGTCACCCAGGCCAACCTGCGGCCGGCGCTGGCCGATGCGGCATGGCGCGGTTGGGCAGGTCTCGGTGTCACCTCCCCGGGCCTCGAGATGGGGTGGGCCGGGGTATCGCGTCTTCGCGGACGGTTGGTCGGCAGTGCGACCGCGGAGGTCCTACCAGTCCCCGGGGGGACGGTCGGGCGCCCGCGGTTGGGCGTCGACCTGCCGCTCTTCGTCGGTACGGGCAGCCCGGTGTACGGGGCCACGCTCGGCACCGAGCGGGTCTTCTCCCTCGTCGGGCGTCGAGGGCAGACCCGCCGCCGCGTGACCGTGGCGGTCCGCCCGCTCCCAGGACCCGCGGACTGGCTCACTCTGCACCTCGAGCGGTCGAGCGTCCGGCTGGACCGTGAGCCGACGCGCGCCACGTACGCGATCTACGCGAGCGTGCTCCGGGCGTTCGGGTCCCCATGACCTCGCGCGGCGGGGCCGGCTTGGCGCCCCCGTGGCCGCCCGCCGCGCCCCCGCGTCGCTACGCACCACCATCGCCACTCCCATGGGCACCGTCGAAGAGGAACGCCAGGACGCCAAGCGGTGGCTCAGCCGCCAGGTGAGCCGTCCGAACGCCGAGAAGCCACGGCTGCCCCGGCCGCTGTTCCTCGTGACCGGCTACACGGACGAGTCCGGGACCTGCTGGGAGGGCGCGTCTTCCTTCCTGCGCTATGGGCAGCGGATCTACCGCGACTGGGATCGGCGCGCGCACCGCCTTGTCTTCCCGCGCGACGAGGTGCTGGGGCCGCGTTACGGCGCGCTGGCCGGCCGGGCGATGGACTCCTTCGTCGACTTCGGGGACCTGCTGCGCGCGATGATGCTCGACCTCGAGCCTGACGCCGCGCGCACGGACGGCGGATACGACCTGCTCTGCCACAGCATGGGCGGCTTGAACGCGTGGTGCGCGCTGCTCGAGGTGGTGACGGTGCCACCGCGGACACCGCCCGCGGCACCCGGGTCGCTCGGTCGGGCGCACCACTTCATCGCGCTCGACACCCCGTTTCGTGGGGTCCCCAGCATGGACTTCCGCCGGCGGATGCGGACCACAGCGGCGCAGGAGCGCCAGGGGGCGGCCCTCTTCCGCACGAGCCGCCTCCTCGATCTTGTCCGCGCCGGGATGGCGGATCTGCCAAGCCGCATCACGCGCCTGACCTGCTACCGGCCGGAGGGGGCCACGCAGATCGAGGTGCCCGCCGACTCGGCCGACCTCTACGGACGCACCAGCGAGTGGGCGACCGAGCGGGCGGCGACCCACTACGAAGCACCTGTGATTCGGGGGGCCTCGCACTCTGGGGCGATGGGCATCACGACCAGCCCGATCACGATCCGCGACGTGTTCGAGACGCGCCTCGGGGTTGGGGCAGCCTCCCCCCTGGTCGTGACTGGGCCCGGAGCGCGGGACCCCGTCAGCTAGAGGCCCCGTCGGGCAGGGGCCCGTTCATCTCTGCACCGCGGTCACCCGCCCGCGAGCGCGGCGGGCGACGCTCGTGACCACAGCTCCGCGGACCGCTGCGCACGCGCTCCGCGCCGTTCCGCGCGCCTCCCTTCCCATGCTGAACCACCGCATCGTACGTCGCTCCCCGGATGTCGTCCCCATCGGGGGAGCCCCCGAGCTTCCGCAGCTACCGCTGAAGGCGTACGCCATCCTCGACGGCGGCGGCGTAAAGGGCGCTGCACTGGTTGGATGCCTCCGGGCCGCGCACGAGCGGGGGATCCGCTTCGCCGGGTACGGGGGGACGTCGGCCGGGAGCATCGTGGCGTTCCTGGCCGCCATCGGTAACACGCCGGACGACATGCAGCGACTGGTCGTGGGGACGGACCTCGACCGCACCTTCCTTCCGGATGGGGGGGAGGCTCTCCTCGGCGCGCGCCAGACGCTGCGGGAGTGCGCCCAAGCGTGCGTCGCCGGACTCGCCGGGCTGGGGGCCGGGGCAGGCTTCCTTCGATGGCGCTGGGGGCGAGCGGCGTGGCGGCTCTTCGGGAATCGAGCCCCGTTCCTGAAGCTCTGGCAGCTGTGGCAGACCATCGACGAGCACATGGGCCTCTACGACGGCTCGAAGCTCGAGGCGTGGGTCACCGCACGGTGCGAGGAGCGGTTCCCCGCGCTGCGGGGGCGTCAACAGATCACGCTTGACGAGCTCGCGAAGCAGCCGGGCGTGCTGCCGCTCAAGATCGTGGCCTCGAACCTCCACGCTCGAGCCCCGCAAGTGTTCGCGGCCGGCGGGCCCCTCGGCGGCACGCCGATCACGACGGCGATCCGCTCGTCGATGAGCTACCCGCTCGTCTTCCGGCCGGTGCCGGTGGGAGAGCGGCGGTACATGGTGGACGGCGGGCTGAGCAGCAACCTCCCCATGTTCCTGTTTGAGGAGGAGCGGCGGCGCCAGTCGCTCCCGATCTTCGCCTTCGATCTGGTGGCCGCCCCTGGCCCGCCCAGGGACGACTACCGAGTGGGGCACCTGCTGCAAGACATGCTTGAGACGGCCCTGGAAGGCGGCGAGGACATCCAGCGCGGCATCCTGCGAGACCTCTACCACGTCCGGGTCCTGGTCCCGGAGGGGATCGACACGCTGGACTTCAACCTCACCTCTGAGCAGCGGCGCACGCTCGAGCTGACCGGGTACTCGGACACCGGATCGTACCTCGCCCGGACGTTCGCGCAGGCGACGGATGCCCGCTCGGATGCGGAACGGTACTACTCGGTCTATGCCCGGCCAGACCTCGTGCGGCCGGTGCTCCGGGCCATCGTCGCGGAGTTCGAGGCCCTGACGCGGGAGCGGGCCAAGGCGAGGGGGGCCGGGGGCGCCGGGGCGGCCGGGCGGGCGGACCAACCGGCCGAGCCTCGTATCCGCGCTAACGTCATGTTGCCCACCGGGCGCGGTACGCGTCGAGTGGTGTACCACTTCGGCATGCAGTACGACCCCGACGTCGAGTTGGAGATCGAGGAGGACGCCGGGGTGACTGGGCTCGCGTGGCAGAGCGGGAAGGGCGCTGGCGGGGACCACTCGCCGGAGCCGGCGCACTGGGGGCGGTGGGGCCTTCAGGTCGAGCAGGAGGCCCGGATCGCTCCAGACCGGCGGGCCATTCTGGCGGTCCCGATCCGGGCGTTCGGGTACGACCGGCAGAAGGCGCAAGACCTCCCGATCATCGGGACGCTCGCCGTGGACAGCGCTTGGACGCTTGCCGAAGGCGGGTGGGATGACGATACTGTGCAGGTAGGTGCCCGGCTTGTACCCTGGGCCGATGTCCTGGCGAGCCTCTTGCGCTCGTGAGGGCCTGGTTCGCGCGTACGGCACCCAACACTAGGAGACGACGATGCGTGTGGAGTCGAGCGGGTTCCGCCTCCGCGAAGATCAGAAGGCCGAGGTGACCCCGACGGGGGACGGCCGGTTCACGTTCCCGATCTACGGGGATGCCTACGAGTATTTCCCCGGTCGCCCGATGACGATCCCGTCCTCTGAGGAGTCGCCGCGGTCGGGGCCGGTGGTGCCCGAGCCAGCGCGCCGGTAGGCGGAGCTCCCTCCGAGGAGGTCGGGCTCGAAGCCAGCGAGGCCGCGTCTACGGACGCGGCCTCGTGTCGTTTCGGCTGGCGATCCGATGGGGACGTCGCTGGGGTCCTCAGCCGTACCGCAGGCGTCGGGACTCCTGCTCCTAGAGCGAGCTCGGACTCTTGGCGTGCCCGCGGGCCCCGCGCGGCAAGCCGGCGGCCGTAGCCACCTACCCGCTCTCGAGAACCCGACCCAGCCGGGCCCAGCGTGTCGGGTGTGGGAGGGCGACGCGCGCGCACCATGGCGACAGCTCTGGGCAATGCTAGCCTTGAGTATTCGGACCGCCCACCTCGTTCATTACGAGCGCCCACACGCTACCTGGCGCTGGCGCGCCTGGTCCGGGCGGCGCGGCTGCTGGAGAATCCTGGCTGGACGCTGAGCGCGACGGCGCACCACCTGGAGTACTCGAGCGCCCAGAGCTTCGCGCGCCACGTGCGGAGCGTGGTCGGGGTGAGTGCCGCGGACTTCCGTTCGTGCTATGACGGTGTCGCGATGCTGGAGTGCTTTCGGCGGGAGGTGGTGGTACCCCACGTCGCCCGACTGCGTCGATTCGCGCCGTTCGGGGGGGTGGAGCAGCCTGATCGGGGTCGTCCGTGCAGGGGCGGCGGTCAGGACGCCACCGGGCGCTAGCTGCGGCGGGTGCCGAAGAGGGAGCGCAGGGCGCGCCAGGCCGCTCGCACGAGCAGGGCGACGAGAACGAGCGTCGCGACGGCGAGGGCGAGCGCGACCCAGGGGTGGTCCCAGACGAGGAGCGTGATGGTGGCGACGAAGCCGAGCTCTGCCACGTTGGCGGCGCCGTTCGTGAACGGCTCCGGGCTGGCGTCGATCGTGACGCGGGCGCCGAGCTTGGTCGTCTGCGTGCCGAGCGCGAGCGTGCCGCCGAGCAGGGCGGCGACGAGCGTGACCGTCGGATCGCCCTGCCAGGCCGTGCCGGCGGCGAGGGCGGCACCGGCGAGGGGGCGAACGGCGGAGTGGATCGTCTCCCACGCCGAGGCGACGCCGGGGATGAGGGTGGCGAGGAACTCGACCGTGTAGAGCGTCGCGGCGAGGGCGATGACCCACCAGGCGGTGACGCCGGCGAGCGCCGACGGGAGGGCGTCGATCCAGCCGAAGCGGCCGGCGAGGCCGAGCATGGCGACGGTGGCGTAGATGCTGACGCCGGCGGCGGAGGCGAGGGCGACGGCCTGGGCGACGAGGGTGGCGGGCATGCGGAGGCGGGCGGGGGCCCGGGGCGCTAGCGGGCGGCGTGGCGCCACCCGCGGACGCTCACGTCGCGGGCGCGGGCGAGCAGCCGGTGCAGGATGGAGCGGGCGTAGGGGACGTCGATCCCGCCGACGGTCGCGCCGAGCTGCCGGACGACGGCGTCGAGCTCGTCCTGCAGGACGGCGTAGTCGCGGCGGACGTGCTCCTCCTGCCAGCCGAGGCGGTGGCGCTGCTCGCCGTGGCGGAAGGCGATGTGCTCCTGGATGGCGCTGCCATCGCGGAGGAGGCCGCCGTCGAGCCCGCCCGTCTCGTGGATGACGACGAGCGACTGGGCGAGATCGGCGAGGAAGCTCAGCGCGTGATCCTCGAGCTGCGGGCGCGAGGAGTCGGCGGCGTGCGGGATGGTGGCGTCGGTACGCAGCCGGGCGACGTAGGCCTCGAGGATCGGCTCGAGGCGTGCGCGCAGGTGGTGGGCGACGGCGCCGAGCCCGCGATCGGGGTGCGGGAGGGCGGACGGCGCCCCCGCGGTCGGGAGCACCCCGCCGTCGGCTGCGGGCGCGAGCGGCTCCGCCGTCGCGACGCTGGCGGCACGCTGGTCGGACTCGGGCACGTCGTCGCCGCCGCAGGGGAGGTGGGCGGGGGGCTCGCTCGGGAGCCAGAGCGTGAAGGTGGCTCCGGTGGCCGAATCGGCGTCGGTCGGGGGAGCGCTCGGGGCGAGGGTGAGGTCGCCGCCCATCAGCCGCGCCAGGCGGCGGCTGATCGAGAGGCCGAGTCCGGTGCCGCCGACCGCGCGCGTGCGGCTGCCGTCGCCCTGCACGAAGGGCTCGAAGATCGCCTCGCGCAGCTCGGGGGGGACGCCGGGGCCCGTGTCGGCGACCTCGATCCAGCTCCATGGGCCGCCGGGGGGAGCGCCGGTGCGGGCGTCGGTCGAGCGCCCGGTGCGCACCGTGATGCACCCGCCGGCGGGGGTGAACTTGACGGCGTTGGCGAGGAGGTTCACGAGCACCTGCCGGACGCGGTGCTCGTCGCCGTGATACGGCGCGCCCTCGACGACGTCGGCGGGCTCGACGGTCAGGCGGATGGCGCGGGCGGCGGCGTCGGCAGCGACGACGGCGAGGGCGCTGGCGACAGCGGTGCCGGTGCGGGCCGGCTCGCAGGCGACGCTCAGCCGACCGGTGTCGAGGCGGGTCAGGTCGAGGATGTCGTCGACGAGGCCGAGGAGGTGGCGGCCGCTGGCGTGCAGCCGCGCCAGGTACTCGCGCTGCGCCGCGGTGACGGGGCCGGCGACGCCGAGCTCGAGCAGTTCGGCGTAGCCGGTGACCGCGTTGATCGGGGTGCGGAGCTCGTGGCTCATCGTCGCCAGGAAGTCGCTCTTGGCGCGGGCGGCGAGCTCGGCGCGGGCCTGCGCCCGCTGGGCGACGCTGCGGGCGTCGGCGGCGGCGGCGCTGGCGGCGCGCAGCTCCTCGGCCAGCCGTTCGGCGTCGATCCGGGCGGCGCGTTCGGCGGCGAGCGCATGCTGCGTCGTCAGGTCGCCGCGGAGCCGGTCCGTGGCCCGGTAGTAGACCAGGAGCCCGTCGCCGGTGGGGTAGGCGCAGATCTCGACCCAGGTGGCGAGCGCGGCGGAGAAGGCCTCGAAGATCGTCGACCGGCGCTCGCGCATCGCTTCGACGAGGTGCTCGTAGGCGTGCGTGCGCACGGCGCGCGGATGCACCTCCCACAGCGAGCGTCCGACGAAGCGCTCGGGGGGACCGCCCCAGACCTCGGCGGCGCGGGCGTTCGTCCAGCGCACCCGCCACTGCCGATCGACGAGGTAGACCGGGTCGGCGACGTCGGCGAGCGCGCGAGCGAGCTCGGCGGTGGTCGCGGGGGCGGCGCGAGGGAGGTCGGCCGCGCGCTCGACGCCGAGCGGACGCTCGAGGGCGGGCTGCCGGTCGGCAGGCCAGTCGGGCCGGCGGCCGTCTCGGTGCGCCGAGTCGGGCTCCGCGGCGGTCGCGGCGAGGCGGTCGGTGTGGCGGCGCGGGGCGACGCGGCGGCACTCCTCACGCCAGGACGCGCCCCGCCCCCCGAGCGCGAGCTCGGCGGGGGCGTCGGTGGCGGCGGGTGGGCGCGACATGCCGGGACGCTTTGCGAATCCCGTGCACGGGCAGAACGTCTGCCGCAGCGGTGGACGGCCGGCGGTGGACGTGGGGGCGAGCGGGCGGACCGCGGGCAGGCTGCGGTCGGTGCCTGGGCGCCCCCGCCGGTCAGTCCATCAGCCGCAGCGGCATCACCAGGCAGAGATACCGGGCCGCGTCGGCGCCCCCCTGGGGCTCGATGGTCGCGGCGCGCTCCGGGGCCCGGAAGGTCAGCCGGACCTCCTCGGTGGGCATGTAGCGGAGGATCTCGAGCAGGTAGCTGGCGTTGAAGCCGATGTCGAGCGGGTCGCCGTCGTAGGCGATCGGCATCTCGTCGGCCGCCTCGCCCAGGTCCGGCGTCTGGACGGCGAACTTGAGCATGCCGGCGTTGAACGACAGCCGGATGCGGTGCGTCTGGTCGGAGGCGATGACCGACATGCGCTTGAGGGCGCTGGTGAGCGCCGCCTTGTCGGCGGTGGCCACCTTGTCGTTGTCCTTCGGGATGACCTGCTCGTAGTTCGGGTAGGGCCCCTCGATCAGGCGCGTGTAGACCGAGGTCACCGGAGAGCGGAAGCCCAGGTGGTTGTCGCCGCGGGCGATCTCGAGATCCTCCTCGGCGGGGAAGAGGCGGCGGATCTGCTCGAGCGCCTTGGGGGGGACGATGAGGTCGCCCGAGGGGGCGCCCTCGGAGGCGATGGGGAGCTCCATGCGGGCGAGGCGGTGCCCGTTGGTGGCGACCATGCGCATGCGCTCGGGGCGCAGCTCCCAGAGCACGCCGTTGAGGATCGGGCGGCTCTCCTCGGTGCTGACGGCGAAGCTGGTGTGCTGGATCAGCTTCTGGAGCTCGCCGCTCTTGACGCGCCAGCTGGCGTCGAAGCGCACCGAGGGGAAGGCGGGGAACTCGTCGCGGGGCAGGCCGAGGAGCTTGAAGCGCGAGCGGCCGCACTCGAGGGTGACGCGCTGCTCGCCGGCGGCGGCGATCCTCACCGGGGCGGGCGGCAGCTCGCGGGCGATCTCCTGGAGCTTCTTCGCCGGGATGGTGATCGCCCCGGGGGTCTCGACGTCGGCGGCGACCTCGGTGCTCACCGCGATGTCGAGATCGGTGCCCGAGAGCCGGATCCCGCGCTCGGTGGTCTCGAGGAGGAGGTTGGCGAGGACGGGGAGCGTGGTCTTGGCGGGAACGCTGCCGGCGACGGCGCCGAGGCCTTCCTGGAGCTTCTCTCGCGCGATGGTGAAGCGCATGGGGGACGGTTCGCGGGGCTCGCTGTGCGGGCGCGGGAGAGCACGTGGGGGGAGGCACGCCGGCGCACGGGACTCCACATCGTCCGGTTCCTACTGAAGCGGAGGTGTCTCGTACATAAAAGACAGCAGCTACAGTAGAGCGTGTGGACGGTGTCGAGAGTCGCGGGAAGTTACGCCGGGGTCGAGACTTCGCCAGTGGGAAGGGAGGTGCGCGGGTGTGGACGCCGGGGTGGAGAAGGGGGAAACCCGGGGGCCGGCGCGGGCGGGGGACACGGCGGATGTGGAACGTCGCGGCGGTCGGGGGCGCCGACGTGGAGAAGGTGGCGGCGGACCGCTCAGCTGCGCAGCGTTTCCAACAGGCGGCGGACCTTTTCCACGCGGGCGCGGAAGGCCGCGTCCTCGTCCATCATCGCCACGGCGCGCTCGAGCGAGTGGATGACGGTGGAGTGGTCGCGTCCGCCGAAGGCGTTGCCGATCTCGACGAGCTGGAGGGCGAGGAGCTCGCGGCAGAGCCACATGGCCACCTGGCGCGGCACGGTGAGCGTCTTCGTCCGCGTCTTCGACTGGAGGCCGTCGGGAGTCACCCCCCACTCGGCGCTCACCGCCTGCTGGATGACGAACGGGGTGAGCGGGGCCCCGGCGGGGATGCCGAGGGGGCGCCCGGGAGCGGCGACGAGGGTGCCGGTGCGGGCCGCGGTGGCGAGCGCCTCGACGGCCGACTCGGAGCGGAGCTTGTCGCGCAGTGCCTCGCGGGCGAGCTCGACGGAGATGTCGCCGCGCTTGAGCGAGGCGTAGGCGAGGAGCTTGATGATCGACCCCTCGAGCTCGCGCACGCTCGACTTGACGTGCATGGCGATGAACTCGAGGACGTCGTCGGGGATGGTCAGCTCGAGGTGGTCGAGCTGGGCCTTCTTGCGGAGGATGGCGACGCGGTGCTCGAACTCGGGGAGGTCGACGTGGGCGACCATCCCCCACTCGAAGCGGGAGACGAGGCGGGCCTCGAGGCCGGGGATCTCCTTGGGCGGACGGTCGCTCGTCAGGCAGATCTGCCGGCCGGCCTCGTAGATCGCGTTGAAGGTGTGGAAGAACTCCTCCTGCGTCGTCTCCTTGCCCTTGAGGAACTGGACGTCGTCGACGAGGAGGAGGTCGGTCTCGCGGTAGCGGCGGCGGAACTCGTGGGTGGTGCGGCTCTGCAGGGCGCCGATGAACTCGTTGGTGAACTGCTCGGTGCCGATGTAGGTGACGCGCGTGTACGGGTCGCGCCCGAGCATCTCGTGGGCGACGGCCTGCATCAGGTGCGTCTTGCCGAGCCCGGTGTCGCCGTAGATGAAGAGCGGGTTGTAGACCTTGCCCGGGGCCTGGGCGGCGCCCTGGCTGGCGGCGGCGGCCACCTCGTTCGACTTGCCGATGACGAAGTGGTCGAAGGAGTAGCGCGGGTTGAGCGGGGCGCTGACCCCCGGGGGGCGCGGCTCCGCGCTCCGAGCGTCGCGCCCCGCGAGGGAGGCGGTCGCCCCGCCGGGGCCGGCCATCGCGCCCGGGGTGCGGCCGGCGCGATCGGGCGCGGGCTGGGGGGGGGGTGGCGGAGGGGCGACGAACAGATCGATCTGCGGGCGCTTCTGCAGCTCCTCGTCGACCTGGAAGACGACGGCCAGCGGGTGGCCGAGGGCGACGGGGGCGTAGCTGGCCAGGAGGGGGGCGTGCTTGGACTCGTTCCACTCGGCGCTGAAGCGATCCGGCGTACCGACGACGATGCGGCGCTCGTCGAGCGTCAGGGCGGCGGTGGGCTCGAGCCAGGTGCGGTAGGTCTGCTCGGGAAGCTCCTGCCGGGCGCGGGCGAGGAGGCGGGCCCAGACTTCGGAAGCCGGTGAGGACATCAGCAGGACATCGGCGCGAGCGAGACGCGGACGGGGCGCGGACGGGGCGCGGACGGGGCGCGGACGGCAGGAGCCGCCGGAACGACCGGAGCGGCCGGAGCGGCCGGTGGGGGCGCGAAGGTAGCGCGGCGCGTGTGGACAAGTCAACGCGACGACCCGGGGCTTGCCTGGCGGCACGTGGGCGTCACGCGTTTGCCGCGGAAGTCGGTGTGGGGATGGGAGCTAGGGTGCGCGCCGCGCCGCCGGGGTGGAGGGTGCGCGCCTTGACCTAAGTGGCGCTCCGGGCTATTCTTGGCGGTCTGCGCCCGAGTTGCGCGCGTGGCTGCGCGTGGCCCTCGCGTGGCGTGGGTCGCCCGCGTGCGCGCCGTCGTTCGGCATGGCCGAGCGCGGCATGGCCGAGCGTGGCAGACCGACACGCAGCTCGACTCGCAGCTCGACCCCCCGGCCGCCGCGCGGACCGTTCTTTCCGACCCTGCCGAGCACGGCCAGCAGACGCTGGCGCCGTCGCCGACGCAGCAGCACTCGCTGGAGCACACATGGGCAAGCCCACCTACCGGCCCCGCAACAAGCGCCGCGTGCGCACGCACGGCTTCCGTGCGCGCATGGCGGATCGCTGGGGGCGCGAAGTTCTGAGCCGCCGCCGCAAGAAGGGGCGCAAGCGCCTGACCGTCCAGCTGCCGTCGAAGTACGCCGGCGGAGCCTGAGGGGCGCCAGCCGCAGGCGCGCCAGTCGCGGAGGCGCCATCCGCGCGCGCGGCGGCTGACGCGCGGGGTGGAGCTGGAGCTCGTACGACGCGAGGGGAAGCGGGTCCGGACCGAGCATCTCGACGTCCGGGTCGTCGCTTCCCTTTCGGCGTTGCAGGCGGTGGCGCCCCCGGGGGGCTCCTCGCGGCCGGCGGCCGGGGGGCTCGGGCGCGTCGGGATCGTCGTGCCGAAGCACCGGCAGACCGCGGTGCGGCGCAACCAGCTCAAGCGGCGGCTGCGCGAGCTGGTGCGGCTGCGGCTGCTGCCGGGGCTCGTCGAGGGGGCGGTGGTGATCCGGGCGCGCGCCGAGGCGTACGGGGCGAGCTTCGCCGAGCTGGCGCGGCAGATCGAGCGCGTGCGGCGCGAGGCGGAGCGGCTCGTGCGGGCCGCGGCGGCCGCTCCCGCTCCGTCGGCGGTCCCGTCGGCGGTCCCGTCGGCGGTGCCGTCGGCGGTGCCCGCCCTGGCGCCGGCGCCGTCGTCGGGGGGCGGGCTCCCGAG
>ERZ1066118.730-NODE-730-length-26802-cov-6.498673_pt1 | contig 26802 bp, 26 predicted proteins | sample MGYA00382765_ERZ1066118 | MGnify/ENA primary metagenome ERZ1066118 (study PRJEB33369, sample SAMEA5778348) | biofilm metagenome | biome: Industrial cooling water; feature: Water cooling tower basin; material: Biofilm | place: United Arab Emirates | collected...
AGCCAGTACTCCGAGGTTGTGGTCGATTAGGGGGAAGATTGATTCTCGGTAAAAGAACACCTTGGTGGGGAATAGAAGGACTTTGGGGTTGTGTCCTTCGAACAGGTGGAGAAACCCAGCTCTTCTGCTGGCCAATTGTTCGTCGTTGGTCTTGGGGTATCTCTCACTAAAGAAATCGAAAAGCCCCTCGACATTATTACGGAAAGCCAAAGCCAAGCCGTTACCCATCACACCAACAGAGTTGACGGGACAGGTAACGGCATCGCCTCGGTATTGGAAGATGTCACCAGGACCATCGTAGACAATCACTGGGAATCTCCTTTAACGTTTACTCGACTCAGCAAGTTGTCGGGCCATCTTGTCAATTGCTGGGTTCTCGCTCTGCATCTTCTCCACCGCCAATCGGAACAACAACTCCACGTAATCGCGAGGAAGGTTCAAGAACTCAGTAAGGGAAAGCCCAAACATGTCCTTGATGCCCTGCTTGTCGTAGCGCTGTATGGTCCGGTGTAGGCGGCTGAAGGAGGTCGAGTCTTCCTTAGGATGCATAGCGACGAGAGCTAGAGGCCTTGCCTTTGCTTCAACCCCATCGTGGTTGAAGATCCGATACATGGTCTCGTAGCTCTCTCGCAGAATCAACTGAACGCTGTAACTATCGATACCGACAGTTACTTTTTCCAACAGTTGCTGTACAGGTCCTGGGGAATCGATTCGATCGAGGCCGAACTTGGCGTACAAGACGTGTCCGTTCGGATCGGTCTCGTCGAGGTTCAGAGACCCGTAAACTGTAGAGCCTTGTAGACTCGCTGGCCGAGAAGGGTAAAAAAAATCTGCGGGATGTCAAGCGGGACCAGGTGCGGATGACGCTTCTGCTCCTCACTCATCGGTGCACCGCACGCCGGGCAGTCGAAACGCGGTAGGGCGATCAACGAGATCGTCGTACGGTCGATGTACTTACCGATACCGTTGAAGAAGTTGTTGTACAACTCCTGGTTACCCGTCAGCGGATTGATCACGTCTTCGATCGTGGTCGGATCGTCGATGATTTCCTTACCCTGGATGACGATTCGGTTGATCCAGTGCGAGTACTGGCGAAGAGCAGTCAGTCGACCACGCTCCATGATGTACGCGTTGCGCTGGTCGCCCTTAAGGGTACCACCGAAAGCCTGATCGACCTGTGCGACGATAGAGTCGACCCATGCGATACCGCTACGCTCGAACTCAGCAATCGTCGGAACCTTCAGCTCGACCTTGATGTTCTCATTCAGTTCGATGATCGCATCGCGAGTGAAGTTGTGCTCTTCGGCATACTTCTGCAGTTCTTCCGCAGTGAACTTCTGGTTCTTGCGCGTCATCTGCTTACGCTGCCATTCCGTCAGCGCACGGTTGTCCGTCCACGACAGCTTGGTGATATTCAGCGTTTCGCGAGTGATGTGCAGGCACTTGGTCGGATCGGTCAGACACGGCTGCTCGTACGGATAGCCGGTCGGATAGATCGAGCACAGCAGGCCCCAGAGAAGCGTCGGGATGTCATTCGCACGAATGATGTCCTTGAGTTCTTCAGGGCGGTTGTACTTGTAGCTGGCGTCGAAGACGTGAGCCAGAGCGAAGTTGACCAGGTAGCTGATGAAGTACACCGAGCTGTTGGAGTAGATCAGACCGTTGGTCAGGCGACCCAGTTCGATCCTCTCGGCGCCGAGGCGGCGATCCAGTTCCAGAAGAGCAGCTTCGGTCGGAGCCTTGAACTGCACCCAGATACCGGTATGCCAAAGCGGTACGCGCACGACAGAGCCAAGACCCGTCAGGGCCTGGATCTTCATGACCGCAGCTTCACCAACCAGCTTGTTACCCTCGCCGCTCTCGCTGAACTTCGGGCGGGTGACCTGTAGCTCTTCAGCGCCGGCAGTTACAGTCTGGCGCCACAGGGCGTCGTCGCGCATCACCGAAGCGTGTAGTGCCATACCGCGCAGTAGTGTGCCCTGTGCAGCGGCAATCGTCTCCTGCCAATCCTGACCAGTCTCATTGCTGAGGACCTTCAGCGATTGATAAGTTTCAGCAAGGCGATTCAGCTCTTCAGCATTGGCGTTCAAAACAGCCAAGGCAGCGTTGCGATCGAACGGCTTCTTGGCCGGAGCGAACACCGCGTGATTCATCTCCACCGTCGGAACGGGAGTGAAGTCAAGCTGGAAACGAGGAGTATCGTCAGTGCCGGCTTCAGACGCTTCTGTAGTCGCTACAGCGGGAGTTTCGACAACGGTCGGAGTCTCCGGGGTGGTCTCGACAATCGGATTGCCGTCGCCGTCAAACCCGACAGGAGCCGAATCGTCTTCCGGTAGATCGGGAGTAGTGTTCTGGTTCATTGAATCAACCCTGCTCTTGGACTGACTTGGAGACGGCGTCTCGAATCGACGACGTGTCGGCGCCCACGGATTCGAACTGTTCGAGGACAGCGACGATCTGGGGAACGACCACGCTTTCGTAAGAGGTAGCCCACTTGATGTAGTTCTCGTGGATTCTGATGCAATGCATCAGGTCATCCGGATCAGCGCTACTACCACTCTTGTTGGCGTGCTGATTCCGAATCGCATTCAAACCGTCGGCGTAGGTCTTCACGTCCTTCGCCAGAACCGACATGGATTCCGCCAAAGCGGCCGGGTCGGGAATGAGCTGCACTAGCTCTTTGTTCTGGATGAAGGGGCCAAGAAGCGCGGGGATGATCGTGTAGGCCCCGCAGTTCTTGTACATTTCGTTGAGGCTGTCCCACTCGCCACGCCCGTTCGGGCTAGCTTCGGGCTGTGATGTTTCGGGAGACATTAAGTTAGCTTCCTGTTTCAAGGTAAAAGATTAGCCGGCATGGCTTCTCATATGAGTCGGGCCCGAATAATTTTTGACGTTTTTTAAAGGAACGCCCATGTTTGAATACCTTTCTGCTTATCTGGACGCGTACGCCACACCGGCCCAGAAGCAGCTATACCTCGACGCCTGTCAGACGCTAGTCGACCATGGCGTCACTGCACACGTGTTTGCTATCGATCAAGACCTGGCAGTTGCCGAGAGTCTGGATAGCGACATCGTGTTCTCCTCGATGAATGAAATCCTGATCCCGCTGTATATCGAAAAGCTAGGTGAGATGGGTCTCGTTGTCGACCATGAAGCGCCTATTCATCTACTGACCGACACTCTTCGCGGACTACTCCTCGTCGAGAACTACGAGGATAAAGAGACTCTCTCCAGTATGCTCGACTGTGACGAGGGTAAGGAAGCTGCCATTGCGGACATCCTGGCTGCAATGGGCCAGTACCAGTCGGCTGAATACCTTCCGATTATCCAAGACGTCAGTGACGAACTGATTGCTCGCCTACGTGAAGTCGTCAAGTCCGAACCCACTGATGACCAGATCGATCATCAACAAGTGGCTGCCATCCGTCACCGCGTCGAGCGTTTCCTGAAGCTTCCTGAAGTTGAGGCTGTCCGCCCCAATCTACAGCTTATCGCTTTCGAACTTGTCAGCAACGGTCTGAAGGTGGGTATCCCGCACGAAGATCTGTTGGAAGGTCGTCAGGATTGGCTGGAACACCACAAGAAGCCGGAAGAGATCGCTATCAGCCTTCTCTCTTTCATTCTGATCTCCGCTACGGTCGAAGACGACCTACTCCGCGACTTCTCGATGGAGTTGGAGCTTCTACATATCGACCCTCTCGTTCGAACGCAAGCTCACGTGCTTGCATCGAGACTGATCAAGGCCCTTCTCAATGGATAAAAAGACCTTCTTCCTGAAGGCGATGAACTCGGAAGCTTACAAGTATAAGCGCTGGGTTCTTTCGGCTTTCAGTATCGTGATGGGTGGGGGACTCAAGCCCACCGACGTCATCCCCTATCTGATCGTGGCAGGGGATTCGACGTGGATGTTCTACAACCCTGAAGACGGGATGCAACTTACGGCACTAGAGGGCACCTCGATCAAAGAGGCTCCGTTCCGCTTTGATGAAGTCGTGACTCTGAACCCCGGCGACATCCTGAACGCCGATCGTAAGGTTGAAACCAATTACGGTAACGTACTGGTCAACCAGCTAGTGCTGGTCTACGCTTTCGGTAACAAGATCCCCTTCATGGAGGGTCGCATTACTGTACCGCGTATCGAGAAGATCATCGAAGCTCGCCTGCGGGATAACCCTAAGGCTAGCGACGTCGAAGATCCAAATGCGATCTACGTTAGCGAGTATCAACGCTACAACGAAGCCATGTTCTCGCTGGCAGGCTACACGCAGCTCTGTGTGCCCTCTGCCACCGCCAAGACAATGACGACTGACCCTAAGATCAAGGAACGTCGTGCAGAGCTTCTGGAGCAGAATAAGGACCGTCTACACGACCCCGTCGTTCAAGCCCAGATCGATGCTGAGCTGATTGCGATGGACAAGGCCTGGTTAAAGGGTGATCCGGGCGAGGGTTTCTACATCAAGGATAAGTCTTACGACGTTGTTCGTAAGAAGACGTTCTTGTTGCAGGGTGCCGAGCAAGGTTTCGACGTCCAAGGTGAGGTCATTCCGACCTCCCTCAATGAGGGTTGGAACATCAAGTCCCTCCCGGCCATGGGTAACTCTCTCCGCGAGGGTTCATACAACCGCGGTGCCCTGACTGCGTTGGGTGGTGAAGCGACGAAGTTCAACTATCGTATCTTCCAGAACACTGTGATCTCGGAAGATGACTGCGGTAGTACGTTCGGCATGGAGATCACGCTGTCGAAGGATGACAAGGATGCTTACTTGTCCAACTCGGTAGTGACTCCTAACGGTTCGGTGGAAATCACTGAGCAGAACTTCGAAAGTTTTGTCGGTAAGAAGATCCGTATCCGCAGTCCGATCTACTGCAAGACGTCGGGTGCGAACTTCTGCGCTACATGCATGGGTAAGAAGATTGCTTCGACGCCGAACGCGATCTCCACCTACGCTGCTGACATCGGTTCAACATTCATGGGGATTATGCTAAAATCAATGCACGGCAAATCCCTTAGTCTCGCTAAGTTTGATCTCGAGTCTGCGATCAACTGACGGCATAAAGACCTCTCCGACCCACCGCGGGTCGGAGAGGCTCTCTATGTTGCATCTCTACTTACTTGGCGCGGCCGAGGAGGCGAGCCGAGGCGAGTTGCAGTGCCGACAGACCGGCATCGGCGGTGGTCTTGGCGACCGGCTTGGAGGCCTTGACGGGTGCCGGGGCAACGGCAGCCTTTGCCTTCGGAAGCGGCTTGACAGCTTCAGCCTTCTTGACCGGGGCGGCAGCCTTCTTCGGAGCAGCGGCCTTCACCACAGCATTGGCGACCTTGACGGCGCCAGTCTTGACAGCCTTGACGACAGCCTTCGGGGTCTTCGCCTTCTCGACTGCCTTGGCAGCAGCCTTAGCAGCCTTGGCCACCGGGGCGACCTTCTTGGCGACAGTCTTCTCAGCCGGCTTCGCAGCGGCCTTAGCGACCACCTTCTTCGGGGCGGTGTTGACGGCAGTGGCGTAGGTCGACGAGGGGTTCTTCTCGGCGAATGCCTTGGAGACGATTGCGCCGGTTTCGGCACTCTTGTGGATGACCTGCTTAGAGGTCTTCGGGGCGGCCGCCTTGGCCGCGGTCTTCTTCGCCGGCGTCTTGGACGCGGCCTTCTTCGGGGTCGCTGACATGAGTTTGCCTCACATGGGTTGATTTATGAACACGAGGAGATTACTATTCTCTTCGCTCAAAATATCGTGAGTGTAAATAAGTTTTGACTCGCAGGTTTTAGTGTTTGACTACACATCAATAGCGTAATTCATCAACTGTTCTATCGAGGGAGGCTCCCCATGAGGAAGCAAGACAAAAAGACTTCTGCTGTTACGCTGCAGCAGGTGTCGATGACCGCAACACCGAACGTGATGCATAGTGCGACAATTCCGGGCGTTAGTGAAATGATCAAGGACGACAATCTCCGCAACCGCCTGGCTGTCTACGCGGAGAAGATGGCTGTCGGTCTGCCCACCACCGTGGAAGAGGGTTCGTTCCAACAGGTACAACTGTGGAACACCATCAAGTGGGTGCTGGGTCTGGAAGGCGGCGACTTCGTGCGTTGCTACTCGAAGCTGCTTGAGTTTGTGCTGGCGAATCGCCGAGGTATCTTCAGCGAACGCTACGCGTACCGCTTCTTCGAGAACATGAAACTTCCGTCCAACGAACGTAAGAACTTCGAGAGGATCATGAATCTTCTTCTCGCTACCTGCGATCCACGCACGCGTGCACTCTCGATGCGTCAGATCGACATGGCCAGTACGCTCGGCGGTATGGTCGACCCCCTGATGCAGCAGCGCATCGTCGGATACTACCAGCTCTGATGTTTGATATCGCCAAGAACGCTTTCTACCTGGGCCGATTCGCCGTACAGGTAGCCTACCATTACGGTAGCTTGAAACTCCGTAACTGACCAAACGACATAGAACCACTGGACTCCCCGAAAGGAGTCCAGTGGCCTCTATGCTGTTACTTGCCGGTGATCCGGCGAATGGTCTCACGCAACTCTTTCTGAATCCGATTGACGGTCTGGATCAGATCAGCGTCGCCGCTTCCAACAACCTTACCGCGTTGCAGGATGAAGTCAGCTTCGTTGTACTTCCAGATATCGTCGATCAAACGCTCTTGAGTCATGCTGCAGCCTTCAGCGACCGACACCAACAGACGCAGTGCTCGAATCTCCGAACTCAGAGTCTTGATGGCTTCATTGAAGGCATCGCGATTGGCCGGGGGAGCTGCGTTGGAGGGCTGGATACGCTGTAGGGCACTCAACTGTTTGGTCAGGTTGGCAGTGGCGTCGGCGATGTCCTTCGGCTTAAGGAAGAACGGTTCGGCGATAGCGTGCTTACCAGTCGTCAAGTGAGCAGCGACGATGTCGATATTCACCGGATCGTACGAGTTCTTCGTACGGAGTTCGGTGTAACGCGCCATCAACGACGACATGATGTCTTCGATAGTAGCGCTTCCCGGATTCTGAACTTCCATGCCACCTGCACGCAGGATAGTGAGAAGACGCTGGGCCGGGATCGGCATCGCCACCGTACGAAGCTCGCCCACTTCCGAAATGTCGGCGGTGAGAGAAGGCGCGCGGTGTCGGTGGATGATGGTGTTGAGAAGAGCGACCTTGGCCTGGAGCGGGTCAAGGATACCCAGGACACCAAAGGCCATTGAACGCACAGTCCGACTGAAAGACTCTTCAACAATAATGTCAGCGACGAGGTCGGTGAAATTATTCTCGTAGGTCTCGAGAGCCAGCTTGACAGCGTTCTCTAGCGCAGTGGTGGAATCGTCGGTCTTGATCTGACTCGTGCCGGCAGCCTTCAGATCGGCGGAAGCTTTCTGTACAGCACCAACGCCCTTCGCCTTGCTGATCGCGTTGTCCATGCGGGCAATACGATTCTGCAACAGGTCACGAATCCAGGTAACGATCTTCAGGAGCAGTTCGGCAGCTTTCTTGAGGAGTTGCATCAGAAGCGCACCAGCACGCTCGAGGATAGCCTCGAGCGTTACCGAAAGGTTGGTGCGGCTGGCAACCTCAGTGAAGGATTGCGGGGGATAGCGCTCACCCAGCATCACTCCATACTCGTTTACCAGAGTCACTGCGTCTGCACGCGAAATCCCGCCAGTGCGGGAAATCTCGTCGTAGTAGCTATCCAGTACACGGCCAGTTTCCGAAATGCGATCCAGAGCTTCGCGATCTTCCGTCAGGTCGATTTCATCGAAGAGGATCCCGTTCATCGATTAACCCTCGTTGCTGACGAGAGGGGAAATCGCGCGGGTGACCAGCTCGACGGCGTCGTTACACTCAGAGCGAATCAGGAACTCCGACAGACGCGGCGGAACGTTGGTACCACCCACCTTGAGGCAGGCGTCCAGGAAACCACGAACAGTCGGATTGAAGGCATTGTGAACGACGTTGTAGCGGAAGATCCACAGGCGCTGGATCAGATCCAGACACGCGTCGAAGTCGACCGTGATCACTTCGTTCAGCTGACCGACCAGCTCCATCACCGACGCCTTGTGGGTCGTCGTGAAGTACAGGTACGGGTTGTCGACCGCATTGCTCGGGATCGGGAGGCAGTAAGCCGCGCAACGAGCAGCGGCAACCGTCATGACGTAAGCGCGATCATCCAGCGGGATGTTCAGCTCGTCCATCTTGAGGTTGATGGGTTGCAGATTGATTTTCATGGTACTACTGACTCCTTAGGACATGGACTTAAGCTGATTGGCCGAAACGAAGAGATCGTTGTTCAGCAATCTCTCGATCTCGAGCTGGAACTTCTTGCGATCATATTCCTTACGGCGACGTGTAGAAATTGTCGTCCAGAGGAACATGATGATACTGCGATGTTCCTCAACGTCATGTGCGAATGCTTCCATGAAGTTGAGATCGCTTAGAACATTCTTTCGATGCTCCGGCGAGAGATTGGGGTTCTTGAGAACCTGGATCAGGTCCTTACGCATTCTCTCAATGCGGAGGTAGGGCGGGTCGTAGAGATCGCGATCCAGTCCGGGAATGAGCAGATAGAGGATCGTCACTGCTACGGTGGCGACTGGGGCCCAGACCAAATAGACCACGAAGACGGCAAGGCGGAGAATCTGACCGAGAATGTGGAGTGCCGTGTTGGGCTTCCACCCCATGCCGAGGTTTCCGAGAGCTGTCGTCAGATCACGGGCCGCGCCGTGGCGGGCCGCAAATTGATCGGCCAGCTGTTCACATGAGCGGGCATCGTAGCTTTCACTGCCGAACCTGGAGCTGGCTGTTTCCAGCATATACTCGCGGATGGTAATGGTGGCGATCTCTACGTCATTGTCGATCTTCGAGACCAGTGACGCATCGTCCACTTGCGGGAGCTTGAGATCACTGCGAAGGCCATTCAGCAGCTTGAGGCGCTTTTCAGCGACCTGCTGCTTGGACATTTCCTTCAGTGCCGTACCGACAGTGACGGTGACGGTCAGGAAATCGTTCAAGGTCTCGAAGTGGGTGAAAAGATGACCCAGTTCATGAAGGACCACTGCCGCAGTTTCACGAGGATTCAACTTGGACGTAGAACCAACGAAGAACGTACCGAGGTAGATCTCCAACGGAATCTCTGAGAAGACGCCACTGACTTTGGAGTTACGAAGATCAACCTTACCTTCGTAGTTGTTCTTGTTCCCGAGCTTGCGGACGACGGCGTACTGCTCCTTGTCGACCTCGTCTTTGAAAGCAGCGAGGCGTCCAAAAGTCGTACTGTTGTTGATACCGAAGTACGGTAGGTAGGTATAAGCAGACAGGTAGCTGCCCAGCTTGAGCTTAACCTGAAGACCCGTGTTGTCTTTGATGATCTTCGAGAAATCGCTCTTATCGAAGTCATTCTGAGTCAGCTTGGGAACCAACGCCAGCTTCTCAAAGCAGACGATCAGTTCCTTGAAAAGCTTCGACTCACCCTGGTACTGGATGGCTTCCAGTGACGGGGTTTTGGATTCCAGGGACATAGATCTGGTTCCTTAAATGGGTAGGTGAAAAAGTACGCTTCATAGGTATTGTGTGCCCGCCAGGGATAACACTTTAAACAGAGGGTTGTCATGACCGAAACGACACCTGTGCCCGCCGCTTCTGCTCACGAATGTAAGTTCGCCCTTTACTTCGAAGCACAAGACGGTAGCCGGAACGATCTCCTTTTGATCAAGGAGTACGAACACACGCCGGATGGGCGACAGATCCCCCATCTTCGCAAGAAGTACAACTACAAGCGTCCTTTCTGGGTTACGAGAGAGTCCTTCCGTAAACACAAGGACAAGAAAGAGTGGGAGTTGATTGACCGCCTGCAGCGCTACGAGTCGACACAGATCGACCTTGTTCCGAACATCGCTAGGGCCTTGGGTCGCGCTCCAACGCAGACCACGCTTCGGATGATGTCGCGTAGTCCGTACCTCTACGGCTGCGACGTCACCACGCCGGTGTTGATCAAGCGTGCGTATATGGACAAGTGGCCGAATGCCATCTCCGACAATCGGGTAGCGATGCTCGACTCGGAAACGGACATGTTGAAGTCGCCTGGCCAGCCTGGTTACCAGGAAATCATCATGTTGTCCATCACGATGAAGGACAAAGCAAAGATCGTCATCGTCAATGACTATATCGACACGGTCTACGATGCCGAGGCTCAGATCCACCGAGCCATGGTGAAGTACCTGGGTGATCCTGAAAGCAGTCTGGGTGATCTCATCACCAAGCGAGGGATTAACCTCGAGGTAGAGTTCGCTAAGAACGCAGGTGAATGTGTACACCGTATCCTGAAGACAGCTCATGAATGGAAGCCAGACATCGTCGGCATCTGGAACATGAACTACGACTTGCCGAAGATGATCTCGGCACTTCAGACCTACGGTTACGATCTCGCTCAAGAGTTCAGCGATCCTTCGATTCCGGAACCCTTCAAGTTCTTCAAGTACATTGAAGGTAACGCTCAGAAGGTCACGGCTTCGGGTAAGACGATGGCGCTACACCCGGCTGAACAGTGGCACGTCGTTCAGTGTCCGGCTTCGTTCTACTTCTTGGACGCCATGTGTGTCTACCTGAAGCTTCGTATCGCTAAGGGTAAGGAACAGAGCTACGCGCTTGACGCCATCCTGCAGAAACACTTGGGTATTCGCAAGCTGAAGTTCTCGGAAGCCGATCATGTCGGTGGTGGTAAGTGGCACATGTTCATGCAGCAGAACTACAAGGTCGAGTACTGCATTTACAACTTGTTCGACTGTATCTCGCTCGAGATGTTGGACGACAAGACCACTGACCTTAAGCGGATGGTGACTACGATGTGTGGTCATTCGGAGTTCCATCGATTCCCATCACAGCCTCGTCGTACGTGTGATGACCTTCACTTCTTTGCTTTGCAGAATGGTAAGGTCGCTGCTACTACGTCCGACAAGATGATCGACGAGCTGGACGAACTGGTAGTAGACCTCACTGACTGGATCGTAACGTTGCCGTCGTATATGGTGGCGGATGAAGGACTGAGGGCTGTTGAAGAACTGCCGGGCGTCGGTACGACGGTCTTTGCACACGTTGCTGACTTGGACGTGGAAGGTACGTATCCGAACGAAGAGATCATCTTGAACATCTCGAAAGAGACGACAGCTGCTGAGTTGTCCAAGATCCAAGGTATCAGTACGCCAGTACAGCGTGCGATTGGTATCAATCTCTCCGGCGGTAACGTCAACGCGGTGGAGATCTGTATGCAGGCCTTCAACGCACCTTCGTTCGACGAGCTGTTGGTTCATTTCCAACGCACCATCAATCAGCCTTCTGTCGTTTAAGGCAAAAAAAGAAGGTCGTAGCAATCTCCCCCTACCCTCGCGGGTAGGGGGAGAGCTTTATGCCGTTAGGGCTTGAAGACCCACTCCTTGAGATTAGTTCGCCCAGCGCGAAGGGTTACGGAAGTGTGCCGGGGGTGTTGGATATCGGCTTTGACAGTCAGATAACCCCACTTCTCGTAATCGTCCACCGTGGCCAGGAAGTGCATCAGATAGCGGGCCAGGGCCTCCCCATTGAGCCTGGTATCGCTCAACATCGTTGCTGGTGAAGGGCAAACCTCCAGAAACGCGCTCAGGACTTTCGGTTCGTACTCGACGAACCCGGGGTGGTTCGTCTCACCATTGAGGATAGCAATGGTTTTCTTGCTCGGGAAAAGCGCATTGCCGATGTTCAGGAGCGTTTGCGGGAGATTGATCCCGATGTCCACCTTGGCTTTGTGGAATTCATAGCTGTCCACCGAGACGAACTTCTTGAAGTCGTGAAGTTCACCTACCGAGCCGTTGTGGATGGTCAACACTTCGACACAACGAATGGCTCGCCAAACCGGCTTACGGTTGGAATTGATGTACACCACTTCGGTCTGACCTTCATCTTCGAACTGGAATTCTTCGCGATCCTCGTGTTCAGGAGCCTCGAAGAAGAACTTCAGGCGGAGGCAGTGGCGATGGCCGCGCCAGGCTACCGGATTGAGCGGCCAATTGGCATTATCCACGCTCTTCATCTCGTAGCCGATGAAATTCTCGATGTCGAGATGTTTGGCAATCTCCAAGACCATCGAGTGACAGGGAAACACTTTCGACATGTTCACTACTCCTAACATGAGGGTGGGGGCATAAAGCCCTGGGGCAACCCCAGGGCTTTAGCGTGAAAGGGAAACAATCTGCTCCACGGGCGTTTCGCCCAGAAATCTACCACTCTTGGCCTGCAGTTCAAAGATGTGTTGGGCACAAGCCATGAACACACCTTTGTCAACCACGTTACCGTCACACTCCAACGGCAAGGGTCTGTCGGCACGAGTGGGCGATGCAGCTAACCTCCGGACTACGGCTCGACCATCGTCCATCAGCAATACCACGTAGTAGTAACGCTTGTGGAACTCGATGGGAGGTTTTCTACAGTGGGCGATATACACCGCCCGCTTCGTGTCTTTCATCATCCGACTGACCTCGTATTTCTTCAGTGGCGAGTATAGATCCGCTCTTGCGCTAGATTGTTCACGTTCATCATCACCGACTGGTGGATGTACAACGGCAGCGAGAGATGATTCAAAAGGTTAAGACAGGCGTTTGTCGGGTCGGTGGGGTGGCCGTCCAGCGACAGTTCGCAAAGTACGCTGATGGCTGTCGTGTTCGACAGATGGATCTCCGGATCACGGAAATCTAGATTAACCACCAAGTTCAGCGCGGTCAACACCACCATCGTGGGTTGGTAATCCAGCAGCGACTTAGAGATCAGTGGTCCAAGCGCTGAGAACAGCAGGAACAGGCCCTGTTTGATGGCCAGTTGGTGATGGTTCTCAGGGACGTTGTAGTTCTCGAGATGGTGCTGGAGGAACTTATCGTCCTTCAGTCTCTCGTAGAATGCGGCAACAACATGCTCCCGTTTAACCAACTCGTTCCAATGCGTATCGAAGTCCTGGACCGCCTCTAGGTATTTCTTACGACTGAAAGGTTTTCTCGGCAGCATCGTTGGAGACTCAGTGCATGATGGGGTTGATCGAATTGATCTGCGTCCTAACAAGGTCAACTTCCAACACCAAACGAAGTCGTTGGTCTACCTCTTCTGGAAGTTTTGCCGTATCGATGGCTTTACTTGTGCTCATTCCCAACAGGTCGAAGCAATCGACCGGTAGTCGCTTGTTTTGGAACTCGGCATCTTGAAGAACGCGATTCTCGCCGTATGCTCCGAAGAACAAAGCGAGATATTCCCCGACGTCTGCTACTCCGGTGTCATCGATCCAGAGTTCTGCACCGTCAAAGGTCTCTAGGAGAGCAAACAGGAAGGGGATGGGGTAATCGCCATCGAGTTCATTCTGGATGTACTCCCAACCTGACAGCAGCTCCATGGACAATAGTGCCAGCTTCAGGTTCTCCAGGAAGTCCTCGATGGGTGCCGCGAGAGGTTCGCCCTCAGCGCTTGCTAGTTCACGGAAGAAATAGTTGTCCGCCAACATGACCACCCTCTCTTCGAGGAATGGGATGTTATCAGCCAACCGCGTCTTCCACCACTTCTTCATGTCGTGACTATTCGACGAGAGATTGTCGAACGTGAACTTCTCAACGTTGTAAGCGAACATCGCGGCACCTCACCAGTAGCTCATACGTTAATGAGCTTACTCGCCCTCGTACACCCAGTCGATGCCGTAGCGGTCACCGTACTTGGCGTTGGCTTCCTCAGCCGAGACTTCGAGGTCGACAACGACCGGACTCGGGCTGTTAGCCTGAGCTTCACCAGCTTCGTCAGTCGCGCCCTCTTCCTCGACCGTCTCTTCGGTAGCGGCCTGGGTTTCAACGACCTCAGCGGTCGCCTCAGCGGCCTCAGTGACGGCCTGTTCGACCTGGGCAGCGTCCTCCGTGGTGATTTCCACTGAGTCCAGTTCCGTGATCGACGACTCGACCTTGGTTTCCTGGATGACCGGAGTCTCGCCCTGCAGTTCGAAGAACTTGGCGGTCTCGGCGCGGAGCTGCATCACCGAGATTTCGATCTCGGCAGCCGACAGGCGCTGGACGATCCAGGCCGGAGCAGCGCCAGCCAGCTTATAGAAGGTGGCGGTATGCAGGTACGGCTGATTGATCAGGTTCGCTTCCACCCACTCGGCGCCCAGGAAGTCCACGGCGGCGAACAGAGTGATCGTCAGGGCGCGGATGCGGTCACCCTGCGGGAGTTGGCCGATACCGCAGACCTGCGCAACCTTCAGGTCCTGAGCAGCGACGCAGAAGTAGTCTGCGGCCTGCGCGTGCGAAGCGCAGAAGTTCTGCCAGCGATAGTCGTACTGCGACTCGATGACGTTCAGCGACTGGTTGAAATCCATCGAGGTGTTGAGGTTCATCTTGACTTGCATCACTATTTCTCCAAAGGGAGTGGAGGAGAGTTCCGCTTAAACGCGGAACTCCGTTTCGATGTCCTTGAAGCTCAGGACCTTACCATCCATCTTGACTTTCTTCTCCTCGGCATAGGTACGATGCTTATCGATCTCTCGACAATTGAGGAAAAGGAACTCAGGGTTGATATCCGGCCAGTCTTTTAGACGGCGGGTACGACCCAATGCCTGAATGTTGGCCTGCTTGGAGCTGAGGGCAACTGTCATCAGCGTAATACGCAGATTGGGGATGTCCACAGCAGTACCGGCTGATTGCAGCGTCGAGACAACGATGTCTGCATTTAGCAACTTCTCGTACTCGTCTTCCGATACATACCGGTTAACGGTGAGATGCGGGTTAAGCGCCGCCAAATGATCACGCACGTATGTACAAAGTTCCACAGTGGCACAAAAGATCAACATCTTCTGTCCGGGGGAGCGTACAGACACGTAGCTACGCTTAACAATCTCCGCGATCATGTTCTTGTAGTTGTTGAAACAACCGACATGCTTCATGATCGACTGTTCGAACTTCACATGGGAATACTGCTTCATGTGGTTCGTGTACCGCATCTTTTCAGGCTTGTGGATAGTGTACCACAAAGCCTTCATGACGATGAACTTGTCGTATGGTACCTCGGGTGACCTGATCTTCAAGGGCCACACGATTTCATACATGCGGTTCATGAAGCGATCGTCAGAGTCCAGGGTGGCGGACAGTGAGATGGTCAGAGGAACGTGCGTGTAGAGGTCTTGGCGGAAGTTCGTGTGGAACTCCTGATGCACTTCGTCGATCAGGCGGACACCAACGCCCAGTGTCTCGTAGAACTTCTCAGGCGGTACTGGGTAAGGGAAGTGTTCTGAATCCTTGAACTCTTCGTAGGCCTCAAGATACTGGTACATCGTTTTCAGGGAGACGATGATCACTTTTGCCTCGAGTTTACCAGTCTTGGCAAGTTCAATCAATGCTCTCAGGTGATCGCTTCCACGGACCACCATCAAATCGCCACGCTTAAACATGAAAGCGGATTCGACGTCTTCAATCCACTTGTCAATATACATGCCTTTAATGACGATTACGGCGCGATGTCCCCACGCACATATGGACCTAAGGCCGCAGAAGGTCTTCCCGGCACCTGTCTGCATAGTAACCACCTTCGAAGGAGAGTAGCCTTCTAGGGGTGTTTCAGTCATGTACTTCAGAATCGGTACCTGTCTCTCACGCGGTTCGCGAGTATCTCGTAGAGGGTACGAAACCTCAACCGGCTTATAGAGTTGATGCCTAACGATCTCAATGTTATCGTCGGTGAACCCGTAGCGACTCAGATGCTGCCTGAAGTTCTGGTATTCGTTGATGTGGAAGCGGAACTCGCTTCTATCTTTCGTGGTGGCGACATAGACCCGGAGGACCTGTCGCTCGAATTGGTTGCGACCGACTCTGACAAGACCGTATTGTGCAAGGGTCCGGCAGTATTCCAACAGTGCGTTCTTGCCCGCAGCATTGAAGCGCGTGACTTTGACGTAGTGGGTGTAGATGTCGATTCGCATCAGAGGTGGGACGGCGCTCAGCGTCATCTCGTTACCCTTGTACAAAAAAACTGAGTTCGGGAAAGAAGGGGGTGACCTTTGTGGTCACCCCCGTCCTGCGGTTAGCTAGAACCACCACACGCGCGAGACGCGATGGGGCTTGTCGGGCGTGTGGTTGTCCCAGTCGCCGTACTTGATGTGGCGCTGGAGCTTCTGCTGCTCCTTCCGCCGGTGGGGGCGGTTGAAGAACATGTTGTTCCACCACGAGGGGGCGGTGAACATCCCCTTGTGATGGTCACGGGTGTACCAGCGAACTCGACGGGCGTAGGTTTCTTCGACGGTGTTGCCGCCGTAGCGATCCTTGTCCCACTTGTCGATATTTTCCGGAAGGCCGCAGTAGTTACGGATGAGTTGCTTCTTGTTGCGGCGCAGGGTCCTGCTCATTGCTATCTACCTCGGTTAGGGTGCGTATACACCCACTACCGAGATAGCTGTAACAGATCTGTTTCTTCGACACAGCACAATCTCCTTGAGAGGTGGGAGGGGCTACCTCCCACCATACACTAGATCGTTTTACCGCGTTGACTCGGAGCCAGCAGCAGCGGGTCGAGGATGTGGTCAGGACGATTGCGGATCAGGTAAGTGGACGGTTCATTGACCACACTACGCTGACGCTCGAACGCCATGCTTGCCGACATGCTGCGGGAACTCATGATCGACAGGAATCGACCAAACTCCACAGCATTCCCCACGTGCGGGATTCGGTAGTCCCGCTCCTCACGACTACGGATCATCGTTGCCTTGATCAAGATCTCAAGGTGGGCGATGTTGACGAACAGGTGACTAGACACCAGTGCGTAGAACTCACGCAGTGCAGCTTCCGGTGTCGGGAAGTCACGCAGCGTACGCTGCGGTCCATCCACCGAGGAGGCTTTGATGAACGTCTCGATCGTGTTCATGTAATCGAGCATGTTCATGTGGCGCATCGGTAACTGGAAGAGCGGAAGCTCCATGTCCCAGTGTGCCAGATCGATGGCGTAGTTACCCGTAGCCGTCGTCGTCCATCCGTGCGTCTTGGCGTATTCCAGCAGATCGTGCGTCATCGAGCTATGGCGACTGCCCACGGCCACCGGCACCACCACCGACTCCTCACGACTCTTACTGATGATCGTGAGGTTTACTTCAGTCAGTTCAGAGATCGTGGCGACCGGGAGATCCCTGACGTCCTTCACGAACTTGACGTCGGAGAGCTGCTGCGCTTCCTTACCATTGATGGTCAGGATGACACGCTTGTGCTCAAGACGTTCGGAGAGCTTGATCGTGTTAGGATCGGTGCCCACTCGAATGAACTGCTGGTAGAAGTCGGAAAGCTCGATGCTGTCGACCGTAGAGCTACCGTCCTCGTGCTTGACGGACAAGACTCGCTGAGAAGCCTGCTCGCAAAGCGCGGTTGCCGAAACGTGGCCGATCACCGTATCCCTGGGGACGCTCAGTGCCAGATCGCCGAAGCAGGTCTGACAGACCGAAGTGGTGTCGTGATGCTTGCAGTACAAAACTGTTCGCATCTTGATCCACTCGCCTACCAGATGGCGGTCGGTTTCCTTGATCCGCTGAAGCTTACCGTTACCATCCAGGTACATCTTGCCAGCGATTCGATCCAGGTCACCCGGACCCACACGCCAGTCAATCAGGATGTCGCTTCCGCAATCACCCGGGATGATGTACTTGATCGTGTCAGCCATCAACTGCAGTCGACGGTTGAAGTACTCGGTCTTCTGCAGAGGATCTTCGGTGAACGACAGCGACTTGGAAGCAGAGCGAGATTCGGTCATCGAACCAACCAGCGAACGAATGCCGTGGACGTAACCCGTCAGGATGGGCTTCCTGAAGATGTTCGAGTCGACGTCCGTGACGAAACCACGCGGGCCCACACACTGCTGGATCTGACCAATCGATACCAGGCCGGACTTCGCAGCGTTTGCCACCGGATTACCGATCAGCTCCTTCGGATCGCGGAGGACTTCCTTGATCTTCTTGTAGCAGTGGTCGATGGCGAGCTGTGTGGGCTGTACTTGCTCGTTTGCCGCCTTGATCTCAGGATGGTTGATGACCTCCATGAAGTCCAGGATACTGAGCGTTCGGACGTAACTCTCCAGCCGGTAGGTGAAGTCGTTGTAGATGCGGTTGGTGTCCTCGTAGACCAGCTTCGACAAGGTCTCAACATCGACCTCGCCATTGTAGGCCTCGTAGCAGTCCCACATCACCTTACCCAGGAGATCCAGGTGGGTGTCCGACCCAATGCGCCGTTCACCCAAGTGGTGTGAGGTCAGCGCAGGGGTCTTGGGATACCGAGTGTACATCCGCCACATGTACGCACTGTAGATCGTAGCGCGTGCATTCGTCTCCACCACACCGTCGTCGAAAACGACTTTGACCGGTCCGTCCGGCAAGGCCCAGAGTTGGTCAGCAGGCATCGCTGCCAAATCACGTGCGTTGTAAAGCATACTTACTCCTCGCCAGATTCGTTGTCGTCGCTTTCTTCGACTTCCTCGTCGACAGTCGCTTCTTCCTCATCGACCGCCTTTTCCTTCCGAGCCTTGGCCTTGTACGCGTCTCCCATGATCTCGTCGGGGTTCGGGTAGTAGATCTTGGGCGGATTGTCGTTTTCGGGCTCGTAATAGAACTCGATACCGTTGCACTGCAGGGCGTGATGTACGAACAGCAGAGCGCGACTGGTGCCCATCGGCACCTGCGTACGGTCAACCACGTTCTTGATCGCTGTGGGCTTCTCAGCGCGCAGGATATTGGCGTAGATGTGCTTGTGCGTCTGGGGACTGTTAGACATCTCCAGAAGCTCCGCAGTAGCTTCGCCACCGATGGTTGCTGCGAACAGGCGGACCTCGGACTCGCCAGCGATACGGACAGGGTTGGCTCGACCAGGCAGGGAGTGCTTGTCGAACTTAGTCTGGCGGGCCGGGATACCGAAGTGCTGCAGCTTGGACGACGATACCGCCGACCAATCGCCACCAGTCTTCTCGAGCAGCATCATGTACACGCTACCGATCAGGATCGGCGATACCGTGCGAACGACGTTACCAGAGCGGCCCTTGTAGGTGACTGGCGTGATCTTGATCGGGTAGTGCCTGACCAGCTGTTCGATGATGTCCGGCGAGTATGCCGGGTTGTCGGTAGGCATCCAGACTCGCACGCCCTGGGAACCAGGTCGAACAATTGCGTCCAGATGACCACGCGGCGTTTCACCGTAGCTGGGGCCAGTGATCAGATCGTACATCCTGGGACTCAGGATCTTGTAGTACCCCAGAACGTATTGCCAGGCTTTGTCGACGTTCTCAGGCGTCGGGTTGGCCATCCACTCCTTGATTTTGTCAGTGACGTGGCGGGACGTGGCGTTGATGTACTGCTCGTACAGACGACCGATGTTCATGCGCTTGATGGTGGAGTCACCATCCATGATACATTCGGCGCGATTGCCGTGCTCGTCAACGGGCATGTCTTCGGTGTCCCACACGGCGCAGATAACGCCTTTCCTTTTGTCCAGATAGCTCGCTAGACTATCCCGGTGTGCAAAGACACCCGCTCTCAGTCTCCTGAGAGAGCAGACTATATCTTCCTCCGCGAGGGAGGCTTCCTATTTCGAACTCGCTTGAGTCCTACAGGCTGGTAAGGCCTTAGTCGTTGAACGTTCCCCTAGACGGGGCTTCGCTGCTGATTGTCCCTACTCACACTTTGTCAAACCATGGCTTTGGCTTTCGCCTCGCAGTGGTAGTGTGATTTGGCAGGAGTTTCCAGCAATTAAGGAAGTAATCATTAACCATCGCTGGCTAATGAGGCTGTATGTTACAATGGAACTAAATCTCTCGGAACATCCATCCTTGGTAATCGCGTCCGCTGGTCAGGCGGAGTTTGATTAAATCACGATCCACTCCCATGGCAGTAGCGCAAGCCCGGAGTGAATCGAACATCCGCTCGGCTTGCGTTTCCGCGTGAGTCGCCAAAATGCGCTTTGGGCGACTCTTGTCGTACGTCACCTCAAGGTTCCACGGTTCAGTTGTTTCGAACCGGTAGAGCCATTTCGGGTCTTTCCGCGACTTGACGTTCTGAAGCGCTCGTCGAATCGTATTGAAATCATCGCCCGTCAGGTCCTCCATCGCACGGATAGTTGGGGCCGACAACTCGCGACCGGAGGTGATCTCTTTGGCTTGAAGTGGTTTGCAGTCGAAATGGTCGGTGACTTGGAACACCACATCCGGATAAAGCTGCCGGAATCGCGTCTCCACCTTTTCGATCCCGCTGGCGTTCCAGACCTTGAACTGACGTATGAACGTCCGAACGTCCGGATGATCTTCCTGTCGCCCGTCCGGGTAGGTTAGATGGATCGTGTAACGCCCGCTGGGTTTCTGACCATGAGTCCTTGAGAACCACGACCGTTCATCACCTTCTGGACGGTACTCGTAGCGACCGTGAATCAGTCGCCCTGGCGTTCGATGAAGAGTGATGCCTTTCAATGCGTCCGGATCCAGTCCCATGAACTCTGCCGCCCGGCGTTGTGATGGGAATGTATGTTCGACATTCGTCTGGGTGTCCAGAACTCGACACGCGATCGTTTCGGGGCGAGCGCCGGATAACACCGCATGGTCGGCATTGCCAGTGAAGCTCACCCATTCGAGGTTCTTAGCCCGATTGTTATCTCGACGACCGTCTTTATGGTTGACGATGTACGCCTCGATCCAGTTATGGTTAGGAACCCATGCCATAGCTACGAGTCTATGAACGCCGACTGTCGTGTTCTTCGACTTGTCCGGACTCCAGGTCGTGATGTTGCGATAACCTTTCGCCATGTGGTATTGGGTGAGTAGAGCATTCGTTTTGAGAGACCAGACGTCCCCACTCCTTGACACCGCTAGGTGAGGGTAGGATAGCACCAGACGAAATCCCGGTCTCACCTCAACACCTCGTCGAATGACGGGAATCTTACCGCATACCAACCGCCGAAGTTTAGGGTTCGCGTGGACAAAACCTATTTCGAACAAGCGATGTTGATGTCCATCGGGCAGCCGCAGCTCGTCGTGGGCTATTAAAGCTAACCAATGAAGATCCAACCACCGCGTTTGACCATACAGCGTAATTTCCACTTTTCCACCAGCGGCAGGTAGCGCGCATGCCGACCCATCGCTGTATTGCATTTGACCGTTAAGAGAGATTTGAAGCGACTCGTGACCTGGAATTGGTTTGAACATTCCTACCTCCAATTTCTAAAGCGGAGGATGTCCACGAGCGATTTAGTTCACACTATAAATACCACCACCGTGGAAGTCAGTGACCTTGAACGGAACCGTGGGTACGATCTCGTAATCGAAAGTCACTTCGACTCGCCAGTCATCCAACGGCATGCGCTGATGGATCAGCTTGGCCTTGATCTTGCCAGGTTCGCTGGTATAGATCAGTGCCTCGACCAGAAGGCGGTGGAACTCCTCCGTGATCTTCAGCGTCTCCTTACGGCGGCGCTTCAGCTCGTTGTACGTATCCAACAGGTTGCGATAGAACTGCAACTGTGCCGTGTAGTACTTGTTGGTCTGGACCTCCATCCCAACCGGCGTCGGCGGCGGGCCGTTCATGATCTGACGACGGATATTGACGTCGATCACCTTGGCACCCGGTTCTGCGTACGTCAGGCGGTCGAAAGTGAAGTCCGGTTCACGCAAGGCCTTGGGCGTCATCTCGACGGGACCGAGCAGCGGGTCGTACTGACGCAGGGCAAACAGCAGACCGTCCTCACGGATGCGGTCACCGATGTCCGGGAAAGGCTTATACTCGGTATCCGTACCGTAGAGGTTGAGAGGATAGTAGCGAGTACCCCAGACAGCCACACGTGATTCGAAGCCGTGGGTCGTGAGCTTCTTCAGGTAGTCCTTCGAGACGATCACACCGTCCTCGATGATACCGGGAACCGACATGAAGGCGACTTCCGTCTCGGTGCCGATCATGTAGTTACCCATGTCGTCCACGGCCGGAGAGTCTGCCAGAATGGTTCCCTTACCGATCGTGGCGCCAGGAACCAGGCGGTTCAGGGCGTTGGATTTCATCTTGTAGCGGAAGCCGAAATGCTGATGGCGGCAGTGCCAGCGCGGGAGCGTGACGATACCTACCATCTTCGACTCGACGTCCTCGTAGACGATGACGGAGAGGGGATTCTCCTTCACCGACGAAGGACCGATCGTACGTGGGTACTTGTCGATGACGCGGATGATCTCGGCGTTAGCCGGCATCTTGACGTTGAACGTGAAGCGGCCCAGCTCGCGCTCCATACCCGTGAAGCAGCGGCGCGGTGAAGCACCGTCGATGACCAGCGCCTGACCCAGGTGACCGCCCAACATCTGGACGCGCGACGATGAGTCATGCTGCGCCCAGGGATTGACGCCTGCGGATGCCAACAGGTCAACGCGCAGTTCGTTATCGGGAACTTTGTACATGGCTATTTCCTCTCAAAAGTGGGAGACTTTGGGCTGAAACAGCCGTTTAGAAGACAGACTCAAACGACATCCTACTCGGTTCCTTATTTAGGTATCCGGAATGTACGCGTATTACTGACGCGCCGTCTAATGGATGATATGTGGATGAAACTTTTTTGGAGACAACAAAAACATGGCGATGTCCATTAACGCGCGCATGGTCCCTTCGGGTGACGCGCGCTACTACAGTGCGCATTGGCATCGAGTAGTTGAAAGTCATCTGCAGTGGATTCGTAGTCTTCCGAACAATCAGGTAGTCCGTGTCCAAGACGCGGTAGCCTACAAGTACGAAGGCGACTTCATGGGTCTGCTGCAGGAGCTGCGCATTCCCATGGAACTCCATTGGGTTGCGATGCGACTGAACGGCTACACGTCGCCGACCGATTACACGTACGATCGCACCAGCCTCTTTATCCCAAACCCCACGACGATCAGTAGGATCTTCACTACTTTCGTCACTGTGAACAAAAAGATAGCGTAATCCGAATGCGGGAGGGCTCCGAAGAGCCCTCCCGCTTCTTATGCCGCTTACACGGCGCTATTACCACCGTACCCCTGATTGGGGAACCCACCACCCCACGCCGGCTGACCGTACACCGGAGCCGGAGCATTGCCAGCGTAGCCGATACCGATACGGCTATCGTTGGTGGTAGCCCACGCCGGCATCTGCGACGGATGCATTCCCGGCGGCAGGCCGGGGATCACACCAGCCGGAGGGCCGTAGACGGGGATACCACGCTCGTACCGGATCGGAGTCTGGGCCGGTGCGGGGTAACCCATCGGGGCGCCGTAGCCCATGGGAGCGGGAGCCGGATGACCGTAAGGCGCAGCCGGATAACCCGGCGGCGTCTGGGGAGGCATCTGGTGACCCACCATAGCGCGGTGACGAGCTTCCATGGCCGCGTTGAAGTCCAGACCGTTCGCCTTGCGGGGCGGCGGCTGGGACACGACCGGTGCAGCAGGACGCTGATCGTTCAGGCGACCCAGGTCGGTGTTGAACGGCGACTTGGGTGCCGGAGCCGGCAGCGACGGGACTGCGGGGGCAGGTGCCGGTTCGCTCTTCACGTACGGAGTCACCGGCGTCGCCGTGATCGGCTTCGTCAGGTTTTCCGGTTCCAGAAGATCACCCTCGTTACCCGAGAGCGACGGAATCTGGCCGTTGAAAGAGCTGAGGTCGCCGACCTGATCTTCCCACGACGTGTCGATCAGCAGGCTGTCGGCATCTTCCAGGTGCTCGCGGTGAGTCTCCACCACGTAGTTCAGGCGACGTGCCAGCTTGAGGAAAGCCTGGAGCAGTGCGTCGAAGTTGGGAGCAACCATCGACGAACTCGGCGCGCTGTACTTGTCCATGTCCAGGGCATCCGGGAAGATGTACTGGATCAGGTTCTGGAAGTTGTGGAAGTCCTTACGACGAAGCTTGACTCCCACCACGGTCCCGTTGTTGGCCTGTTCGAACTGCTCGAGCAGCGGGAAGCTGACCACGGCCACTCGCGAGTAGCGATTGCCGCGGTACTGACCGTTGCGCTTCACGAACATGGTCACGATGCGGTTGCTGTGCGAATCCGGCGCAGCCGCCTCGATGATCTCGAGCATCGCCTCAACCGACTTCTTGTCGACGTCCGGGAGAGCGCTCAGGAATTCCTGAGCTTTCGGACTCAACGAAGAATGACGATGGGTCTCGAACCCCAGCGTTGTCAGCTGATGCAGCAACTCATGGATCACCGTGTGCAGACGGATCACCATCAGGTTCTTGAAGACACGCAGGACCGGGCTTTCGCCACGAACCAGGTTCTCGGACAGCGGGTGGAATGCGACAGTGCCGGACCAATCGCCGAAGCGAAGACGTTCCGGAGTGGGGACGGCCAGGCGAGCGCCATCGACAGTGACGGGTACGACGAGACCACTGATGTCCATCGACACCAGGCCTTCGTTGTCGACCGTACAGCCCATCGATGCCAGAATGGCCTTATACAGCGGAGCGATAGTCATCGGTCATGAATTCCTGAGGCATGAGAGAGGCGGCCGGACGCTGGATCGTTGCCGGGTTCAGATGGGTGACGGACAGATTGTCCAGGATGTTGGTGATGTCGTTCGCCAGCATGTTCAGGGACTGGTGATTGTTGCTGATCACCGGTGCCAGAAGCGCGTCAGCGAAGGACGGGGTGGTGTAGCGGATCGGCGGTGCGCCCTGGATGCTGATCTCGACAACCGACTCGCCCAGCAGATCGAACTGGCAGGTCATCGAGATGTCCATCATGTTGTTCATCGTCAGGTCGGTCAGGACTTCAGCCTTGAGTCGAGTGGCGAAGACGTGCAGGTACGGAGTCAGGTCAAGGTTTTGGGCAAAGCCGTTGGCCCCGAGGATCTGTACGTGCATGCCAGCATTACCGATGGTCTGGTTGGTGGCCATGAACGCGACGTTGGTCAGCATCAGGTCGGACATCAGCGCCGGGACGGAGTTCGACAGGATCGTCGCACAGATCGTCTCGTTGGTGGTGCCGCCCCAGTGCTCGCTGCTACCGCGGAAGTGCAGGTCGTTACGGGCCAGACCACGGTTCAGCGAAACAACGGCGATTTCGTCCAGTCCCGGCTGCATACGGCAAAGCTCACCGTAGGTCACCGACACCTGCTCACCGAAGCTGGTCTGACGCTCGAGGGCCGCGATGAACTGGTTGGCCTTCATCGAGGACTCGCGAACGGTCGTCGATGCGTCATTCCACACCTTGCTGAGGTCATGATCTTCGCCGGCGTTGGACACCGCGATCATGTTCGACTCCATCACCTTGCTGAGGTACACCGGTGCCGAACCGTTGGACCGACGCGACGCCTTGATACCGCCGCTACCGGCGAACGTCGAACGCAGGTCGAACACCTCAGCCGCCTTCTCCCGCATTCCGAACACATTGCTCGAAGCGAAGTCGAAGACGTCCTGGGGACGCATCAGGTGGGTGGCGGAAGCCATGCTGCGGACACCGGGGCTGAACTGACCCGTCAACAGGTGGTCGGCATCACTGACAACCAACTGGTTCTGCAGGCCCACCGGCGTGGTGATCATCGACGAACGCGTCAGGATCGACTGGTTGAGGAACAACCGCATGTTGGGGTCGATCGCGTTCGACTGCAGGCTGACGCCGACGTAGTCCGTGTAACCAGTGATGAACTGGACGTTACGGATTCCACTGAAGGACAGCAGCTCGACTTCCATCATGAAGCGCAGACGGCGAGTGTCCCAGCCATTGACGATCGACACGGCGCCGACAGCTTCAGTGCTGGGACGCAGAACCTGACCGGCAACGCCAGCGAGGGCTTGCGGCGAGAAGCGCTCGCCACCATAGGTGACTTCCTGGAGCTGGCCGAGCAGGCCGGGGTTGAGGTCAGTCTTGTACGGTCGGTTGACCGCATCGTTGTACGTACCGGTCTCGGTGAAGATCAGTCGAGTGATACGCATCTGGCGGGAGCTGGCGTCGTTGTTGTACATGGTTCCTCTTTCTCACTGTGCGAGATGGATAATCAGCTTGGCAAGCTGAGCCCTGATGTCCGCGGGGACAATGAGCTTCTTGGTATTGGGTACGCGACTGCTGAGAGCGATCAGTTCCTCCGGGGCGTGCAACTGCCAGTCGGAGTTGGCGATCAGTTCACAGAAGCCGTCGATAGCGCGTGCGGCAACATTCTGTTGACGCATCGTCGTTTGCTTGCCACGCTGGGTCTGGTAGTACGGGTAAAGTACCTGAAGCGTTTCGAGGTGCTCCTTCGGAATACGGCTACGGCTCTCAAGAAGTCCGAGCATCTCACCACGCTGGGAAGTCAGCGGGGTAGCCGTGGTCAGTACAGCAAGGTCGTAGAAACCCCGATGCCAGAGAATCGCTTGCGTGACCGCCAGCGAACGGAGCAGGGACGGTTTGGTCAACAGAGGAATGCCGCGAGCCGGGAGGCAGGTGGCGAGAATCCACTGGGCCATCGTGGTGTGGTGAGCCTGGATACCTTGGGAGTCCAGTTCACGGACGGCGTACAGGCAACGATGCAGCTTCTCCGGATCGAGCGCAGGTTCGATCTTGAGCGCCATGGTCTCGGGCTGTTCGGTGTAGACGTTGATCATCACCAACTTACCGTCTGACACTTCCTGCTTGACCTTGTACATCTCGACGATGGAGTCATTCGCCTCGTCGACACTGCTGGCCTTGGGCGGAGACTTCTCGTTGACCTTACCACCGAAGATCTTGGTACCGATCTTCTTGTCCATCTGCTTGATCTGATTCGCCACGAAGTTGAAAACATTCGTGATGATGTTTACCGAATCATCGGAAACGTTGATCTCGCTGATGGCCAGGCGGCGAACGACGGT
>ERZ1066118.731-NODE-731-length-26786-cov-19.943436_pt1 | contig 26786 bp, 18 predicted proteins | sample MGYA00382765_ERZ1066118 | MGnify/ENA primary metagenome ERZ1066118 (study PRJEB33369, sample SAMEA5778348) | biofilm metagenome | biome: Industrial cooling water; feature: Water cooling tower basin; material: Biofilm | place: United Arab Emirates | collected...
GGGAGCGAGGGGACGCTGGCGGTGTTCGCGGGGGTGGAGCTGGCGCTGGCGCCCGCGCCCGGCGCCACGGCGAGCGCGTTAGGCGCGTTCGCGACGCTGGAGGACGCGGCGTTAGGCGCCGAGGGGGCGCGGGCGGCGGGGGCGGCCGCGTGCGAGCTGCTGGACCGGACGTTCCTGGACGTGGCGGCCGAGGGCGGGGCGCTGCCGGACGCGGTACGCGGGCCCGGCGGCGCCGTCCCCGAGGCCGTGCTGCTGTGCGAGGTGGAGGCGGCGGACGCGGGCGCGGCCGGCGCCGCCGCGCGGGCGTTAGGCGACGCGCTGCGGGCGGCCGGCGCGGGCCGCGTGGCGCTCGCGCTCGACCCGGACGCCGAACACGCGTTGTGGGAACTCCGGCACGCGGCGAGCCCCATCCTCGCCAAACTGGACCCGGCGCTCGCGAGCATGCAGTTCATCGAGGACGGCTGCGTGCCGCCGGGCCGGCTGCCGGACTACGTGCGCGGGGTGCGCGCGGCGCTGGCGCGGCGCGGGGTCCGGGGGGTGATCTTCGGCCACGCGGGGGACGCGCACGTGCACGTGAACCCGCTGGTGGACGTGCGGCGGCCGGACTGGCGCGCGGCGGTCGAGGGGCTGCTGGACGACGTGGCCGGGCTCACGGCGGCGTTGGGCGGGACGTTGGCGGGGGAGCACGGGGACGGGCGGCTGCGCGCGCCGCTGTTGGGCCGGGTGTGGGGGGCGGAGGCGCTGGCGCTGTTCGCGACCGTGAAGCGGGCGTTCGACCCGGCGGGGGTGCTCAACCCGGGGGTGAAGGTGCCGCTGGCGGGGCAGGCGCCGCTCGGCGCGATCAAGTACGACCCGGCGCTGCCGCCGGTGCCCGCGGCGGCGCGCGCCGAGCTCGACCACGTGGCGGCGCGGCGGGCGTACGCGGCGTTCCGGCTGGACTTGCTGGCGGGCGGGGTGTGACGGTTCTGCCACAGCCTGGTTGCTCCAAATCGTGACCGGCGGTACACTGGCGGGCCCTTCCTGTTCATCGCCCCCCCCCCCGACGTCCCCGCCGATGATCCCTCCCTCTAGCCCCCGCGCCGCGGCGCGTGCGGCGGTCGCACTGCTCGCGACCGTGGCGACCGTGGCGGCCTGTGCGGGCGATCGCGCGCCCACCGCGCCGGCCGTCGAGCCGCGCAGCTTCACGGCCGCGCCCGACCTGCTGGCTGCGCTCGCTGACGCCGACCAGCGCGTCGTGCCGGCACTCGGCGACAGCACGCGCCGCGCGGCCCTCCATGTCGCGCTCACCGAGTTGGCGGCGGCGCTGGACGGCGGCCAGGCGGCGCGCACCCGCCGCGCCCTCGCCCGCCTCGACGAGCTGGTCGGGGGGACGGATGGCCCGGCCGCCGGGCGCGCGGCCCGCGAGGTCGTGGACGACGCCCCGGCCACCCCGCCGGCCGCCGACGCCGCCGACGCCGCGGCCGTGCTCGTCACGACGGCGCTCGTCCGGCAGCAGCTCGACGCGGCTGCCAAGGCCCCGTAACCGGCCGGCCCCGCCGGCGGCCCAACCGCCCGTCGCGCTCCACTCCGCCAGCCCCCAGGTCCCCCCTCTCCCCTGCCGTACGATGTCCCCTCGCTCGCTCCAGCCCAGGCTGACGCCCCGCCGGTTCGCCGCTCCCGGCGCGTGGCTGTTCGGCGCCGCCGTCGGCGCCCTCGTGGCCGCGCCGGCCGCGGCCCAGACCCCGACGCCGCCGCCCACCATCGAGGCGTGCTACGTGCCCGCCAGTGGCACGGTCTACCGCATCGACACGCCGGCCTCGCCCGCGCCGGGGGCGCCCAAGGCGTGCCTGAACGCGACCCACCGGCCGTTCATCTGGAACCAGCAGGGCGTGGCGGGCCCGGCCGGGCCCAAGGGCGACAAGGGCGATCCGGGGAGCGCCGGCACGGAGAATGGGCCGGCCGGCGGCGACCTGAGCGGCACGTACCCCAACCCGACCGTGGCCGGGCTCCGCGGGCGCCCGGTGGACGCGGCGGCGCCGGCCGCCGGCCAGGTGCTCACCTTCGACGGCTCGCAGTGGAAGCCGGCGGCGGTCGCGGCGCCGACCACCGGGACCGACCTCACGCTCTCGGGGAACCTGACGGTCGCCGGGCGGAGCGCGCTCAACGGCGGGGTCGTCGGCGGCGGGACGGCCGGCCAGGGCGGCATCCCGGCCACGGGCGCCGGCGTGCGGATGATGTGGTACCCCGGCCGCTTCGCGTTCCGCGCCGGGCAGGTGGAGAGCTACGGTGCGACTTACTGGGACGACGCGAACGTGGGCGCGGGTTCCGCGGCGTTCGGCGAGAACACCCGGGCCAGCGGGAACCATTCGTTCGCGGCCGGGCTGGCGACGACGGCCAGCGGAGCGGAGGCGGCCGCGTTGGGCAACAACGCGACGGCGTCGGGTGAGCGGTCCCTGGCGTTCAACGGGACCGCCAGCGCGGCCGGCGCCGTCGCCCTCGGGAGCGGCGCGCAAGCCACCGGTGAGGAGTCCCTCGCGCTGGGCGGGTCAAGCATCGCGGGCGGGCTGTACAGCATGGTCTTCGGGCCGAGCATCGCGAACGGCAACTTCGCCGTCGCGATCGGGCTGCAGAACAGCGCCAGCGGCCAGTTCTCCGTCGCCATCGGCAAGAACGCGCGCACGGCCAGGCGCCAGGGCTCGGTCGTGATCGGCGACGGGTGCGCGGGCTTCTCTTCGGACTCGGTCTTCCCCACGGCCAACAACCAGTTCGTGGCCCGCGGCTGCGGCGGCATCAAGTTCTACACGTCGCAGAACCTCAGCTCCGGCGTCGAGGTGGCGGCCGGCGGCGGCTCGTGGAGCAGCGTCTCCGACCGCACCCGCAAGGAGCATTTCGCGCCCGTGGACGGCGAGGACGTGCTGCGGCGCCTGCGTCGGGTGCCGGTGACGACCTGGAACTACAAGACCCAGGCGGACAGCGTCCGCCACATGGGCCCGATGGCCCAGGACTTCCGCGCCGCGTTCGGCCTGGGCGAGAGCGACAAGCTCATCAACTCGGTCGACATCGACGGCGTGAACATGGCCGCGCTCCAGGCGCTCGAGGCCCGCACGCGCGAGCTGCAGGCGTCGGTGCGCGAGCTGCGGGCCCTGCGCACCGAGCTCGCCGCCCTGCGGCGCCAGGTCGCGGGCGCGGGCGCCCAGCACGCGGCGCACCTCACCTCCCGCACCTCCGGCACCGCGCGTCCCGCGCGCGCCGGCCGCCCCGCCCGCTCCCCGCTCGGCGAGGCGGCCGGCGCGAGCCGCGGCACGCGGTAACGCCGCCGGCGTCTCATCCCTCCACGCAGCGGTCCATGCCTTCCCTCTCGTTCCTCCGCCGGCTGACGGGCCTCGTCGCCGGCGCGCTCCTCGTGGCCGCGGCCCGCCCGGCCGCCCTCGGCGCCCAGGTCACGCGCGACTGGAGCGTGTGCTTCCCGAACGGCGTGCAGGCGTGCACCGACCTGTTCCTCACCACGGCGCCGCAGCTCGTCGGCGCCACGCGCACCGGCACCCTGGTGGACGTGGTCGTGCGCCAGCGCGAACTCGGCAGCTTCACGACCGGGCTCCAGGCCTTCTCGTTCTTCTTCACGCCCGCCGGCACCGGCGCCGACGCCACCCCCGTCCCCACGACGCCGCAAGCGCTCTTCGGCGCCCCGCCCGCCCCGGCGCCCGACGGCTGGAGCGCGCAGGGCACGAGCGGCGCGGCCGCGCCGGTGGGCACGTTCACGGACGTGCTCCTCGTGCGCGACACGACCACGCCGTTCCGCGACTTCCCGAACCCGACGGCCACGCAGTCCATCGCCGGCTGCAACGGGCCGCTCGCCGACGCGTTCACCACCTCGCCGCTCGTAAGCTGCGGCGCTGGCGCGTACCGCTTCACCTTCGCCACCGCCGCCCTGTTCGACGCCGACCTGGTGTCGGAGCTCGCCGTCGACGTGTACGTCGCGAACGCGGACGGCGCCGGGACCTTTGGCGTGGCGGTCTGCCGCGGGCCGGCCGCGGGCGGCGACGGCGTCGGCTTCGACCCGGTCGACCCGTTCAACGCCGGGGCGGCCTGCACGGTCGACCGCGCCGCCGCGCCGCCCGCGGTGGTGCCCGAGCCGGCCACGCTCGGCCTGCTGAGCGTCGGGCTGGTGGGCGTCGGGCTGGTGGGGCGCCGCCGCCGGCGGTAGCGCGCGTCGCGCCCCCCGGGCGTGACGCGCCGATCGCTGCGCCGATGCCTCTGATCACGGCGCCGCGCGCCGCGCTGCTCTACCTGGCGCTCGCCCTGCTCTTCCTCGCGCCGGCGCTCGCGCCCGGCGCACAGCTCGGCGGGGTGGACTACTCGGGCGCGGCCTACCCGGTCCTCGAGTTCGTCGACCGGGTGTTCGCCTCGGGGCGCGTCCCCGCTTGGATCCCGGGGGTCATGGGCGGCGTGCCGGTGTTCGCCAATCCGGGGGGTACCTTCCACCCGGTGCGGCTGCTGCTGGCGCAGCTCCTCCCAAGCGGGATGGTGTTCGCGGCCTTCGTCGCCCTGCACTTCGCGCTCGCGGGGCTCGGCACCTACCTGCTGCTCCGCGAGCTCGGGGTGCGCCGGTGGGTGGCCCTCGTGGGCGGCGTGGCGTTCGAGTTCGCCGGCCCGCTCGCCTCGCTGCTCTACGCGGGGCACGACGGGCGCTTCATCGTCGCAGCCTCAGCGCCGCTGGTGCTCTGGGGCGTGCACCGCGGGGTGCGGACCGGCGCGGTGGCGCCCTTCGCCGTGGTCGCGGCGGCGGTCGGGTGCGCGCTGCTGGGCTTCCAGCTCCAGAGCGTCTACTACCTGCTGCTGCTGACGCTGGCGTGGGCGGCGTACGCGCTCGCGGCGCACGGCCACCTGCGCGCCCCGGGCGCGCTGGGCCGGCGCCTGGCCCTCGGCGCCGGGGCGGCGGCCGTCGCGCTCGCACTCGCGGCCGTGGCGCTCCTGCCGTTCGTGGACTACGTCGCGGCCTCCCCGCGCGGCGGGGCGGTGGCGCGCGGCTACGCGTTCGCCACGTCGTACTCGATGCCGCCGCAGGAGACGCTGGGCCTCGCCGTGCCCGAGCAGGCCGGCGCCCTCGACGCCTACCGCGGCCCCAACCCGCTCAAGCTCCACACCGAGTACGCCGGCGCCCTCGTCCTCGTCCTCGCCGCCCTCGGGCTCGGCGTGGCCCGGCGCGACGGGCGCTGGCGGTTCTTCGCGGCCGCCGCGCTGGTGGCGCTCACGGTGGCGTGGGGCGGGTACACGCCCGTCTACCGGCTGTACTACGCCGTGCTCCCCGGCACCACCAAGTTCCGCGCGCCCGGCATCGCGCTCTACGTGGTCGCGCTGGCCCTCGTGCTCGCCGCAGCGCTCGCGTTGGAGCGGCTGGCCGAGTTGCGCGACGGCGGCGACGCCGTGCGCCTGGTGCGGGTGCGGCGGGCGACCGAGCGACTCGTCGCGGGGGGCGTCGTGTTTGCCGCCGGCCTCGGCGTCGCCCAGCGGCTCGACGGGCCGACGGCGGCGGCGGGCGCGGGGTGGATCCGCTTCGCCCTGTGCGTCGCCGCGGTCGGCCTGGCCCTCGCCCTCTGGCTCCGGCGCGCGCTCGGCACGCGGTGGGCGGCGGCGGCGCTGGTCGCGGTCACCGTGGCGGACCTGTGGATCGTGGACCGCCGCTTCCTGCTCGTGATGGACGACCCCGGCCGCCTTTACGCCGCCGACGACGTCGTCGACTTCCTCCGCGCGCAGCCGGACCTCGGCCGCGTCTGGGTGTTCCCGCGCCCCGCGGCCGACGGGCGCGGCTACCGCGGCAACGGCGTGTTCGGCGTGCGAAGCAACTACCTGCTGCACTTCGGCATCCCGCAGGCGGGCGGCGAGCACGGCAACCAGCTCCAGCGCTGGAACGAGTACGCGGGCACCGGCGGCAGCCTGCGGCCCCTGGACTGGCACAACCTGATCGCCTGGGCCCCGATGCGCGACGCGGCCGCCGTCCGCTACGTGGTGAGCCGCGTGGACCTTGCCCGCACGCGCGACAGCGCCGGGGTGGTGCGCGCGTCGGGGCTGCGCCCCGTGTTCACGGGCGAGGACGCGACCGTCGTCTACCGCAACGACCGCGCGCTGCCGCGGGCCTACCTGGTGCCGGCGGTCGAGGTGGCGCCGGGCGCGGCCGGCCTCGCGGCCATGCAGCGCGACACGTGGGACCCGCGCCAGACCGCCATGGTGGAGGCGCCGCTACCCCAGCCGCTGCCCGGCGGCCCGCTGCGCGGCAACGTGGCCATGATCGCCGACGCGGCCGACAGCGCGGTGGTGTGGACGGCCGCCGACCGCGCGGCGCTGCTCGTCGTCGCCGACAACTACTACCCGGGGTGGACGGCCACCGTGGACGGCCGGCCGTCGCCGGTGCTGCGCGCCAACCACACGTTCCGCGGCGTGGTCGTGGGGCCCGGCGCGCACGAGGTCCGGTTCCACTTCCGGCCGGCCGACCTGGCCCGCGGGTTCCGCGTCTCGGTGGCCACGCTGCTCCTGCTCGCGGCCTACGCCGCGGCGGCGGGCGCCCGTCGCCTCCGCCGCGCGCTCCGGCGGCGCGCCGCCCACCGGTAGCCGCGTGCCGTCCGCGCTCCGCGTCCTGCACTGCATCTACGACGACCCGGGAAACCCGTGGGTCGGCGGCGGCGGCGCGGAGCGCGTGCGGGCGCTGTACGGGCGCCTGGGCGGCGCGGTGGACGTGTTGGTGCTAACCGGCAACTATCCCGGCGCCGCCGACGGCGTGACCGACGGCGTGCGCTACGAGCGGCTCGGCGCGCCGTGGCCGTACGCGTGGAGCCGCGCCACCTTCGGCGCCGCCGCGACGCGCCGGCTGCGGCGCGCGCGCTACGACGCGGCCGTGGTCGAGCTGTCGGCGTACACGCCGGTGATGCTCCCCCCCGGGCGGCCGGTGGCGGTGGCCGCGCAGATGCTCATCGGCCCGCACGCCGCGCGCCGGTGGGGGGCCGCCGGCGGGCGCGCGGTGGCGTGGGGGGAGCGGCGGTGGCTGCGCGGCGCCCGCCACGCCTGCGCGGCGTCGCGCCGGCTGGCGGCCGACCTCGCGCCGCTCGTCCACCCCGACGCGCGGGTGGCGGTGGTGGGCAACGGCGTGGCCCCCGAGTTCTTCGATCCGCCGCCCGCCGCGCCCGCCCCCGACGCCGCCGAGCTCCTGTGCTACGGCCGCTTCGACGTGCACCAGAAGGGCCTCGACGTGCTGCTCGCCGCCATGGCCGAGGTGCGGCGCCGCCGGCCCGGGACGCGGCTGCGCATCGCCGGGCGCGGGCGCGACGCCGACCGGGTGCGCCGGCTCGTGGCGGCCCACGGCCTGTCCGACGGTGTGGCGGTAGAGGAGGGGCCGACGCGGGCGCGGGCGCTGGCGCTGTTCGCCGCCGCGCGGGTGCTCGTCGCGCCGTCGAGGTTCGAGGGGGTGCCGCTCACGCTGATGGAGGCGATGGCCGCCGGCCTCCCCGCCGTCGCCGCCGACGTGGGGGCGGTTGCCGAGCTGTGCGACGGAGACGCCGGCCCCGTGCTGGTGCCGCCCGAGGACCCCGCCGCGCTGGCCGCATCGGTCGTGTCCCTGCTCGACGACCCCGCCCGCCGGCGCCGCCTCGCCGACGCGGGGCGGGAGGCGGCGCGGGCGTGGGCGTGGGACGCGCTCGCCGAGCGCCACCTGGCGTTCCTGCACGACGTGGCGGGGGCGCCGCGGCCGTGACGGGCGGCGCTGCAGACCGGGTGGGCGCGCCGTGGTGCCGCGTCCTGCTCATCGCGTCGGCGTACCCGCGCTCGGGGTCAGACGTGATCACGCCCTGGCTCGGCACGGCCATCCGCCGCCTCGCCGGGGCGGGGGTGCACGTGGACGTGCTGGCGCCCGCCTACCAGGGGCTCGGCGACCACACGGTCGACGGGGTGCGCGTCCACCGCTTCCGGTACGCGCCGCGCGCCTGGGAGCGCCTCACGCACGAGCAGGCCGCGCCCGACCGCGTGCGCGAGCGGCCGGCCTACCTCGCGCTCGTCCCGCCATACGTGGGCGCGGGCGCGGCGGCCGCGGCGCGGCTGGCCCGCTCGGGGCGCTACGACGTGGTGCACGCGCTCTGGCCGGTCCCGCACGCCGTGCTGGGCGGCGCGGCGCGGTGGGCGGCGGGGGTGCCGCTGGTGTCCACCTTCTTCGGCGCGGAGCTGACGTGGGCCGAGACCGGCGGCCGCGCGCGACGGGCGGCGGTGCGGGCGATGGTGGGCTGGTCGGACGCGGTGACCGCGATCTCGTCGTCGACGGCCGCGCGACTCGCAGCCCTGGTGCCCGGGGTGCGGGCGGAGGTGATCCCGTTCGGGGCGGCGACCGACGCCCCCGCCCGACCCGACCGTCCGCGCGAGCCATCCGAAGGGGGCTTCTCGCTGCTGTTCGTCGGCCGGCTGGTGGAGCGGAAGGGCGTGCACGTGCTGCTTCACGCCCTGGCCCGGCCCGCGGGCGTCGACCCCGGCGACCCTGCCGCCCGCGCGACGCTCGACGTGGTGGGCGCCGGGCCCGAGCGCCCGGCGCTCGAGGCGCGGGCGGCCCGCCTCGGGCTCGCGGGGCGGGTGCGCTTTCACGGGACCGTCCCGGCTGAGTGCATGGCCAAGCACTTCGCGCGGTGCGACGCGCTCGTGCTCCCGGCCGTGGTCGACGCCCGCGGCGACACCGAGGGGCTCGGCGTGGTGCTCGTCGAGGCGCTCGCGCACGGCCGCCCGGTGATCGCGAGCGCCGTCGGCGGCATCCCCGACGTCGTGCGGCACGACGACACCGGCCTCCTCGTCCCACCCGGCGACGCGGGCGCGCTCGCGGCGGCCGTGGGCGCGTTGGCGGCGGACCCCGCCCGCGCGCGCCGCCTGGCCGACGCGGGGCGCCGGCACGTCGCGGCGGCGTTCTCGTGGGACGGGATCGTCGGCCGGCTCGCCGGGGTGTACGCCCGCGTCGCCCGCCTGCGGGCGGAGAGGGCTGCATGACGACCGCAGCAGCGACGACGCCCGCGCCATCCGGGGCGCTCCCGGGTCCGCTCGGCGGACGGCGGCTGGGCGCTGTGCGGCGGGCGGCGGGCGGGGTGTTCGCCGTCGCGGCAGGCGCGGGGCTGGCCCTCCAGGCCGCGCGCGGCCGCGCCCTCGTCGGGGGCGTCGCGTGGCCGGCGCGCCCGGGGCTCGTCCTGCTCGCCGTGGCGCTGCTGGCCGGCGTGCTCGCCTGGGGCGTGTTCACCTGGCACCGCGTGCTGGCCCACGTGGGCGGCGGGGACGGTACGCCGCCCGTGTCTTTCGCCCGCCTGCTCGGCGTGTGGGCCCGTGCAAACCCCGCGCGGTGGCTGCCGGGCGGCGTGTGGCAGGTGGCCGCCGTCGGCGCGCTCGCGCCGCCGACGCCGCAGGCGCGGGTGCAACTGCTGGCCGCGCTCGTGGTGCACACCGGGTTCAGTCTCGCCGGCGCCGCACTCGTGGCGGCCGTCACCCTCCCCGGCCGCTCGGCCGCGTGGGCGGCCGGCGCGGCCCTGGCCGGCGCCGCCCTGGCGCACCCCTGGCTCCCCCGACTCGGCCTGCGCGTGGCGGCGCGCCTGGCCGGCACGCCCGCCGTCGCGTGGCGGGCGACCTGGCGCGACGGCGTGCGGCTGCTCGCGCTGCACGTGGCGAGCTGGGTGGGCTATGGGGCGGCGTTCTCGCTGCTGGTGCGCGGCGTGGCCGACGCGGCGGCCGTGTCGCCGGCCCCGCTCACCGGGGCGGCCTGCCTCGCCTTCCTCGTCGGCTACGCCGCCGTGGTCACGCCCGCCGGGCTCGGCGTGCGCGAGGTCGCGCTGGCCGCGCTGCTCGCGCCCGCGCTCGGACCGGCGGCGCCGGGCGTGGCCGTGCTGGCGCGGCTGTGGAGCCTGGCGGCCGAGTGTGCCCTGGCGATTGCCGTGCTGCTCGGCGCCGCGGGGGCGCGTCTCGCCCGACGGGGCGCTGGGGGTCGGCGGGCGGGGGGGCAGCCCGGGTGAGCACGGTCCCGGCCCAGGCGCCATCCGTGAGCCCCGCTGCGGCCTGGCGCGGCGTGGGCGCGGGCGCCATCCGGCGGCGCGACTTTGCCGTGCTCGTCCCCGCGCTCGACGAGGCGCCTAACGTCGGCCCCCTGTTCGCGGCCCTGCGGCGCACCTTCGACGCGCACGGGCTGGACGGCGCGGTGGTGTTCGTGGACGACGGCTCGTCCGACGACACCTACGTGCTCGCCCGCCGCGCCGCCGCCGCGTTCGGCCCCCGCGCGACGGTGCTCCGCCACCGCGTCACCCGCGGCAAGACGCAGGCGCTGCTCACCGCGGCGGCCGCGACCGACGCCGAGCTGGTGGTGCTGTTCGACGCCGACCTGCAGTACGCGCCCGACGACGTCCCGCGGCTACTCGCGCGGCTGGACGAGGGGTGGGACGTGGTCGCCGCGCGGAAGGTGGGGCACTACGACAAGCGCGCGGTGAGCGCGGCGTACAACCTCCTCTCGCGGCGGCTGTTCGGCGTGCCGGCCCGCGACCTCAACGGGCTGAACGCCATGCGCCGCGAGGTGCTGGGGGCGGTGACGCTGCGCCGCGACTGGCACCGCTTCCTGGTGGTGCTCGCCCACGCCCGCGGCTACTCGGTGGGCGAGCTGGACGTGCGGCTCTCGCCGCGGCGGGCCGGGGCCTCCAAGTACGCCGGGCGCGGCCGGATCCTCGTGGGCGTAGGGGACCTGCTGGTGGTGTGGTTCTACCTGCGCTTCGGCGCCAAGCCGATGCAGCTCTTCGGCGGGGTGGGGCTGGCCCTCGGGGGCGTGGGCGTGGCGGTCGGGCTCGTGGCGGTGATCATGCGCACGCTGGGCGTGGCGCCCCCGCCGTTCGGCTACCGGCCGGTGCTCGAGCTGGTGGTGCTGCTGGTGGTGGTGGGCGTGGCGCTGGTCGGCTTCGGCTTCGTGGCGGAGATGATCGCCATTCTGCGCGGCGAGGTCGAGGCGTTGCGGCGGGGGCGGGACGGCGGGCGGTAGCCGCTCGGCGGCGCGGCGGGCGTACGCGGCGTTCCGGCTGGACTTGCTGGCGGAGGCCGGGGCCGCCGCCGAGTAGCGCGGCGGGCGGGCCGAGGCGAACGTTCCCGCCCCCTTCCGAGGAGTGTGCGCGATGCCCGTCCGCCCGACCCCGCGGCTGATGACCGCGGACGAACTGCTCCACCTGCCGAAGGACACGCCGAACGGCGACCGGCTCTACGAGCTGCACGCCGGCCGCCTCGTGGTGCGCGAGCCGCCCGGCGGGCAGCACGGGCAGGTCCAGATGCAACTCGGCAGCCTTCTCACCGCGTACGTGCGCCAGCACCGGCTCGGCATCGTCTTTAGCGAAACGGGCGTCTGGCTCTCCCGCGACCCCGACACGGTCAAGGGGCCGGACCTGTCGTTCGTGCGGCACGGGCGGCTGCCGGGCGGGGTGGTCCCGCCCGGCTATCTGGAGCTGCCGCCGGATCTCGCGGTCGAGATCCGCTCGCCCAACGATCGGAAGGGGAAGGAGCAGGCGCGGGTGCGCGCCCTCCTCGCCGGCGGCGTGCGCCTGGTGTGGCACGTGGAGCCGCCGAAGCGCCGCGCCACCCTCCACGCCCCCGGCGCCGACCCCGAGCTCCTCGGCGAGGACGGCTTCCTCGACGGGCGCGACGTGGTGCCGGGGTTCCGCTGCCGGCTGCGCGAGGCGCTGGACTGGTAGCGCGGCGGGGGGCGCGGCGGGGCGTGCGGCGGGCCGGGGACCGCGTCCGGACGGCGGGTTAGCTTGCGCGCCGGTCCCGCCCGCCCGCCTCCCCCGCCGTCGCCGCCGTCGCCGATGCCGTACTTCACCGAGCCCCGCGTCACCCTGGTCAGCCGCCCGCACTTTGCCGAGCCCGCGCACCTGCCGGTGGCGTGGAAGGGGGAGAGCACCGACGGCGAGCGGCTGGCCGAGTTCGCGGGGCGGCTCTGCTACATGAGCCAGCACAACCCCGCCGGGCGCACGACCGGCGAGTACCTGGAGAACATCAAGCGCCAGCGCCACGGCAGCGTGCTGGAGCACGCGAGCTACGGGCTGCTGCTGGAGGGCGTGAGCCGGTCGCTCACGCACGAGCTCGTGCGCCACCGCGCGGGCACGGCCATGAGCCAGCTCTCGCAGCGCTACGTGGACGAGAGCGAGGCCAGCTTCGTGGTGCCGCCCGCGGTCATCGGCGACGCGGAGCTGGAGGCGGCGTGGCGCGCGCAGATCGAGGCCGCGCAGGCCACGTACGTGGCGCTCGTGGACCGGCTGATGGACCGCTACCGCTGGGTGGACGACAAGGTCCACCGCCGCAAGATGGCGCGCGAGGCGGCGCGCGGGGTGCTGCCTAACAGCACGGAAACGAAGATCCTGTTCACCGCCAACGCGCGGGCGTGGCGGGCGATCCTGGAGATGCGCGGCGGCGAGGCGGCGGAGCTGGAGATCCGGCGGCTGGCCGTCGCCGCGCTCCGGGTGCTGCAGGAGGCGGCGCCGGCGTTCTTCGGGGACTTCGAGGTCTACGTGGCGGCGGATCGGCGTGAGGCGCTGCGGGTGGCGCACTCCAAAGTGTGAGATAGTCGGCGTCCTGTCGTCCCGAGCGCAGCGAGGGACCTACTCGCCCGGATGGCGGGGGTTGGATGTGCCAGGCATCCTCCTTCGCTGGGCGAGTAGGTCCCTCGCTGCGCTCGGGACGACCGCGCACCGCTAGGCCTCCGCCAGCGCCTCCTCGCGGCGCTTGGCGTACTCGGCGACCACGCGCTGTGCCGCGTCGCCCGGCACGGGCTCGTAGCCGTGGAAGCGGCGGGTGACGACGGCGTGGCCGTGGGTCATGGAGTGGAGCGCGGTGGCGTACAGGTGCAGCTCGGCCTGCGGCACCACAGCCCGCACGCGGGTGCCGCCGTCGGCGCCGGCGTCCGTGCCGAGGATGTGGCCGCGGCGGCCCGACAGGTCGCCCATCACGTCGCCGAGGTAGGCGTCCGGAGTGGTGACCTCGACGAGGTCTAACGGCTCCAGCAGCACCGGCTTGCAGCGGGCCGCGGCGGCGCGGAAGGCGAGGATGCCGGCCATGCGGAACGCCTGCTCGCTCGAGTCGACCGAGTGGTACGAGCCGTCCACCAGCTCGGCCCGGAAGTCCACCAGCGGGAAGCCCGCGAGCACGCCGCGCGCGGCCGCCTCCTGCACCCCACGGTCCACCGCCGGGATGAACTTCCCGGGGATCACGCCGCCCACGATGCGGTCCTGGAACAAGTAGCCCTCGCCGCGCGGGAGCGGCGACAGGCGCACCCACGCGTCGCCGAACTGGCCCTTGCCTCCGGTCTGCTTCTTGTGGCGCCCCTGCGCCCGGTCGCTCGCGGTGATGGTCTCGCGGTAGGCGATGGTGGGCCGGGAGAGCTCGGCGGTGACGCCGTACTTGCGCTTGAGCCGCGCGAGCTGCAGCTCCAGGTGGCGCTCGCCGAGCCCGCCCACCACCGTCTCGTGCGTCTCGGGCTGGTAGGCGACGGTGAAGCTCGGGTCCTCGTCGTGCAGCCGGTGGAGGCCGGCCTGCAGCTTGTCCTCGGCGTCGCGCGCGGCGGCGCGCACGGCGAAGTGCACGGCCGGCTCGGGGAAGCGCACCTGCGGCAGGCGCACCGGGTGCTCGCGGGTGCTGAGCGTGTCGTTGGTGTGCGTGTTGCGCAGCTTGGCCACGCACCCCACGTCCCCGGCCCGCAGCCGCGCCACCTCGACGCGCTCGCGGCCTAACGGGACGCTCAGGTGGCCGAGCTTCTCGGCGGTGTCGCGGGTGGCGTTGTAGACCTCCTGGCCGCTCGCCGTGCTCCCCTGCAGCACGCGGAAGTAGCTCACGTCGCCCACGTGCGGCTCGGCGTGCGTCTTGAACACGAGCGCGGCGAACGGCCGCGCGTCGTCGGCGTGGATCTCGACCGTCTCGCCGCCCTCGGCGCCGGTGAACGCGTGCAGCTCCTCCATTTCGTACGCACTCGGCATCAACTGCACGAGCTCCGTGAGCAGCGCCCGCACGCCGATCATGCGCTCGGCGCTCACGGCGAACACCGGGAACAGCTCCTCGCGCTGCATGGCCGCCTTGAGGCCGGCGATCACCGCGTCCCGGCCCAGCTCGGCGCCCTCCAGGTACTGCTCCAGCAGCGCGTCGTCGGTGGCGGAGACGGCCTCGATCATGGCCTCGCGGTACTGGTCGTAGCGCGGCTGCGCCTCGGCGGGGATGTCGACCTCGTCGTACTCGCCGTGCGTGCCGCCGGCGCGGTAGACGTAGGCGCGGCCGGTGAACAGGTTCATCACGCCGCGGAGGCCGGCGCCCTGGCCTAACGGCACCTCGACCGGCACCACCTTGGTCGTCAGCCGGTCGCGGATGCTGGCGTAGGCGCGGTCGAAGTCGGCGTGCTCCTTGTCGAGCATGGTGACGGCGAAGAGCACCGGGTCCTGGCGGCGGAGCGCCTCGCGGAACATGCGCTCGGTGCCGACCTCGACGCCGCCGGCGGCGCTCACGCACACAAGTGCGCCGTCGGCGGCGCTGAGGCCGGCGACGGCGTCGCCCTGGAAGTCGAGGAAGCCCGGCGTGTCGAGGAGGTTGACCTTGGCCCCCTCCCACTCGGCGAAGGCGCAGCCGAGGGTGGTGCTGAACCCCCGCTCGGCCTCCTCGGGGGTGCAGTCGGTGAGGGCGGTGCCGTCGCCGACGCGGCCGCGGCGCTTGCTGGTGCCGGCGGCGTAGCAGAGGGCGTCGACCAGACTGGTCTTGCCGCTCCCGCCGTGGCCCACCACGGCGACGTTGCGGATCTCCTGGCTGCCGTATTCACGCATCTGCGGCTTCCTCCTGTCGGACCTCGGGTGACGAGACGATCGGGGACGGCGGGCGGCAGAGCGTGGGGGCGGGGACGCCTGGGCGCAAGAGGGTGGCGCCCTGCCGGCGGCTCCCGGTATGCATTCCCGTAAACATCTGACGCAGACGCGGGCCCGCACCCGGCCCGCGCCTTGCTCTTCGCCCCCGCACCATGCTCCAGATCCTCCCCGCCCGGACGCCCCGCGTCCCGGCGGCTGCCCGCACATCTGCGCGTGCCCTGGCCGCCCTGGCCTCGCTCGCCGCCCTGCTCGTGGCGGCCCCGGCGCTGCGCGCCCAGACCTTCCGCGACGACCGCGGCCAGACGGAGCGCCGCGAGGTGCGCGAGGTCCGCGTCCAGGGCACCGACGCGCTCGATCGCGACGACGTCGAGGAGGCGCTCGCCACCAAGGCCTCGGGCTGCCTGTCGCTGCTCTTCCGGCCGTTCTGCCTCTTCACCAAGTCGCCCGCGGTCTACCAGCGGCGCTACTTCGAGCAGGCCGAGTTCGAGCGCGACGTGGTGCGGCTCCTCGTGTTCTACTACAAGCGCGGCTACCGCGACGCGAAGGTGGACACGAGCGTCACCCGCGCCGGCCGCGGCGCCGGGAGCCGCGGCGCGGTGCGCGTCACCTTCCGCGTGACCGAGGGGCCGCCGACGCGCACGCGCGAGGTGGCGGTGGACGACCCCACGGGCACCTTCGGCGCGCGCGAGGCCCAGCGGCTCCTGACGCCCAGGCCCGGCGAGCCGTTCAACACGCTGCGGCTGGACTCGGCGCTGGTGCGCGTGCGGAGCTTCTACAGCGACCGCGGCTACGGGAACGCCGCGGTGAGCTTCCCGCTCATCGCCATCGACGAGGCGGCCGACACGGCGACCGTGCGCATCCTCGTCAACCGTGGGCCGCTCACGCCCATCAGCCGCATCGACATCGTGCGGCAGGGCGACCAGCGCGAGGTGAAGGAGCAGACCATCCGCAACGCCCTCTCGGTGGAGCCGGGCAAGCCGTACTCGCAGCGCGAGGTGGGCCGCTCGCAACGCGCGCTCTACGAGACCGGGCTCTTCCGCTCGGCGCTCATCGACACCGCGGTGGCCACGCAGGGCGCCACGGGCGAGACCGTGTGCCTGCAGCAGGGGACGCCGGCCGGCCGGGCGGCGGCGCGCGCGGCGGCGGTGGCCGCGGGGCCGCGCGCCGACAGCAGCAAGGCGCTGGTGGTGTGCGTGGCCGAGGCGCCGCTCCGCGAGGCGCGGACGAGCGTGGGGCTCAGTACCGCCGACTTCGCGCAGGTGGAGGGGCGCTTCACGCACAACTACTTCCTCGGCGGGGCGCGCCGGCTGAACGTGCAGGCCACGGTGGGGAACCTGGGCGCGCGCGGCCTGAGCCAGGCGCTGCCGTCGGCGGTGTTCAACAACCCGTACGCCAACGACGTCAACATCCCCGGCGCGCGCGAGGACCGCTTCTTCCTCCCCACGTACTTCGTCGGCGCCGACCTGCAGCAGCGCGACGTGGGCTCGCCGCGCAACACGCTCGGCTTCGGCCTGTTCGCCTCGCGGCGGCTGTCGCCGGGGGTGTTCGTGGACCAGGGCCAGGGCGCCAACGCGAGCTTCACGCGGCGCTTCGGGCAGCGGGCGCCGGTGTCCATCGCGTACCGCTTCGAGCTCAACCGCGTGCAGGCCGGCGACGTGTACTTCTGCGTCAACTTCGGCGTGTGCGACCGCAACACCATCGCCGCGGTGAGCTCGGCCAAGCGGCTCGCGCCTGTGGTGCTCACCGCGCAGCTCGGCCGCGCCGACGACCCGCTGTCGCCGACGCGCGGGGCGATCGGGCGGTTCACGGTGGAGCACGCGTCGGCGCTCACGCTCAGCCAGTTCCGCTACAACCGGGCGACGGGGGAGGTGAGCTACTACCGGCCGGCGCCGGGCTTCCCGCGGGTGACGCTGGCCACGCACCTGCGCGGCGGCTTCGTGCGTGCGCTCGGCAACACGGTGAGCGCGGCGGGGGTGGGCGGGACGGACTTCCAGCTCCTGCACCCGCGCACGCGCTTCTACGCCGGCGGCGCGCAGAGCGTGCGCGGCTACGGCGAGAACCAGCTCGGGCCGCGGGTGCTGACCGTGTCGCCCGACCAGATCCTCGGCCGGCGGGACACCACGATCGCGGGGCAGCGGGTGGCGCTGTACGCCTGCGGCGGCCCGGGCGCGGACTCGACGGTGCTCCGCCAGTGCTTCGCCCAACGCCGGGACGCCATCGGCGACGGCAGCTTCAACCCCCGCCCGTTAGGCGGCTCGGCGCTGCTGGAGGGGAGCGTCGAGGCCCGCTTCCCGGTCTGGCAGCAGCTCTTCGGCGCGGTGTTCCTCGACGGCGGCCTCCTCGGCGAGCGCTCGTTCCGCGACCTCGCCTCGGGGACGCGCGCGCTCACGCCGGGCTTCGGCGTCCGCTACCGCTCGCCCGTGGGCCCGGTGCGCGTGGACCTCGGCATCCGCCCCCGCATCAAGGAGACGCTGGGCGTGATCACGCAGCTCACCGACAGCACGCGCACCAACACCCTGCTCGACCTGCGCGGCAGCGACGCCAACTGCGAGAGCGCCACCCAGACCGGCTGCCGCCTCTTCCCCAACGACCCGCAGGGCGGGTTCCGGGGCGTGCTCCGCCGGCTCGTGCTCCACCTCAGCATCGGCGAGGCGTTCTGATGACCGCGCCCGCGGTGCCTAACGAAACGCCCGCCCCCGCGTCCGGCGGCCCCCCCGCCCCGCACGGCCACCCGATCCGCCGCACGCTCGCCTGGGCGGCGGGCGTGCTGGTGGCGCTCGTGCTGCTGGCGCTCCTGGCGGTGCTGGTGCTCACCAACACCAACTGGGGGCGGGAGCAGCTCCGCCGCCGGCTGGTGAGCGCGCTGGAGGGCGGCGTCATCCACGGGCGCTTCCGCGTGGGGCGCATCGGCGGCAACCTGCTCAAGGGGCTGTCGCTGCACGACGTGGCCATCACCGACTCGAGCGGCGCGCCGTTCTTCCGTGCCGATTCGGCGCGCGTGCGCTACGGGCTGGCCACGATCCTCCGCAAGCGCATCGAGCTGGCCGGCCTCACGCTCTGGCGCCCCGACGTGGTGCTCGACCGGCGCCCGGGGCAGCCGTGGAACTTCGCCCGCCTCTTCCCGGGCGACACCACCCAGCAGGACACGAGCAGCGCGCCCGGCTGGGGCGACTACCTGATCTTCCGCGACGCGCGCGTGGTGGACGGCTCGGTCACCATCCGCACGCCCTACGCGCCGCCGGACACGCTGCCTAACGGCACCCGCCTCACCGCCGCGCAGAAGGACAGCGCGCTCCGCGTGGCGCTCGACACGGCGTCGCGGGCGCGCGTGGAGCCGGTGCCGGGCGGTTACCAGAGCGTGCAGGAAATCCGGCGCCTGCACGCCGGCTTCCCGCTCATCCGCCTGGCCGACCCCGCCTTCAAGAGCCGCCGCTTCGAGGTGGACTCGGCGCGGGCGCTCGCGTTCTTCTTCCGCCCGCCGCCGGCCGACATCCGCGGGCTGCGGGGCGCGCTGGAGCTCACCACCGACTCGCTCTGGTTCCGCGACCTCGCCGTGCAGCTCCCCGGCTCGCGCGCCACGGCGACCGGGCGCTACGACCTGAACAGCGGCGACCTCGCGCTCCGCGGACGCGCCGCCCCGGTGAACCTGGCCGACGCGCGCTTCGCCCTACCGTCGCTGCCTAACGGCACGGTGACGGCCGACTACGAGGTCGCCCTCGCCGGCCGCAGCCAGCGCTACGTGGCGCGCGGGCTGGACTTCCGCGCCACCAACCCGGACGGCTCCGCGGCCACGGCCACCGGCACCGTCGCCCTGTCCACGGGCGACAGCGCCGGGCGCGCCATGCTGCGCCTGGATAGCACGGACGTGGCGTTCCGCAACGTGCAGACGGGGCTGGTCGCCCTGTTCGCGCCGGGGACCACGCTGCCGGTGGCGGGCGCGGCGAGCGGCGCTGTGCGCGCGGCCGGCACGCTGGAGGACCTGCGCGTCGCGGCCGACGTGACGTTCGACGAGCGCCGCGCCGGCCGGAGCCGCGTGCGCGCCGAGGGCGGCGTGGGCGTCGACGGATCGACGTTCCCCTCGCGCAACCTGCGGGTCGCGCTCTCGCCGCTGCAGGTGGCGCTCGCGAGGCCGTTCGCGCCCGCGCTGCCGGTGGGCGGCACGCTGGCCGGCCGCGCGACGGTGGACGGGAGCACGGCGACGGGGCTCGTGGCCCGCGGCGTGGACCTCACGCACCGCGACCGCACCGGCACGTCGCGCGTGACGGGGCGGGTGGAGGTGGCGCTGGCGTCGGCGCGGGCCGCGGCGGGCGCGCCGAACGCCGGGCCTAACGCCGCGCCTGCCGCGACGCCTAGCGGCCCGGCCCGGGTCGCCGAGCGGTCGCCGGCGCGCACGGCGCCGTCGCAGGCGGGGGGGGTGGTGCTCCGGCGGGTGGACGCCGACCTGTCGCTCCGGCCGATCGCGCTCGCCACCGTCGGGCGGTTCGCGCCGGCGGCGGGGCTGCGCGGGACGCTGAGTGGGCCGGTGCGCGTGACGGGCACGCTGGACGCGCTGCGCATCCGCTCACAGCTCGCGGCCGGCAACGGCGGCGGCTCGGTGGGCGTCAACGGCCGCGTCGGGCTCGGGCCCGTCCTCTCGTACGACCTCGTGGTCACGCCGCGCGCGCTCGACGTCGGCACGCTCACGTCCCGGGCGCCGTCCACCGGCCTCACGGGTCGCATCGCCGCCCGCGGGCGCGGCACCGACCCGGCCACGGCCGTCGCCGCGCTGGATGCGGACCTCGGCACGCTGCGCGTGGACACGGTGGGCGTCGACTCGGTGCGCGCGCGGCTGCGCGTGGCCGGCGGGCTCGCGACGGTGAACACGCTGGCCGTGCGCGCCCCGCGCGCCACGCTCGACGCGGTGGGGAGCTTCGGGCTCGTGGCCGGACGGCGCGGGGAGCTGTCGTACCGGCTGGCGGTGGACTCGTTAGGCGCCTACGCGCGCTACCTGCCGCGCGACACCGGCAGCGTGGCCCCGCGCCCGCTGCCCAACGCCCGCGCCCTGGCCGCCGCCCGCGCCGACAGCGCCGCGAGGGCGCAGCGCACGGCGGTGGCCGTGGCGGCGGGCGACGCGCCGCCGGCCGCGCTCCAGCGCCCCGACACGCTGCGCGCCATCCCGCGCGACTCGGTGGCCGGCGCCGTGTACGCGGCCGGCACGCTCGCCGGCAACGTGACGCGCTTCGACCTGAACGGGCGCGCCGGCGCCGAAGGGCTCGTGGTGTTGGGCAGCGCCGCCGGCCGGGCGCGCGTGGCCTACCGCGGGACCAACGTGCTCGCGCCGGACGCCGTGTTCGCCGTCGCCGCCGTGGGCGACTCGGTGGTGGCGTCGGGTTTCGTGCTCGACTCGCTCGACGCGCGCGCCACGTACCGGGCCGGGCTGCGCACGGCCGACGGCCGCCGCACGGGGCGCGGCACCGCCGACGTGGCCGTGTACCCGGACGTGGGGCGCACGGTCAACGTGCGCGCCGACTACGCGCTGCTCGACGACCGCACGGAGCTGCGCTTCGACGACCTGCGGCTCCGCTTCGACAGCACTACGTACGCGAGCACGCGCCCCGGCGCCGTGCGCTTCGGCGCGCGCGGGCTGGAGGTGGACGAGGTCGAGGTGGTGAACGGCCAGGGCGGGCGCATCGCCGTCGACGGGCGGCTGCCGTCGCGCGGGAGCGCCGACCTGCGCGCGCAACTCGAGAACGTCCAGGTGGCCGACTTCCTCGGCCTCGTGCAGAGCGACGTCGCGTTCCGCGGGCGCGCGTCGCTGGACGCGCGGCTCACGGGGCCGCTCGCGGCGCCGGTCATCCGCGGCACCGCGGCGCTCACCGAGGGCCAGTTCGGCGACACGCCGGTGCCCGACGTGGGCGCGGAGCTGGCCTACGCCGCCGGCCGCGCGACCGCGACGGCGCAGGCGACGGCGCTGGTGCCGGTCGCGCCCGACACGATCGTGGGGCGGCGGAAGTACCTCGGCCTGTTCGGGCCGCGCAACGTCCGGATCGTCAGCGGCGGCCCGCCGGTGCGGAAGCGCGTGGTCGTGGCGGAGGCGTCGCTCCCGGTCAACCTGGCGCTGCAGGGCGTGACCGGCGCGCGGCTCGACACCGCCGCCGCGCTCGCCGTCGACGCCCGCCTCGACTCGCTCCCGCTGGACCTCGCGTCGCGCTTCACCGACGCGGTGGCCGACGTGAAGGGCGTCGCGTTAGGCACGGTGCAGGTGCGCGGCAGCGTGCGACGCCCCGCCGTCGCCGGCGACCTGCGGGTGGCCGGCGGCGAGGCGCGCGTGACGGCGCTCGGCGCCGCCTTCCGGCAGATCACCGCGGCCGTGCGCCTGCGCGGCGACACGGTGGTGGTGGACTCGCTGGCGGCACGCGCGGGGGCCGGCACGGTGCGTCTGGCCGGCGGCTTCGGCATCCGGACGCCCGCCGAGCCGAGCTTCGACCTGCGGTTCGCGGCGCGCAACGCGCGGCTGCTGGACAACGAGCAGGGGCGCATCAACGCCGACGCGCAGATCGCCGTCTACGGCCCCTACGACGGGGTGCGCGTGAGCGGCGGCGCGCGCGTGCTCGGCGGCGTGGTCTACATCCCCGAGGGCGACAGCCGGCAGGTGCTCGCGGCCGACGACCCGGCGGTGTTCGCCGTGGTCGACACGGCGCGGCTGCGCGACACGGAGGTGCTGCCGGCGCGCAACGCGCTGGTGGAAAACCTGCGCGTGGACGTGAGCGCGGGCGTGGAGCGCGACACCTGGGTGCGCTCGCGCGAGGCCAACGTGGAGATCCACTCCGACGGCGACCTGCGGCTGCGCGTGGACCGCGCGCGCAAGGCGCTGGTGCTCGACGGCGTGGTGGTCACCGACCGCGGCGAGTACACCTTCCTCGGCAAGCGCTTCCAGATCAAGCGCGGGTCGGTGACGTTCGTGAACACGCAGGAGCTCGACCCGGACCTGCAGCTCACGGCCGAGTACGAGGTGGCGCAGGCGGCGCGCGAGCCGCTCAACATCCAGATCCAGGTGGGCGGGACGCTGCGCGCGCCGCGGGTCTCGCTCACGAGCGACGCGCAGCCGCCGATCCCGCAGACGGACCTGTTCAGCTACCTGGCGTTCGGCAACTCGACGGGCTCGCTGCCGGTGATCGGCGGCTCCACGCTGTCGGGGCCGAGCGGCGACGGGAGCAACGTGGGCGCGGCGGCCAACGTGGCCACCAAGCGGCTGGCGGGCACGGCGCTCGGCATCCTCGTGGACAACAGCGAGAGCCGGCTCGGCAGGTCGTTAGGCGCGGACGTCATCAACATCACGCCGGGCGGCGAGCTGGCGCCCGAGCTGGCGACGCAGAGCGGGCTGGAGAACTTCGTCTACGGGACGCAGTTCGAGTTCGGCAAGTACTTCAACCGGCAGCTCTTCGTCGGCATCCAGACGACGCCCAACTTCGTGCGGGTGCGGCCGTACCTGCCGGGGTTCCGCGTGCAGTACCGGTTCGCGCGGCTCACCGGGCTCTCGCTGGAGGCGGTGAACACGTCGCGGTTCTTCATCTTCCCGCCCACGCTCACCGACCCGACGATCGAGCAGTACTCGGCGTACGGGGTGTTCCTGGTGCGGCAGTGGCGGTTCTAGCGGGGCGCGTAAGCCGGCGCGCGGCGCGCGGCGACTACGTCATCCGACGGATGGGGGGCGGGGCGGCGGCCGGGTAGCGTCCGGCGTGCGCCCCGCACCACCGCGGGCCGCGCGACCCCGCACCCCGGAGCCCCGCATGGACGACCCCACCACCCCCGTGCGCCGCGAGAGCGCGGCCTGGCTGTTCTACGTCCGCGCCGCCTTCGTGGCCGCGCTCGTGGCCAACGGCGCCGGCATCGTCTTCCTCCCAGTGGACCTGTGGCAGCGCGCCTTCCTCGGCATGGGGATGCTGTTCCTGGTGGGCGCGACGATCACCATGGCCAAGACGGTGCGCGACGAGCACGAGGCGCGGTCGCTGCTGCACCGCATCACCGAGGCCCGGGCGAGCAAGCTGCTGCGCGAGTACGAGCCGGCCTAACGCACGTCGGCGGAGGGGAGTCGGCGCGTCAGAAGCGGACGCCGAGGACGAGCGGGAGGTAGACGCCGCGCCCCAGGCGCGGCGTGCCGCCGGTGCCGTTGGGCAGCAGCGTGGCGCGCGCCTCCCCGAACAGGGTGACCCGCCCTGCCGCGCCCTCGACGCCCAGCCCGGCGCTGACCGCCGGGCTGACGCGCGTGGAGCGCGCGACGGGCAGCGGGGCCCCGTCGGCGCCGAAGGTCTGCTGCGAGCCCGAGACGGCGAACACCCCGCCGCCGCCCAGGCCGTACGGCGTGAGCCCGCGCCCCGCGGCGAGGGGGACGCGCGCGAGCAGCAGCACGCCGCCGGCGGTGCTGCGCCCGGCGCGGAAGCTGGTCCCCGCGGGCTGGCCGTCCACGCGGAGCGGCACGTCCGCGCCGGCGCGGGTGCTGAAGTCCCCCGCGAGCCGGACGCGGGTGCGGGCGCCGAGCCCCAGCCGCGCGGCGAGGCCCGGGAACTCGTAGCCGGCGTGGATGGTGGGCTGCGGCGTGCTGCGGTCGCCGTCGCGGAGGAAGGCGTCGAGGCCGCCGCCGAGGACGAACGCGCCGCGGGGCGGGAGGCCGGGCTCCTGGGCGCGCGCCGCGCCCGCCGCGCTAGCGACGGCGACGAGCGCGCCCCACCACGTGCGGGGCCGGCAGACGGTCGGACGGATGGACATGGCGCTCGGGAGCGTGAAGGGGTGACCGGGGACGGCGCGCGACGTACGACGCCGTCCACCCGGGCAAATCTCACTCCCGTTGGGCACCGCGTGGGACCCGCGCGGCACCTCAGCCGCCGCGGTTGTCGCGATGGCCGCCTGCGCGAAAACCGCAGCCGCGGCCCGCAGCCAGGGATCAGGTTGCCGCGAACACCGCCCGCAACTGCTCCACCGCCCACGCCAGGTCCTCGCGCCGGGTCACCAGCGGCGGTGACAGGCGGATGACGTGGTCGTGCGTCTCCTTGCACAGCACGCCGCGCCGCATGAGCGCCTCGCAGTACGGGCGCGCGGCGCCGCGGAGCTCGATGCCCACCATCAGCCCGCGCCCGCGTACCTCGACCACGTCGGGGTGCGCGCCCACCGCGCCGCGCACCTCGTCCAACAGCCAGGCGCCTAACGTGGCCGACCGCTCGGCCAGCCCCTCGTCGCGCAGCACCGCCAGCGCGGCGCGGGCGACGGCGCAGCCGAGCGGGTTGCCGCCGAACGTGCTGCCGTGCGAGCCCGGCTCGAACAGGCCGAGCACCTCGCGCCGGCCGACCACGGCCGACACCGGGTAGCACCCGCCGGCGAGCGCCTTGCCCAACACGTAGAGGTCGGGCGTGACGCCCTCGTGGTCGCACGCGAACGTACGCCCCGTGCGGCCCAGCCCCGTCTGGATCTCGTCGGCCACGAGCAGCACGCGGTGCGCGTCGCACAGGGCGCGCACGCCGCGCAGCCAGCCGTCGGGCGGCAGGAGGATGCCGGCCTCGCACTGCACCGGCTCGGCGAGCACAGCGCAGGTGTTGGGCGTGATGGCCGCCTCCAGCGCCGCGAGGTCGCCGTAGGGCACCACGCGGAAGCCCGGGGCGAACGGGCCGAAGTCGGCCCGGTAGGCGGGCTCGCTGCTGAAGCCGACGATGGTGGTGGTGCGGCCGTGGAAGTTGTTCTCGAACACCACGACCTCGGCCGCGTCGGCGGGGATGCCCTTCACGCGGTAGCCCCACCGGCGCGCGGCCTTGATGGCCGTTTCGACGGCCTCGGCGCCGGTGTTCATGGGGAGCACGGTCTCCATCCCGCACAGCGCGGCGACTTCTTCGCAGAACGCGCCGAGCTGGTCGTTGCGGAACGCGCGCGAGGTGAGGGTGACGCGGTGCGCCTGCTCGGCCATCGCGGCGAGGATGCGCGGGTGCGCGTGCCCCTGGTTGACGGCGCTGTACGCGCTCAGGCAGTCGAGGTACCGGCGCCCCTCGACGTCGGTCACCCAGGCGCCCTCGGCGCGCGCGACCACGATGTCGAGCGGGCGGTAGTTGTGCGCGCCCCAGCGCTCCTCCCGCGCGATCAGGTCGGCGGCGGCGGGCGCGGCGGTATGAGGCGCAGTGTTAGGCGGGGTGTTAGGCGCGGCGTACGCGGCGGGGCGGGCGGCGGTGGCGGACATGGCGGGGGCTCCGGGCCTGGCGCGTCAGAGGATGCGGCGCCCGAAGGCGCTCGCCACGAGGTCGACGGCCAGCTCGGCGGTGCCGTTCCGGCGGTCGAGGATGGGGTTGACCTCGACGAGGTCCATGGCGACGAGCGCGCCGGCGTCGCTGGCCATCTCCATGGCCAGGTGCGCCTCGCGGTAGGTGGCGCCGCCGCGCACCGGCGTGCCCACGCCCGGCGCGTCGCCCGGGTCCACCCAGTCGAGGTCGCACGAGAGGTGGACGCCCGCGGTGCGGCGGGTGGCGACGTCGAGCGCGTCGGCCATCACGGCGGACAGGCCGCGCTCGTCGACCTCGCGCATGGTGAAGACGCGGATGCCCAACTCCCGCACCCGCGCACGCTCGGGCGGGTCGAGGTCGCGGGCCCCGACGAGGGCGACGTCCTCGGCGCGCACCGCCGCCCCGCCCCCCGCGAGCCCCGCGAGGCGCGGGTCGCCGAGCCCGAGCAGGTGGGCGAGCGGCATGCCGTGCACGTTGCCCGAGTGGCTGGTGTCGGGCGTGTGGATGTCGGCGTGGGCGTCGAGCCAGACGAGCCCCAGGCGCTCGCCGCGCTCGCGGAGGGCGCGGGCCGAGCCGGCCACGGAGCCGGCGGCGAGCGAGTGGTCGCCGCCCAGCACCAGCGGCACGGCGCCGGCGCGCACCGCCGCCGCCGTGCGGTCGGCGAGGTCGCGGCAGACGGCGGCGATGGCCGCGAGCGGCGTCGCGGCGCCGAGCTCGGTGCGGTCGGGGACGGGGACGTTGCCGCCGTCGCCCACGGCGTGGCCTAACGCCGCGAGCCGCTCCGCGAGCCCGGCCAGCCGCAGCGCCGACGGCCCCATGTCGACCCCACGTCGGCTGGCGCCGAGGTCGAGGGGGACGCCGAGGATCTGCACGGCGCGGGCGGCGCGGGCCGGGGCGAACGGGGGCGTGAGCGGGCCCGGCTGGAGCGCGGCCGGGGCGTGGCGGGCTGGAGGGGCGGCGAGCATGACGGGAGGATGCCGGCCGGGCCCGTCAGCAACAAGCGCGACGAGTGTGCAATCCTGTGCTCTGCTCTTGGCAGACCGTCAGCCCGCGCTGACATTGTGCGCGTGCCCACGCACCTGGACGAGACCGACCTGCGGCTGGTGGCCCTGCTGCGCGAGGACGCGCGGCAGCCGGTGGCCCGCCTGGCCGCGCTGTTAGGCGTGTCGCGCGGGACGGTGCAGAACCGGATCGACCGCCTGACGGCGCGCGGGGTGCTGCTCGGCTTCACCGTCCGCACCGCGCCCGAGGCGGCGGCGCACCGCACCCGCGCGGTGATGATGCTCGCGGTGGACGGCGACCGGGCGAGCGCGATCCTCAAGACGCTGCGCGGCTACCCCGAGGTGACGGCGCTGCACACCACGAACGGGCGGTGGGACATCGTGGCCGAGCTGGGGACGGACGGGCTGGAGGCGTTCGACCGGGTGCTGCGCCGGGTGCGGGAGATCAAGGGGGTGGCGGGGTCGGAGACCAGCTTGCTGCTCTCCAGCCACAAGGTGTGATGGGGGGCGGGGCGAACAGGGTGGGGCGAACAGGGTGGGGCGAACAGGGTGGATCGAACGGGGTGGGGCGGATGGGACAGGGGTGGGGCGGTGGTTTGGGGCGAGCCGGGGTACGGCGGCTGAACGGCGGCTGATAGGCGGCTGGGGGTACGGCGGTCGCCGCCTCACGGGCCTGTCGGAATTTTTGTGTGCGGGGC
>ERZ1066118.732-NODE-732-length-26761-cov-7.822025_pt1 | contig 26761 bp, 26 predicted proteins | sample MGYA00382765_ERZ1066118 | MGnify/ENA primary metagenome ERZ1066118 (study PRJEB33369, sample SAMEA5778348) | biofilm metagenome | biome: Industrial cooling water; feature: Water cooling tower basin; material: Biofilm | place: United Arab Emirates | collected...
TGTGACAGCCTTCTAACTTACCCTGCTTACCCCGAACCGTCAAGGGCGTTCAGCAACTTCCTGTCTTACGAGCGAACCCTGTAATCTGTTCCCCCACAATCACTTAGCGCGCCTTCGCCGGTGCGGACTACTTGGCGCGGGGATCTCAATTTAGAAGGGTCAAACAGGCATGTCAACCCTTTTGAAGCCACTAAAAACATAGCCGCCCAACTCGCAGTTGGTGCGGCTTATACCGCTGAAAGGGTGAGCGACCGGGATCGAACCGGCGACCTCCAGGGCCACAACCTGGCGCTCTAACCGACTGAGCTACGCCCACCATATGCGACCCGCAGAGGATCGCCGACAACCTCTCAAACGCCACTTCCTCAGTCAGAACGCTGTTGGAAACAAGCGGGCTGAGAAAGGAGAAGATAGCCCTCGCCCTCCATTGGCGTCAACCCGACGGGATCCGATAAAGGCGGGGTGCTACTCGGTCACGCTTGAGGCGCATTCGGGGCCGCCGGTAGCCGACGCCGACGGCGGAAAAGGTTCGCAGCAGCAAGGCCGGCTGCGATGCCGAGCCCGTCCCATGCCAAGTCCTTCCTAGAGAGGTTCTGCCTGGTGAGAGGGTCCACCGGATCGTTGGTGCCAACCTCCCTCCAAACGCCGGCCAGCCCGATTATCGCCGCTGATGCGCCGGTCGACTGCAAAGCCGAAAGTCCCGCAGCTCCCCCCAGGAAGAAGACGCCAGCTGCCCCCGCGAAGGAGAACCCGAAGTGACAAGCCTTGTCGCGGGTAAACCAGCCATCTCCGCGTCTGCAGAGCGTGGGAAAGATCGCTCCTCCCGGAGGCTCACTGATCGCCTGAACCTCCTGAGGGCCGAGCAGGCTGAAGGCCAATAATGCCGCAACGATGACTCGAACCCTGAAGCCGGTACCTGAGTGGCTGCCCATTGGCATTCGATATTGTGAGCTGCGGCCGGCGGTGCGGCGCGCACGGAGGCTACTGGAACGTAGGTCGCAGCAAGGCTCGCTGGGCAACCTGTAGACGCAGAGAAGCCCCCGAAGCTAGTGCTCGCGGGGGCTTCTCCTATCCTACGTGCGCCAGACAGGATTCGAACCTGTGACCTACGGCTTAGAAGGCCGTTGCTCTATCCAACTGAGCTACTGGCGCAGATCCTCTTGTATGAATCGGGACGGCCAGATTCGAACTGGCGACCCCTCGCTCCCAAAGCGAGTGCTCTACCGGACTGAGCCACGTCCCGCGCTGTTGCACAGGGGAGAAAGGTAGACCCGGCCGCGCTTGTCTGTCAACGCGGAAGCCGGCGACCCAGCTCAGGATGTGAGGCGATCAATAATCGCTCGCTTGAGCTTGCGCGGGTGCTCAGCTTCCGGATAGGGCGGGCTCGAATTGCGGGAAGAGCTGCTCAACGAGCTAGCTGAAGCGGCTCCGTACTCTACGCCGTCACCCCCGGGATTGCTACGTCAGTAGGGCTCTCAACCGGCCGAGATTGCGACGATCTGCGGCAGTGTGATCATCCCCCTTGGGCGTTTCAAGAATCTTGGGAATCTCGGCGAAGCGGGGATCATTCATGATACGCCCGAACGGTCCTTCCCCTAGCGAACCCTCCCCGATCTCGGCATGACGGTCCTTGCGACTCGCAAAGGGCTTCTGCGAATCGTTCATGTGGAAGACACGGATATGCTGCAGCCCCACTACGCGATCGAACTCCTCCATCACAGCATCGTAGCGCTCCAGCAGATCATATCCGGCGGAGAAGACGTGGCACGTGTCTACACAGACTCCGACCCTGTCGCGAACGCCCGGGCTGATCGTCTCACGGATAAGAGCGAGCTCCTCGAAGGTGGAGCCCAGCACCTGCCCGGCCCCAGCAGTCGTCTCCAGCAGGACCATCGGGCCGAACGCCACCTCCTCGAGTGCCCGCTCTATCAGCTTCGCGTTCTGGATCAGCCCTCGCTCCTTATCTCCGTCGGTCGCGTTGCCGGGATGCGTTACGATCGCGTCCAGGCCGAGATCACGCGACCGCTCGAGCTCTGATCTGAACGACGCGTAGGAGCGATCTCGCAGCACCTCATCGGCGGTCGCCAGGTTGATCAGGTACGAATCGTGAGCGCAGACAAAGCGGATCCCGAAAAGCTCGCACCCCCGGCGAAAGTCGACCGCCTCCTTTGGGTCGATTGGCTTCTCCGCCCAGCGGCTCGGCATCTTGGTAAAAATCTGGATCGCCGTCGCCTCTATTTCAGCTGCTCGCGGAGGCGCGTTCGGGATACCACCCGCAGTCGAGATGTGAGCTCCTAAAAGCAACGTAGATCTAATGTTGGAGGTTGTGTTCGAAGGCGCAGCCGAAGGAAAGATCTGAAGCCGGACTGTCAAACCCACCGCCCGGCCAAAAATGGTCCGGTCCGCTCGTCGAATTGGGCGGCAAGCTAGAGAAGCTCAACATACACTCAGCCCGCGCCACGCGGAGAAACAGAAGGTGAGCGCTACATGTTCAACCCATGGCACGACCTACCCCCCGGACCCAACGCCCCCGACCAGCTGACGGTCGTGGTCGAGATCCCGAGAGGGAGTCGCAACAAGTACGAGCTCGACAAGAAGACTGGAATGTTCAAGCTGGACCGGGTCCTCTACAGCGCGGTCCACTACCCCGGCGACTACGGCTTCTTTCCCCAGACTTACGCCGAAGACGACGATCCGCTGGACGCACTGGTGATGCTAACCGTGCCGACCTTCCCCGGCTGCACAGTCACCGTACGGCCGATCGGGATCTTTGTGATGAGCGACAAGGGGGAGATGGATGAGAAGATCCTGTGCGTCCCCGAGCGCGACCCACTTTACGCCGGGTATCGGGATCTAACCGATGTTCCGGAGCACTTCCTCAAGGAGGTCGAGCACTTCTTCTCCATCTACAAGGATCTGGAGGGAGTTCGGGTTCATTCCAAGGGGTGGAAGGATGCGGCGGAAGCCAAAGAAGTAGTGAGGCAGTGCGTGGAGCGGTACAAGAAGCGCGGTTTCGCGGAGGAAACAGGACATTCCTGAAGTTCATGAAGATGCAAGAAAAATGGCCGCTCAAATCGAGCGGCCATTTCTTCAGAAGTGTCTGCGCCGCTATTCGCGGACGCGGTAATTGATGATCGTCTGCTCACCGTCCTGCGTGCGACCGATCAAGGAGACCACATCTCCGGCATCGAGTCGTCCTGCAACGCGGCGAAGATCCTCAACCGAGCCGATCTCCTCGCCGTTGAGGCGCTCGATCCGCATGCCGACGAGGCCAGTCGGGGCGCCGCTCGCTCTATCCACCTCGGTAACCACTACGCCGCCAGACTGGCCGCGGATACCCAACTGGTTCGCGAGAGCAGGGGTCAGCTCCGCTGCCGCGAAACCGAGCGTCCCAACATCGCCGCGAGCGGGCTGAGCCGTGGAGGGAGCTTCCTCTGTCACCTGGTTCTCAAACGCTCCCAGCTCCACGTCAAGACGCCTGCGCTCTCCATAGCGGACGACCTCGAGCGTCACACGCTCCCCCGGTTGACGCAGCGCGATACGCTCGAGCAGGTCGCCGTCGTCGCGGATCTGCTGGCCGTCGATCGCCACGATCACGTCGCCAAGCTGAATCCCGGCGTCGCGGGCGGCACCCGCCTGAACGCCACGAACCACTGCTCCGCTGGCCTGGCTGAGACCGAAGACCTCAACGTCGGCTGGGGTGGTGCCCGAGATCTGAACGCCGAGCTTCGGCCGGCGCACGGAGCCATAGCGGATGAGGTCGTCAGCTACACGCTTGGCAAGCTCGATCGGCACCGCGAAGCCGTATCCCGTATACGTGCCCGTCGTCGAAGCAATGGCCGTGTTCATGCCGATCGCCTCACCTCGCAGGTTCACGAGCGGACCGCCCGAGTTGCCTGGATTGATCGCCGCATCCGTCTGGATGAAGTGCTCGACCGGAGATGCGCCAACCTGCCCCGGACGCTGCATGATGCCGATGCTGCGACCCTTGGCGCTGATGATCCCAGCGGTAACGGTCTCCCCGAGGGATAGGGGATAGCCGAGGGCAAGCACCCAGTCACCCACGTCGAGCAGATTCGAGTTGCCGATCTTCACCGTCGGAAGGTTCTCTGCTTCCACCTTGAGAACCGCCACATCGGTGTTCGGATCACGTCCGACGACGGTTGCATTGTATTCGCGGCGGTCGGTCAGCTGGACGGTCACGCGGGTCGCGCTCTCGACGACGTGGTTGTTGGTCATGATATAGCCGTCCGGGCTGATGATGAAGCCAGAGCCGCTACCCAAACGTGGAGCCTGCCCGCCCGGAGCTGGCATCCCGGGAAAGAAGTCCTCGAAGGGTGTACCTTCGAAAGGCATCTGCTGCCGCGCCTGGCGGGGCGCCGCTTCGACCTGAACGTACACTACGCCCTGGAGCGCCACCTGACTCGCTTGACGGAAAGACGAGGCGAGAACATCGGCTCCCGGCAGAGCCTGAGCAGCCTGCGCGTCCACTGCCGGGATCGGCGTCCTTATGGTCTGAACCATGGTGGCCGAAGCAGCAATGCCAGTCGCCAACGCGGCTGGAGCCGCAATCCTACGGAAGAGCTTGTTCATTGCCTATATTCCCCCTGATCGTTGCGGAGTTAAACCCTTCTCGGAAACGTGCTACACAGGCCGCAAAGACCCCGTTCCCGCTGAAGATTAGGACAAGGTTAGGTGATGATTAAGCGCGGATTAATGCGGCGAACCCTGTCGCGAGCAGGGGTTGGAACTCGAGCCAACCCTCAACTATTTGATCTCTGAATGCGGATTTTGGTTGTCGAGGATAATGTCCGGATCTCTGCATTTCTGAGGAAGGGGCTGGCTGAAGAGGGATATTCCGTGGAGCTCTCCCACGATGGGGATGAGGCGTTCGCGAAAGCGGTGGAACAGGAATTCGACGCGGCCATCGTTGATGTGATGCTGCCGGGTCGAAGCGGCGTGGAGCTGGTGCGAGATCTACGCGACTCGGGTCGCGAGCTGCCGATCCTGATGCTGACGGCGCGGGAGAGAACGGAGGATAAGATCGAGGGGCTGGACGCCGGGGCCGACGACTACCTCACGAAGCCATTCGACTTTACCGAGCTCACCGCACGTCTGCGGGCACTGCTTCGCCGCTCCGGAGGCACCGCGACTCCGATTCTGCGCGCCGGCGACGTAGAGCTGGATCCGGCGACGAGGGAGGTGACCTGGAAGGGAGAGCCAGTGGCTCTGACGCCAAAGGAATACGCCCTTCTCGAGTATCTCCTGCGCAATCTCAACCGGCCGCTTTCACGCGCCACGTTGATGGAGCACGTCTGGGGGATCCGTTTCGATCCCGGGACGAACGTCGTCGACGTCTTCATCAACTCGCTGCGCAACAAGCTCGACCCCGAGCGTGATCTGATCCAGACCGTCCGCGGCGTGGGATACACCGTAAAGTCGGGGGACCGGCAGGGATGACGCCCACGAAGCGCGGGCCTTCGCTCCGCCGCGAGATTCTGCTGTGGTATTCCATCGTACTGATCGTCGCGCTCAGTCTGTTCGCAATGGCCGCGTACTTTCTCCTCGACCGGGCGCTCTCGAGTGCTGAGGGGGAGTCTCTCCGGCAGACCGCTGAGGCAGTCGAGGGATTCACCGTTCCCGCGCAGATCCCCCGGCTGGAAACCCGCGAAGACTTCATAAGCTTCATCAACCCGGCGGAGGACACTGTCCGGGCGTTCCGAAGACGAACAGTTCTGGCGACGGGTGAGATCGTTGAGACGATCATCGCTCCCCCGGGTGATGTCGAGGCCCGGGCACTGAGGTCTTTCCTGCTGATTTCCCTGATCCTCATTCCTTTGACTGCGCTGGCCGCTGCGGCCGGGGGCGGTGTGCTTCTCGAGCGCCTTCTCGACCCGCTTCGGCGGTTGGTGGAGACGACGATGGAGATCGGCATCAGTGGTCTCTCACGCCGGGTGAGCGAGCCGGAGCGACCGTCGGACCTGCAGGACCTGGCAAGCTCCGTCAATGGAATGTTGATGCGGCTGGAGCGGGCTGTGGATGCGCTGCGTCACTTCACCGCGGATGCGAGTCATGAGCTGAAGACGCCGCTGACGTCGATCCAGGGAACTGTGCAGGTAGCGCTCTCCCGCGAACGATCAGCCGACGATCTGCGGGAAACGCTTGCAGAGGTGATGGAGGAGACGGAATGGATGCTTCATCTGGTGGATGGCCTGCTGACCCTGGCACGAAGCGAAGAAGGCCTGGTTGCGATGAAGCACGAGCTTGTCGACCTCCGGCCGATGCTCGAGGACGCGGTAGAGCTTGCGCGGTTGCTCAGCGGAGGCAAGTCGCTCGAGGTGACGCTCGTCGCTTCAGAGAAACTGACAGTTCGCGGAGGTCCGAGTCAGTTGAGGCAGGTCTTCATCAACCTCGTCTCGAACGCCGTGAAGTTTACCGAAAGTGGATCTGTGAGGGTGACCGGCCGGATACTCGAGGAGGGAGCGGAGGGCGGCAGCTGGGTGGAAGTTCGCGTCACCGATACGGGGGTTGGGATCGCGCCCGAGGAGCTTCCGAGGGTTTTTGACCGGTTCTACAGGGGGGATGCCGCTCGAGCACGACCGGGAGGTACGGGTCTGGGGCTGGCTATCGCGCGGCTTCTGGTGGAGCAGCATGGGGGCAGGATCGACGTGCAGAGCCGGCTCGGGCACGGGAGCGAGTTCAGGATCCTGCTGCCCGCGGAGGCAACCGCTCCTCGCGAAGAGCCCGCTACCCTTCCTCCCGCAGCGTGATGGTGCTTGTCGCTGCCTGCCTCTCCCGTTGCGCGAGCCACTCCTCTGCCGCGGCAAGGATGCGCTTCTTCTCCGGGAATCGCAGCAGACGGAAGGCATCCTGTGCCGGAGCCCACTCGTACCGGGAAGCCTCGCGGGAGAGCTGCACTTCCCCGCTCTGCCATTCGGCAAGAAAGTAGTCAACGCGCTTCCGGATCAGGCAGAGCTCTTCACCGGCGCCTCTCGTGAAGTAGTAGCGCTCCTCCTCCTGAAAGCCATCGAGCAGCGTGTAGTCGCCGGGACCGAGCCCTGTCTCTTCCTGTAGCTCCCGCTCCGCAGCCTGAACTTCGCTCTCGCCGAGCTCCAGTCCCCCCTTGGGAAACTCCCAAACCGGCCGCCGCGTAAGGGCCGACCGCATCAGGAGGTACGAGCGCGGGGAATCGTCCCGGAAGACGATCACCCCCGCTGAGTGGTGCCACTCCCGCTTCAATGCGTCTCCCGGTTCGGCTGCGGCCAGATCCCCATCTCGCCAAGGTATTCCGCTGCAACTGACACCGCAACGGGCAAAGATTTTGCTTTGCCGCCTCCGCGGAACCCTCAGATTTTTCAAGGAAATAGGATGAATGATCAGTTCGATGTGCGCGCTGACGGAAATGGCGAAAGGCGCTCGCTTGCGGCGCTTTTGCGGGAGGTTGCCAATGACAGCGCGGTTCTGCTGCGTCAGGAGATCGCCCTCGCGAAGGCCGAGATCCGGCAGAACATAAAGGACATCGCCAAGCACGTAAGCCAGCTTGCGGTTGGAGGTGGCTTCGCCCTTCTGGGGCTCTTCGTCTTCGTAGCCTTCCTCATCATCGGGCTGGGGGTGCTGCTCGGGGGAAGCTACTGGCTGTCGGCGCTGATCGTAGCGGTTCTGCTGCTGGCCACCGGAGGCACCCTCGGGTTCCTGGGGATAAAGCACATCACCACCAGCCGCCTTGCTCCCGAGCAGACGATCGGCACTCTCAGGGAGACGTCGGCATGGGCCAGCAGCGAGGTCGCTGCACTGAAGGCGGGACTGAAGGGCGAGCCAACCACCACGTACCGGGCATCCGCCGTCGCTCCATCCGCGCAAAGCACGCCTGCTCTCGAATCCGCGAAAACGGGCGAAAAGGCGCCGACCTCGAAAGGCGGGGCGGATTCCCCTGAAGAGCGCCAGCCGCCGTTGAGCATGCCACTTTGGAAGCGGGTCATGTCCGAGATCAAGACAGACGATGTGACTGGCCAGGGTGCAAAGCTCGCCTACTTCATGTTCACTTCGCTCCCCCCCGCCCTTCTCGTCCTGTTCGGTGTCACCGGGTTCGTGGGTGGGGGAACTGCCGAGTTCGTTTCAGGCCAGCTCACTGGCGCTGTACCCGGCTCACCCGATGATCCCAGCTCCGCCGCGGGATTCATCAACCAGTTCGTGGAGCAGGTAGTCAGCGAAAAGGCGCCCGGGCCGCTGTCAGTCGGCATTCTGACCGGAATCTGGGCTGCATCGGCCGTGTTCGTCGGGCTAATGGATTCACTGAACGTGGCCTTCGATGAAACAGAGACTCGCGGGTGGTTCAAGAAGAGGGGCCTCGCGGTACTGGTGATGATCGGCTTCCTTGCTCTCTTCGTGGTCGGCAGCGTGGTGCTGATTGCCGGCCCCTCGATCTCGGACGCACTTGGCCTCGGCGCCGTCGGGAATCTGGTATGGAACATCGTGCACTGGCCGGCGGCGTTCCTGCTCGTGGTTTGCGCCTTCTTCCTAGTCTATTATGTGCTCCCGAACCGCGATCAGTCGAAGTGCAAGAAAGTCCTGTTCAAGGCATCGGCGATCGCTGCAGGCATTTTCCTGGTCTTCACGCTGGCGTTCCGCATCTACATCTCGAACTTCGGGAGCTACAGCGAGACGTACGGTTTCGTGGGCGCCATCCTCGTCCTGCTCCTGTGGATGTATCTGACGGGAATCGTCATGCTGATTGGCGGAGAGGTCGCTTCCGAGATGGAGCGAAGCAGCTAGTTGGCGACGGGATCGAGCGAACGGCAGTTCCAGGCGCAGATCGGCTCCGACCCACCGACTATGCTGGTGGCGGAGCGGTTGCGGGATGGTCGTCTCGCTCTGGGAACCCGAACGCAGCAGCCCGACGGGGAGTGGAAGTCGAGCGAGCTCATCTTCATAGATCCCGCAGTGCAGCTCGACCTGGTGGCGTGGCTGACTCCTGCGGTGGAGACGGGCTGGATCGACACCGTCCGGCACCGTCAGGAGGCGCCTCTCCGAACTGCAGGGGAGCTCTACGGTGAGGGACCAGGGGCAGTAACCCGGCTGGCGCTGGATACACTTGGTGAGATTCCGGCGGCGCTGATGACGCGGGCGATGCTCCTCCTGGCCAACTCGGTGGGCCCGCAGGCGCGGCAGCGCCTGATCGAGAGGCTTAATGAGACGCCGAACCACTCGGAAGACGCCGAGCTCAGGCTTCGCCTCGCCGACGAGAACGAGGCTTTTGCCTATGCAGTCGCAGCTGCCGCACTATTCGATGCTTCCTCGCGCGGCATCTATCCAGAAGACCTTTGAAGCTATCAACCATCGCTTGTCAGCTATCAGGGATGTGATCGATGCGAAGACCAAGGTTCTTGCAGGGTCCAGGAACAGATGATTAGACGATGCATGAGCTAGCGGGGCGAGCGCCGACTGAAGGGATGCTGACCAACATCCCGCGGCTGATGACATCCTATTTCGGGGTCGAGCCTGATGTGCGGGAGCCGACCCAGAGAGTGGAGTTCGGGACCTCGGGGCACAGGGGGACGGCGGGGGCGGCGAGCTTCAATGAGGCGCACATCGTAGCCGTCAGCAGTGCCATATGCGACTACCGTGAGGCTGAGGGAATCACCGGTCCCTTGTTCCTGGGGATGGACACGCACGCGCTCTCCGAGGCTGCTCACACGACAGCCATCGAGGTGCTCGCGGCGCGTGGGGTGGAGCTGCGAGTATCGCTGGGGCTCTCCTATACACCCACCCCCGCGATATCGCACGCCATTCTGACTCACAACCGGGGTGGCACTGCGGCGAGGGCTGATGGCGTAGTGATTACTCCCTCCCATAATCCGCCTGAGGATGGCGGCTTCAAGTACAATCCGCCTACGGGTGGGCCCGCAGATACAGGCGCGACAAAGGTCATCGAGAAGCGGGCGAACGAGCTGCTGGCGAATTGGAAGTCCATCAGGCGAATACCGTTGCGACGTGCGCTGGGGTTGGATACGACGCAGGAGTACGACTACGTCACCCGCTACGTCGAGGATCTCAGCGATGTTGTTGATCTCGCTGTAGTCGCTCAGGCGGGCGTGCGGATCGGGGTGGACCCGCTAGGTGGTGCGGCGGTGCACTTCTGGGAGCCGATCGGCGAGCGATACAACGTCAAGCTGGAGGTGGTCAACTCTCGCATCGATCCAACCTTCTCCTTTATGCGGGTCGACAAGGACGGCAAGATCCGCATGGACTGCTCATCGCCCTATGCGATGGCCGGACTGATCGAGATGCGAGAGCGGTTCGATATCTCCTTCGCGAATGATCCTGATGCTGATCGTCACGGGGTTGTGACGCGGAGCCGGGGGCTCCTGAACCCCAATCATTATCTGGCGGTTGCGATCCGCTACCTGTTCGCGAATCGGCCCGGCTGGTCCGCCGACGCGGGGATCGGGAAGACCCTGGTTTCCAGCTCGATGATTGATCGCGTTGCCGGCCAGCTGGGGCGCCGGCTCGAGGAGGTGCCGGTCGGGTTCAAGTGGTTCGTCGACGGGCTGCTCACGGGAAGGATTGGCTTTGGGGGTGAGGAAAGCGCCGGAGCGTCATTTCTGCGGAAGGGGGGCGGTCCCTGGTCAACGGACAAGGACGGGCTCATCCTGAACCTTCTCGCGGCCGAGATCCTCGCGAAAACCGGCAGGGACCCGGGTGAGCATTATGGGGAGCTCGAGCAGCAGTTCGGATCGCCGGTCTACAAACGGATCGATGCACCCGCCGATCCAAGGCAGAAGGCGATACTGAAGGAGCTTTCCCCCGGGGCGGTGAAGGCGGAGTCACTGGCCGGGGAAGAGATCACCGCAAAGCTCACCAGGGCTCCGGCCAACGATGCACCCATCGGTGGGCTGAAGGTCAGCACCGAGAACGGGTGGTTCGCGGCAAGACCATCAGGAACGGAGAACATCTACAAGATTTACGCGGAGTCTTTCATCGGCGAAGACCACCTGAACAAGATACTGGCCGAAGCGCAACAGATGGTCGACGCCGCGCTAAACGGTTGAGATCTGATCGAAACAAAAAAGGGGGCGGTGAGGTTGATCCTCACCGCCCCCTTCTCGTCATCCCAGCCAACTTATGCAGGAATCTTCAGGACTGCACCGGCCCGGACAAAATCGCTGCGCATGCCGTTGGCGCGCCGGAGCTGTGGGATGGTGACACCATTTCGCCGAGCGATCACGGTCAGGTTGTCGCCGCGCCGGACGCGGTAGGTGCGCGTCTTCGGCGCCTCCTCGACCCGTGCCCGGGCGATCTTCTGCCTGGCCTCAACCCAGTTGGCCGCAAACTTGTCGCTGCCCCCAGCAGGGACGCGCACAGGGCTAGCCATGTCGTTGCGCGTCCGGTTGAGCTTGAAGTGGGGATTCAGCTCCCGCAGCTCGGTAACGGTCGTGTCGGCCGCCTCGGCCACTACGCTCAGCGGCGTCCCGGCATCCACCGTTACTTCCTCGAACTTCAGCGGCTCAGCAAGCTCAACTTCGCTGAAGCCGTACTTCGCCGGCTCCTTCGCAATACGTGCGGCCGCGACCATGAGTGGCACGTAATCACGTGTCTCCCGCGGAAGCCGGTTCCAGATGCGGTAGTAGGAATACTCGTCCCCACGCTCGGAACCGGTTACCTCCCGCATGATCCTGCCTACGCGGTTCTCGCCCGAGTTGTAGCCCGCGGCTGCCAGATACCAGGAGCCGAAGCGCCCGTGCAGATACGTGATGTAGTCGAGAGCCGCGTCCGTCGCTCTGACGGGATCGTTGCGCTCATCCACCGCATTGTTGATGTCCAGGCCGTAGCGGCGGCCGGTCTCGGAGATGAACTGCCAGAGTCCGGAAGCGTGAGCCGGTGAGTACGCCTTGGGATTGAAGCCAGACTCGATCATCGCGAGATAGATCAGGTCCTGAGGCATCCCCCGCTCTTCCAGCTTGGCCGAAATCATCGGAACATACCGACCGCTGCGACTCAGGAAGCGGCTGAACTCGCCTCGCTTGTCGGTGCTGAAGCGCTCCACCCAGTAATCGACGCGCTCGTGATCCAGGTTGGGAAGGTCCCACTCCGGTCCGACCCCGGCGGTCACCGCCTGAGGGTTTTCCGGTGACGCGAGCAAAGCAGATGTAGCGATCGGCCCATCCAATGTCTTCCTCGCAGCAACGGCGTCGGGAGACGCTTCGGAACGGGCAATGGATTCCATTACTCCGCCAAGAGCAGCAGCTGTGAGAAGGCCGGAAAGCCCCAGTGCCTTGGCAACGCCGTGGCCATAGCCAACGGACGAACGGCTTCCGAGGAAACTCATAGCGATCTTCTCCTCTCCAGAAGTGATTCTACGAACCTGGGGCGCACGGCGAGAGCGGCTCAGAACCAGAAAGCCGTTGATCGGTGCAGTGCTGCAAGCAGGTGCCGCTGCCACACTCAACCTATTGTGTTGCAACGAGTTCTATCAATCTAAGGCCTCAGATGTTTCCTGAGAAGCCCCTTTGGGGAGCTATAGGGTATCGGCTCCCGGTTATCAGTGTTTTGAGGCGGTGAGTCAGGGGCCGGAGAGGGACCGGAGTCGGGGGGAGATGGGGCGGTTGGCGGGGCTCCGCGTTTGGTGTGGCGCACCAAGGTTGATACGGATGAGAAGCTTTGAGTACGGTGAGCGTGCGGGCGCGGGTCCCGTTCACCTCCGGTGGAGGTAAGAATTCTAGGCATCTCGCGCTGTACCTGGCGCATGCAGGTGCCGAGACTTGCTCACATAACCCCATTCGGCTGGCGACGGATCCCTCTTCAGGAGAATTGCTTCGAGACGAGGGTGTCACAAAGTCGAGCTTTAGAACGTTGCGAGGAGGTCATCATGGTCGCTGGAGACACAGTCGTCATGAATCACCCAGAGGGCTACGCTACTGTGTACGGGCCGGGAGACGCTTTCGTCGGTTGGATTCCGAACGGCATTCGCGGAGTCATCTATCTGGTGACTCCGAAGACCGAGAGAGCTGTCGTTCATTTCGAGGGGCAGCTCTTCGCCACCGTAGAGCAGAATGTGCTGGAGGCGATTGAGCTGGATTCCAGCGTCAGCTGGGCGCAGTGCTAGCTGCGGGAACCCGTGATGCTGAACCTTTGACTCTCTTCTCCAGATCGGCTGCCGTGTTCTCGAAGTCCGGAGCACTTCGTCGGAGCCTGGCTTCAGCGGCAGGAGCGTCTGTTGCGCGTTCAGTGCACAACTCTTGCTCCGTCCGGTGCCCTCTGATTTGAGGTCAGATTTCGTCCAAAGGCCCCCTCGGTGAGCAAGCACGGGACGGTTCAGCTGAAGTCCGGCAAGTGGGACTGGACTCTACGCGAGCAGGCGTCTGGTGCTGCCGTCATTTTCCAGCACCGGGAACGGCAAAAGGACCAGATGCGAAGCTGGTCGCCTGACACCGAGCTCGATGATGCCCGGGCCCTCGCCCTCGCCCTCGAGCCGATCGAGCGCTTCTGGGCTGACTCCGACGGACTTGTCTGGACGATTCGCGTAATCCTTCCGACGGACTGGGCCCGCCCCGACAGAGCTCCCGAGGAGCGGGCAATGCGCCTGACATTTACGTACGGAACGATTACCCGCTCCGCCTCAATCCCCTTCGACTCCAAGGCCGGGGAGCTGACTCACTCCCAGCTGATCGCTCTTTTCAACGATTCCCTGTAGTTGGGTTCCGGAAGCAGCAGCCCGATTCCGGTCGGGCTGCCGCTCGGTCTGAAGGTTCAAGAAGAAGGGGTGCGCCGTGGCGCACCCCTTCCGTTTGCTGCGCGCTGGTTCCGGTGGATCCCGGAAGTGTAGCCGGTGTGTCCGCGGCCGTTCGAGGCTGGCCGACGCTCTGTACGTGTCGCCTTCAATCCAAGGGTGAGCGACCACTCACCGCATGTAACCGCTAAACGGCGCCGAGACCGGTGTTCGCTCGCACGTTGAGCTCGCTGTAGGCCTCCTCGGCACCCTTTCCCCGCCAGAGCAGCGTCCCAAGCAAAGCCGCGATGAACCCCAGCGGCACCGAGAGTATCGCAGGGTTGTCGAGGGGGAAGAGAGGAGCAGCCTGGATCAGGTGCCGGGTTGCCGCTCCCGGCGCGTCCACACCCATCACTGCCGGGCTCAGGACAATGAGGATGATCGAAGAAAGGAGCCCAACCACCATCCCGGTTACCATTCCACCTGTGTTGAAGCGGCGCCAGTAGAGTGTGAGGAGGATTGCGGGAACGTTGGCGCTGGCTGCGACCGCAAAGGCGAGCCCCACCAGAAACGCAACGTTGAGCGAGCGGAGCGCGATAGCGAGAGCGATAGCCAATCCGCCGATGACAGCCGCAGCGATCCGGGCCACCATCACCTGCTGCTTCTCGTCCTCTCTCATCCCCCGCTTCACAACGCTGAACCAGATGTCGTGAGCGAAGGCCGAGCTGGAGGCAATCGTCAGACCCGCGACGACGGCCAGAATGGTCGCAAAGGCGATCGCGGAGACGAAGGAGAGGAAGATCTCACCACCAAGCTCCTGTGCGAGAAGCGGAGCCGCCAGGTTCTGGTTCGGTGCGAGCGCTCCATTCGTCATCACACCGATGTTCTCTTTCCCCACGAGCGTTGCCGCGCCGAAACCGAGGAAGGTGGTCATGATGTAGAAGGACCCGATGAGGATCATCGCCCAGACTACGGAGGTTCGGGCGGCCTGCGCCGATGGCACTGTGTAGAAACGGACCAGGATGTGTGGGAGACCGGCAGTTCCGAAGATCAGAGCCACCCCCAGAGAGATCAGCGAGAGCGGACCCCATTGGCCGTGGTAGTAGAGGCCTGGCTGAGTGAAGTCGCGGACGGTCGCCGGGCTTCCATCGGCACACATTCCGGCCGTCGGATTGCCGGTCTCACAGAAGCTGCCGCTTACCTGTGAGACAGCCTCAAACATCCCAAGGACGGAGAAGTCGAAGCGTGCGAGAACGAGCACGGAGAGCAGCACGGTGCCCGCCATCAGCAACACCGCCTTGATAATCTGTACCCACGTCGTGGCCAACATCCCGCCGAAGATGACGTAGACCAGCATCAACACACCGACCATCACGATTGCCGTGTTGAACCCGATCTGCGGGATCAGCAGGCTCACCAGCGACCCTGCCCCGACCATCTGCGCGATCATGTAGAAGAGGCTGACCGTGAGCGTAGACGCCGCCGCGACGGACCGAACTACGGGGCTCCTGAGCCGAAAGGCGAGCACGTCAGCCATGGTGAAACGGCCGGTGTTCCGGAGCGGCTCCGCAACGAGCAGGAGCACCGTGAGATACGCCACGAGCCAGCCCACAGAGTACATGAAGCCGTCGTAGCCGTAAAACGCGATCAGCCCGGCAATTCCGAGGAAGGAAGCGGCTGACATGTAGTCACCGGCGACAGCCCAGCCGTTCTGAAATCCGGTGATGGAGCGGCCCGCGCTATAGAACTCGGCGGTTGTCGCAGTCCGCTTGGAGGCCCAGTAGGTGATGCCGAGCGTAACCACGATGAAGACGAGGAACATCAGGAGGGATGTACTCATCGCTGCCCTCCGCGCGTCCTGCTGATCAGCTGATCGACCATTCCGTCGAATGTTCGCGCGCGCCGCACATACATGACCATGATCACCCAAGCCATGATGAACTGCGACAGCGCGAACAGGTAAGCGATATTCACCTCACCAACGACATCTCGCGACATCAGCTCCGGGAAGTAACCGACCAGGATCGGCAGGGCGAAGTAGTAGACGATGAAGAAGGCGGTCGCCGGGAAGATGAAGCTCCGCTTCGCATTTACGAGCTCCCTGAACTCGCCTCCGCTCTCGATCGCCTCCCAGTCGGGGGCTGGAGGTGGGTGAGCTCCGGGTTGGTTTGCAGAAGACGGGTGAGTCATGGCGCGGGAGGCTCGGGGTGGAGAGGAGTGAGCAGGGGGCGCTCACGCGTAGGTAACCTCGGTGTCGACGGAAGCTACAATCCCGGCTGAGATCCAGCCATCGAGGCTCAGCTGAAGCTACTCATGGAGGTCACCCGCCGTCTCGAAAAGCATGGGCGTCATCCCCCATCTCCGGCGCATTTCCGCGGCGCGGCCCGATAGCGGAGTTTTGCTTTCAAAGAGCGGCTCGTGAGCCAACCCAGCCCCGGGCCTGTCCGATGCTCCGGCCCTTCCGGAGACGCGGGAGTCTCTGCTGTGATGACTGAGCGATGTGGCTACGCCGTCACGACTTACAGCTCCTGAGCCCGTCAGCGCCGCGAAACTGCTCCCACCCCCGGTTAGGTCCATCATTTGCCCCGGCGGAGGGTCCAAGCTTTTTTCGCATCAGAGGGAGGGTAGCCCATGCGCGCTATGGTGTACCGCGGACCATACAGGGTCCGCGTCGAGGAAAAGGAGATTCCACGGATCGAGCATCCGAACGATGCAATTGTGAGGGTAACCAAGGCCGCGATCTGCGGGTCGGACCTGCATCTCTACCATGGGATGATCCCGGACACCCGCGTAGGAATGACCTTTGGACACGAGTTCATTGGCGTCGTCGAGACGGTGGGCTCCTCCGTCCAGAATCTCCAGGCCGGCGATCGTGTGATGGTGCCGTTCAACATCTTCTGCGGCTCCTGCTTCTTCTGCTCGAGGCAGCTCTACGGCAACTGCCACAACGTCAATGCGAACGCCACTGCAGTCGGCGGCATCTACGGCTACTCGCATACGGCCGGAGGATTCGACGGGGGACAAGCCGAGTTCGTCCGGGTGCCCTTTGCCGACGTGGGACCGAGCAAGATACCCGACTGGATGGACGAGGAAGACGCTGTCATGCTGACGGACGCTTGCCCCACCGGCTATTTCGGAGCAGAGCTCGGGGACATCAAGGAGGGGGACGTGGTCGTGGTGTTCGGGGCAGGGCCGGTTGGACTCTTCGCGGCAAAATCAGCCTGGCTGATGGGCGCTGGGCGCGTAATCGTCGTGGACCACCTCGACTACCGGCTCGAGAAGGCGGTGTCCTTCGCCCACGCCGAGATCATCAACTTCACCCAGGTGGATGACATCATCGTATACCTGAAGAAGATCACCGACGGCCTGGGAGCGGACGTGTGCATCGACGCCGTTGGCGCCGAGGCAGACGGTGCGTTCTTCCAGCACGTGACCTCGACCAAGCTGAAGATGCAGGGGGGGTCGCCGGTTGCCCTGAACTGGGCCATCGATTCCGTTCGGAAAGCCGGGATCATCTCGGTGGTAGGCGCCTATGGGCCGCTCTTCAGTGCCATCAAGTTCGGTGATGCGTTCAACAAGGGGCTCACCATCCGGACGAACCAGTGCAGCGTCAAGCGCCACTGGCCGCGGCTCTTCGAGCACGTGAAGAACGGAATCCTCAAGCCAAGCGACATCGTGAGCCACCGGATCCCGCTGGAGCACATCGCCGAGGGCTACCACATCTTCTCGGCGAAGCTCGACAACTGCATCAAGCCGATCCTGATCAACTAGCGACATCCACGGGAGAGGGACTTATGCCATATACATCAGAGAAGCCGCCGCTCGCGCGCTCGAGCGAGGAGCTCCGAGCTGCGATCCCGGGGTGGGGAGTGGACCTCGACCCGAAGGATCGTCCCGCGGTGCCGAAGGAGAATTTCACCAGGGACACCGGCGCACACTGGGACTTTCCCGAGAGGCAGCCGGAAGAATGGCCCCGGGAGAGATCGATCGAACACAAGATGCTCACGCCCGTCTTCGGGACGTCGTGTCCGCCAAAGGGCTTCTCGGGAGCAATCCGGAAGTACGCGTACAGCGGATTCAGCGAAGGCCAGACTGCTCACTGGATGCTGCTCATGGCGGCCGATCGTATCGACGTGCTGGAGAGCAGTGTGGGATCGCTCCTCCATGGGAAGCCTGACAATCCGATTACGGAGACGGGCATTCTGAGCGAGCTGAAGGCGCATCCGATCCGATCGCGGATCGGGCAGCACCGCGCCGACCTCAAGCACCAGCCGCTCGACCCGGTGATCGTAGCCGCACCGTGGCTGCTGATGGGCGGAGCGGCGTATATGCTGGTGAAGTCGCTTCGGAGCCGGAGCCGTGACGAGAGTCCGTACAGGCTGACTGACCGGTAAGCCGTCGGACCCGCAGGTGATTTATGAGAAGGCCCCGCTTCTCGGGAGGAAGCGGGGCCCTTTCTTTGGTGGTAATGGACGGCGAAGGGCGCAGGCGACCGTCCTCACGCGGCTGGGGGAACCACACGGTCCAGCACCTTGGCGGAACAGAGAACACCCGGAACTCCGCCTCCCGGATGCGTCCCGGCTCCCACGAAGTAGAGCCCCCTCACATCTTCCGAGCGATTGTGATACCTGAAGTAGGCAGACTGGGTGAGGATCGGCTCCGGGCCGAACGCTGCTCCATCCTTGGATCGCAGCGTGTGCTCGAAGTCGTCTGGTGTGAGGAAGAACGGTTTGACAGGGCTCTCTCCCACACCCGGCAGGAGCCGCTGCTCGAGCGCCGAGTGGATACGCTCGTAATACGGCTCTGCCTCACGCTTCCAGTCGATCCCGCTCCTGTTGTTGGGCACGGGTGAAAGCACGTAAAAGGTCTCACAGCCGCCGGGTGCGAGTGACGGGTCCGTGCGGGTAGGGGCGTGCAGGTAGAGAGAGAAGTCGTCAGCGAGTTTTTTGCGGGTGAAGACATCGTCAAGGAGCCCCTTGTAGCGCGGGCCGAGAACAATTGTATGGTGCGCCAGCTCCGGGAACTGACGACGGCTTCCGAAGTAGGCGACGAAGAGGCTCATCGACTGCCGCTTCCGCTCGACGGCGTGATCGCTGTGGCGGGGTCGGTGCTCGGGGGAGAGCATCTTCGTGTAAACCATCGAAGGGTCCGCGTTGCTGACGACGACGTGCGCAGCGAGCCGCTCTCCTGCCTCGGTGCGCACCGCCACAGCGCTTCCGTTCGCCACCTCGATGTGAACCACCGGGCTGTTGAGCCTGAGATCGATTCCAAGCTCCCCCATCAGCTTCACCAGCGCCCCGACGATCGAAGTGGTGCCCCCCATTGCGAAGTGCACTCCCCATTTCCGCTCGAGCCAGTGGATCAGCAGGTAGATCGAGGTTGTCGAGAAGGGATTTCCGCCGACGAGCAGGGGCTCGAAGGTGAGCGCCTGTCGCAGCCTCTCATCGCGGATGTACTTCGCTACCATTCCGTAAACCGTGCGGTAGCTTCCGAGCCGAACCATCGCCGGAAGAACACGGAGCATCTCGGAAGGACGATCGAACGGCTGATCCGCCAGCTGCGTATACCCGACGTCGAAGATTCTTTCCGAGTGAGCAGCGAGCCGCCGATAGCCATCGACGTCTTTCGGGCTGAGCGCCTCGACCTGAGCGAGCAGCCTCTGCTCATCGCCCACGTAATCGAATGTGCCGCCGTCTTGGAAAAGGATTCGGTAGAAGGGATCTACCGGGACAAGCGTCAGATAGTCATCCATCGACCGGCCCGCGAGCTCGAATAGCTCCGCGATGAGGTAAGGCGCGGTGATCACCGTGGGCCCGGCGTCGAAGGTGAAACCGTCTTTGCGGAAGACGCGCGCGCGGCCACCCGGCTGATCGAGTGCCTCGAGGACCGTCACCTCGTATCCCTTCATCCGGAGACGGATCGCCGCAGCGAGTCCGCCGAAACCGCTTCCTATGACCACGGCCCGCTGCGCCATTCAGTTCCCTTCCTCGCTGATCTCCCGCAAAGCCAGCCGCAGCTGGGGCATGTCCTCGATCCAAAGTGCTCCCGTACTCTCCAGCGCCGCCCTCTCGCGTCCCGCCGCCGGCCCGCCGATGAGCACTTTCACCCATTCACGAAGCGTGTCCTGGAGCGCGCGGACCTCCGCAACAAGCGAAGTTCCGCGGTCCGCCTCAGTGGCTGACGCAGGAGCCACAGCGCTGACGAGGACGACCCTGGCATCTCTCAACTCTGCCGCCCTAGCTACGTCCGAGGCAGGCAGATCCGCACCGAGGTAGGTCACCCGCCAGCCTTCCTCCGTCGCCGTCATCGCGGCAATCAGGGCGCCGAACTCGTGGCGCTCCCCGGAAAGTGTGACAGCGATGGCGTTAGGCGCGTTCGGTGCGGGCGGGACACTGGTGGTCAGCCACCCAAGCACCCGTGAGACCTGCACGGTCAGCAGGTGCTCATGCGCAGTCGAGATCTTCCCTTCCTCCCAAAGTGTTCCGGTTCGCCGCAGCAGAGGCAGCAGGACACTGTGGGTGAAAGCCCCGGAGGTAAGTGCCAGGGCCGCAGCCATGAGGTTCGTGTGGAGCGTGGCCGCATCCATCTGCTCCAGCGCACGTAACGAACGCTCCACGTAACGCTGCGGCCCCGGCTGGTTCATGAGAGCGGCCCCGTCCGCTCTCCCGGACCTTCGGGAAGCAGGGAGATCTTCCAGCTCCGGCCTGGCAAGGTTTGCGATCTGGCCGATCGAGCGGCCCTCCTGCGTCAGCCTCCGGAGCAGACGGAAGCGCTCTATGTCGTCGTCGGAGTAGAGGCGATCCCCTGCGGCAGAGCGCGCGGGTGAGACAGCACCGTACCGCCTTTCCCAGGAACGGAGCACGTGCGTCGACAGCCCTGTCCTCTTTGCAACCGTCCTGATCGGGTAGCGGTGTTCGCTCATCCCCTGTCGAAGTGCGCGGTGATGGACCGTGTACAGCTCTTGCAAAGGTATTGCCGTATTATATCCTTGACAATGATTAGACATTGCTTCTACAATTTGAGGAGTGACCGAGTCGCTCGCCGAAGGCCGCACGTGGGAACCCGCTCCAAACGAGGAAGAATGAGCTCGAACAGAAAGTCGGTGGCTGCGCTGGTGAGGCGGCCGGATAACATCGGCCTGGCGCTCCTTTATGTGTTCACCGTCGTGGCGCTGCTGGGTTTTGCGACGTTCGGCCTCAACCCCGGGCTGCTGGCGCAAATGCCCGAGTCGGCGGAGTTCTACGCGATCTCCTTCCTCTTCTTCGCACAGACTCAGATCTGGCTCGCCTTCGCTGTTTTAGCGCTCTTCCTGGTGATGTTCGCGCGCTGGAAGTGGCTCACGGCCTTTGTGGCGGTCTATCTGATCAGCCTTGGGAGTGAGCTGGCGGGGACGACAGTGGGGCTGCCTTTCGGTGAGTACGCCTACACGGCGGCGCTGGGCGCGAAATGGTTCGGGCATGTCCCGTATCTGATCCCCCTCAGCTGGTTCTTCATGGCGCTGCCTTCGTACGCCCTGGCGAGGGCTGCCTTTCCCAACAAGGTGGTGAATCGGGTGCTGATGGGGTCGCTGATCCTGCTCGCCTGGGACCTCGCGCTCGACCCCGCGATGAGCAAGGCAACCGCCTACTGGGTATGGGCGGAGCCCGGGACCTACTACGGGATGCCCTGGCTGAACTTGTTCGGGTGGTATGTGACGGGGTTGGCGCTCATGGGCGCGCTCACGCTGCTCAAGGCAGACGAGTGGGTGGCGCGCCTCCCGGTGGGATGGCTGGCGGCGTTCTACGGTGCGAACCTGCTTCTTCCGGTGGGGATGAGCGTGGCGGCCGGGATGTGGGGGGCGGTGGCGGCGACGGTGATCGTGCTTGCGGCTACCACAGCCTTCGGAATCGCGAGGAGCCGCGAGTCTGCGCGATTTACCGATCGTGTGGTGGCAGCGTGATCACGCACGATGAGGTCGCGCTCCCGCGGCTGGATGAGCTGCGGCATGTCGCCCGGACCGGGCTGGTCGGGGCAAGCGCTGTCGTGGCGGGGGAAGGGGTCCCGGGATGCGACGCAAGAGGGCAGCTGATCCGGCCGCTCCTGGCGCTTGCGGGAACGCAGTCAGCCGCCACGGCTGCCGACGGGTTCTGGGATGGGGTACTCGCGGTGCAGCTTGCGCACGAAGCTTCGCTGCTCCACGACGATGTCATTGATTCCGCGTCGACCAGGCGAGGAGAGCCGACCCTCGCCGCCGCGGCCGGGGTCGCTCGCGCACTGCTGCGGGGTGACCACCTGCTCACGGCCGCGTACAGGGCCGCGGCGCGGACGGGGAGCATCAGCTTCGCGCAGCTCTTCTCACGTGCTGTCGAGCGCACCGTAGCCGGTGAGGGGGCGCAGGGCGCACTGGCGGGGCAGATGCTCGATCTGGCACGCGCTGAGGCGATCTCTCTGTCGAAATCCGGAGAGCTGATGGGATGCTCACTGGCCGCCGGTGCGGTTCTGGATGGCGGGGGGAATGCCCTGGAAGTGTTCGAGCTGGGCCGGCGAGTGGGGCTCTTTTACCAGATGCTCGACGACCTGCTCGATTACTGCCCCGCAGCGGACACTGGAAAGCCGGCGCTTGGAGACTACGCCAGCCGGCGCTGGACGTGGGTTCTCAGCGAATGCCCCTCCCTCGGCTTCGGGCTGGCGCCAGCGGAAGCTGCAGCCATGCTGCACAAGCCTGATGCAGCAGGAAGCCCGATGCTTCGGGCGCTGGCGAAGCTCGGGGGGAACTCAAGAGAACTGCAGGCCGAGGCAGAGGCGCTCATCCCGCACCCCGAGATCCTCGGTGCCATGCTCGCCGATTGGCTGGCCGTGGCGGAGGCGGCGGTCGCTGCGGAGACGGGCGTCCATGTAGCTGCCTCAGCGGACCGGGGCGGCGGAGCCGATCTTTTCCCTCAGTTCTCCCCGCTCCTGCCGGCTTCAGGAACGGTTGGGGCAGACATCTTTGAGGGGGAGCTCGCGATCGCGACGCCCGGCTTCAGGAAAATCGGAGCGGAGCGTGCTGAGACCATCGCTGCTGCTTCAACTCCCCGCCCGGACAGATCTGGGCTCTGTCCCGTAGTCGCTGCGGACATCGCCGCTTCGCCTGGCAGCGAGAGCTTGGAAGAGTGGGTACGCGAGGAGCTGCGGCGCCGTATCCCGGGACCTGACTCCGTGCGGCAGTATCTGGCGCGAAACAGCCGATCTTTCCGCTTCGCGTCGCGTTTTTTCATAGCCGCCGACGCCGAGCGGGTGGCCCGAGTGTATGCCTACTGCCGGATCACCGACGATCTGGTCGACACGCCGTGCGCTCAGCGCTCCCGTGAGGCACTGCTGGATGGGTGGATCGGCTTGTCGCGAGAGGCGTACGAGGGCGGAGAGAGCGGGCTCCCTCTCCTCCAGCAGGTCATGCGCGAGATGAAGGGGGCGAGAGTTCCCTTCGACTATGCGGCTGAGCTCGCGGAGGGGATGCGCATGGATCTGCGCGGCGAACGCTACAGCTCACGCGCCGAGCTGCGGCGATACACCTATCGGGTTGCCTCGGTGGTAGGTCTGTGGCTTACCCGGCTCTGGGGAATGCACGAGCCTCGCCTGCTCGATGGCGCCGAACGCCTGGGACACGCGATGCAGCTGACCAACATCCTGAGAGATGTTGGTGAGGACCTGCGGGCGGGGCGCCTGTATCTGCCGGCTGACTTGCTAGCGGCGCACGGTGTGGAAGAGCTGGACCTCCACAGTATGCAGGAGAGCGGGCAGATCGCCCCGGCATACCGGCAGTTGATCGAGGAGCTGATGGAGGCAGCGGAGAGGGACTACGATGCCGCTCTGGGTGTCCTCGGCGGCGTTCCGGTGCAGTTTGCCAGGGCGATTGCTGCCTCGGCGCACATCTACAGGGGGATCCATGCGGAGATCCGGCGAAACGGCTACGACAACCTCAGCCGCCGCGCATACACATCGCAGCTGACCAAAGCGCGCCTGGCCTTCTCAGGACTTTGGGAGCTGAAACGAGCGAGCGCCGGCGTCCGGGTGCCGGGGGTGGCGGCTGTCTTCACGCATGGGGGTTCGCGTTGAGTATCATCAGGAAGATCTTCGTTGGAGTCGGCTTGCTGCTGGTGGGCGGGAGCCCTTCGCTTCACGGGTCCGCGGACCCGATCCAGGAGGTACGCGAGCTGTACCTGCTGGCCACCTCGGACGAAGCCGCCATTCGGAGAGGGTTGGATGCGGTCGGCGAGGCGCGCGGGGAATCTTCCGCTGGGGATGCTGCGCTCTTAGCGGCGTATGAGGGGGCGCTGATCACGCTCAAGGCGAAGTACGTCTTCTGGCCGACGACTCGGATGCAGCACCTGAACCAGGGCCTGCGTATCCTCGATACGCTGGTAGCTGCGCATCCGGATGATTCAGAGATCCGCTACCTCCGCTTGATGAGCTGCTACTATCTTCCCTCCTTTATTGGCCGCGGTAAAACCGTTCGTGAGGACTTCGCCGGTCTCGCCGGCACCTTGCCGCGTGACCGCGCAGCGCTGCCGCCGGAGCTCTACCGGGGGATCAGCGAGTTCGTCATAGCCAATGGCGAGTTATCGGAGGCCCAGATTGGAGCCCTCCAGGCAGCCATCCCGTAGCCGAAGCGCTCTACCGAAACGCTTTCTGACGGGTATACGATCCCGGTGCCTCGGACCCTTCGGGGACCAACGAGCGCGACCAGTCCCGCCTAGGCGCTCTGCGGTAAGAACCTCGCGCCTAACCCAGGACGAGCGGTATCAGAAGGGCCCCGGCGAGGGTGATGACGACGATCGCGATGATGTCGAGCCAGAAGCCCGCCTTCACCATGTCCGGGATGGTGAGGTAGCCCGAACCGAATACGATCGCAATTGGGCGGTGTGGCGGCGGGGAGCATGAAGCCCATGGATGCGGCGAGCGCAGCGGCAGCCATGAGGGTGAGGGGCGCGAAGCCGACGCCTGCGGCGGGATCAGCGCCGTCGCCTCGATGGGAATCGCCTCCGTCATCCACCAAAGCGCCATAAGCGCAGCAACGGCGGCGAGCCGCCATCCCTCGGGCGACAGGCCGGCCGGTGCGGGAAGGAGCAGGAGGAGGATGAACGCGAGGATTCCGGCCGTGAGGCCGCCCCGCTGAATGCGGGCATCTGGGATGATGAAGCGGGTTACCAATTACCGGTCGTCAGGTACCGGCTTTCCAACAAGCGGTATCTCACGCGAGGACATGGCGAGCTTCTTTAGCGATTCCGGCGAGCGGGAGCGTGGCGGGGAGTGGTGCAAGGAGCTGCTGGATCTCGCCGCGCCTTAGAATAGGCGCGGTTGAGGATAGCGGAAGACCCTGACGGAGTTAACCGGATAAGGGCTGCGGGGACTCACGGGACGGGAGCCAGAAAGCCTAACAATGCCGAGCTTGCGAGGGTGACGGAAAATTAACGACGCTTTGATCGCGCAGTCGCTATATTCCGTAATCTCTGCTGGAGGGCTAATCGACGCGGCCTCCTCTGAATGATCTCGATTTCCCTTCCGGCATATGCACGAGCCACTCGAGTCTAGCAGCGACCGTCCAAAGCCGGAGACACGGCAAGAGCTCTCGATCGAACCAACGGAATTGGTCGAAACCGGAGCCCTTCAGCTGCTGCGGAGTGACGTGCTCCAGATCCCGCGGCTCTCTGCGGTTGAGAGCCTGGCCCGGCGGGAGATCGTCTTCATCATGGGCGGCGACGCGCGCCTGCTGTTCGGCTCGACAGCGCTGTATTCAGCGCTCGGCTACGATGCGCACCAGCTTCAGAGTCGCTCGCTCTTTGAGCTGATGGATTCGGAAGATGCTGCTGATCTGGCGGGACTGCTGGAAGCAATCGAGCCGAGGAGTGAAAGCCCTACACGTGTCCGGCTCGAGCTGCGCCATAGCGATGGCTCCTCTTACGTGCTGGTCGGCACTACGACCGCGATTCACGAGGAAGGGTTCGGCAGGAGCTACATCATGCGGGTCCGCATTGCCGCGGTGAACGCGGGTTGTTAAGCCCTCCTGCAGAAGCTCGGTTCAGCCTAAGCCCAGGCCGGTAGTCGCCCACAGTCTCCCCCACGCCCAGCAGCCTCCTCACCGGCTCTCCAGAGCCACCCTCACGCCCAGCCCCACCAGAACGACCCCGGTGAACGCCTCCCGCCGCTGCACAAGCGGTCGCGCGAGCAGCTGTGCCATCTTATCCAGGAAAAACACGATGCTTTTACGGGGCGTTCGGGCATAACCATTTGTGGATCCAACGGTCATTGCGACTACGGAGGTAGCACCCGCGCCGTTGCAATCCGGATGAGATCCGAGCAACTTCCGGCAGGCTGGGGCTGCCCCACCGCTTCGGCGGAAAAGGGCGCTGGTATTGCAGCTCTCGCCTTTGGGCATCGACAGCGCAGGCCACCACACCACTCTCCATGTTGTCTCCGGAGCCACTGATTTGATTCAGAGTTTTCCCATTGCTCCTGCACCGCCGAGAGCGCTCTGGATGCTGGCTGCTATCGCGGCACTCATGCTGTTGATCCTGGCTATGTTCCTCTTCTTCATTTACTCGGCGCGCTACACGCGCTTCGAGGCGACAAATGAAGGTTTAGGCATCCGCGGAACGCTTTACGGCCGGCGGTTCTCGTGGCAGCAGCTTCAGCTTGACGGCGCCCGGATCGTGAACCTCCGCGACGAGCGGGATCTCCAACCAACTTTTCGCACCAACGGGGTGGGGCTTCCCTCCTATCAGGCGGGCTGGTTCAGGACGCGGAGCGCTGGTCGTGCCCTTCTCTTCTTGACCCGTCGTGAACGTGTGCTCGCCGTGCCGACGACAGATGGTTATACGCTCCTTCTAAGTCCGGCCGACCCGGTGGGGCTCCTCGCAGCCCTGCGCCAACACGCCGTCGGCACCGAAGGAGGGTAGAGAAGTTCACTGGCCGCCGCCCATGCTCTGCGACTCCTGCTGCGGCGGGAAGAAAGGTGCGTGGGATGGTATGTGGATACAACATTGTCTAGTGGCCTGTTTACGCGGAATCGACACCTGCGACCGCCGCTTCATCCCGTCT
>ERZ1066118.734-NODE-734-length-26676-cov-23.518313_pt1 | contig 26676 bp, 10 predicted proteins | sample MGYA00382765_ERZ1066118 | MGnify/ENA primary metagenome ERZ1066118 (study PRJEB33369, sample SAMEA5778348) | biofilm metagenome | biome: Industrial cooling water; feature: Water cooling tower basin; material: Biofilm | place: United Arab Emirates | collected...
TGGGAGAACTTTATATTGGTGGTGATGGGCTAGCACGCGGCTATCTTAATCTTCCTAATTTGACTGCTGAAAAATTTATCCCTAATCTTTTTAGCAACAAACCAGGGGAACGTCTCTACAAAACAGGCGACCTCGCCCGCTACTTACCAGATGGTAACATTGAGTTTCTAGGTCGGATTGACAATCAAGTCAAAATTCGTGGTTTCCGTATAGAACTAGGTGAGATTGAAGCCGCTATTTCTCAACATCCCTCAGTAAAAGAAGCTACTGTTATCGCACGAGAGGACATTGCTTTTCATAAATTTCTAGCAGCCTATATCGTTTCCTTTCAACCACTGGCCTATAACGACTTACGTAATTTCCTACTCGAAAGACTTCCTGATTATATGATACCAGCAGCTTTTATGATGCTGGATGCTTTGCCGCTAACACCGAATGGAAAAATAGACCGTCGTGCCCTCCTTGCATTGAATGCGTATACTTTAAGTCGTGAAACTCCTTTTATACCACCACGTACTCCCACCGAAAAAATTCTAGCTACTATTTGGGCTGAGGTTTTACAACTAGAACAAGTAGGTATACAAGACAACTTCTTTGAATTAGGTGGAGATTCTATTCTTAGCATTCAAATTGTTGCTCGCTGCAATACTGCTGGTTTAAAACTCACGCCCAAAGATTTATTTAGGCATCAAACCATTGCTTCTTTAGCCCAAATTGTCAATAAAAGTGAGGAAATTCAAGCCAAACAAGGTATCGTAACTGGCGCCGTACCATTAACCCCCATCCTTCACTGGTTTTTGGAACAGAAGCTATCTGAACCAAATCACTTTAATCAATCGTTTATATTTGAAATTTCAATTGACTTAAAACCAGAACTTTTGAAGCAAGCCCTACAGCAACTGCTGGTACATCATGATGCCTTACGGTTACGGTTAATTGCTAAGAGTGATAATTGGCAACTTCAAAACGTAGCCTTTGAAGACACAGAATTTTTCAACATCGTGGATTTGTCAAGAATTACGACATCTGAACAAACAGGCGCCATTGAGGCCACTGCAACCGAACTACAGGCGAGCTTGAACCTATCATCTGGTTCGATTATAAAAGTAACTTTATTTAATTTGGGTAATGACCAACCCAATCGTTTATTAATTGTTATTCATCATTTAGCAGTCGATGGGGTGTCCTGGCGGATTTTGCTAGAAGATTTGGCAACTGCCTATCAACAAATTGCTCGATCTCAAGCGATTGTTTTACCTGCTAAAACTACTTCTTTCCAAGACTGGGCAGTACGGTTAACGCAATATGCAAGCTCTCAAAAAGCATTAGCAGAGCTTAACTACTGGCTAACTCAATTTGACTGTGATATTTCGCCTTTGCCACTAGATTATCCTTTAAGCGAGACAGAAAACACCATCGCTGATGCCGCTCAGATATTAGTATCTCTAAGTGTAGAACAAACCCTAGCTTTGCTTAAGGAAGTACCAAAAGCTTATAATACACAAATCAACGATGTTTTGCTCACTGCGTTGTTGCAATGTTTTGCCCAATGGACAGGGCAAAGTTCGCTACTAATTAATTTAGAAGGACACGGACGAGAGGAACTGTTTGAAGACGTAAATTTGTCGAGAACTGTGGGGTGGTTTACGAGTATATTTCCTGTGTTGTTAAAGCTTGACAAAATTGATTTGCCGCTTAAATTACTCAAATCGATTAAAGAGCAACTACGCCGCATACCACAATATGGCGTCGGCTATGGCATCCTTCGTTATCTCAGTTCGGATCAAACAACACGCTTAAGATTAGAACATCTTCCGACTCCACAGGTAAGCTTTAACTATCTAGGTCAGTTCGACACTATGCTTAATGCATTTCCTATATTAGGATTGGCCAAAGAGTCGGGAGGTTCTCCAGTTAGTTTAAAAAACAGTCGCAGCCATTTGTTAGAAATAGACGGATTCGTAGCACAAGGAAAGTTGCGACTAACTTGGACTTATAATCAAAAGTTTTATAAAAAAGCCACGGTAGAGCGTTTAGCTGAGGGTTTTATAGAAGCTCTAACTGCTTTTATTTCCGACTGCCTATCGTCAGAGGTTGGAGGCTATACACCTTCAGATTTTTCGGAAGCGGAACTAACCCAAGAAGAGCTTGACGAATTAGTAGAGTCGTTAACACCTAAAACTCAAATTGAATCGATCTACCCCTTATCCCCTATGCAACAGGGGATGCTCTTTCACACCTTGTATGCTCCCAACTCTGGAGTGTACTTTGTGCAATCGGTGTTTACTTTGAGTGGAAATCTGAATGTTTTAGCTTTTGAACAAGCTTGGCGGCGAGTTATAGAACTTCATCCTATTTTGCGGACTTTGTTTGTTTGGAAAAATCGTCAACATCCGCTTCAGGTTGTGTGCAAATCGGTCAATTTACCTTGGAATAATAATGACTGGCGTTCTCTATCTTCAGAAGAACAAGAAGAAAGTTTGTTGACTTTTTTACAGGCTGAACGAGAGCGCGGCTTTGAGCTTGATAAAGCGCCCCTGATGCGCTGCACTTTGATTCGAATAGCGGATAATACTTATCAATTTATCTGGAGCCATCATCACTTGTTGATAGATGGTTGGTGTTTGTCGATAGTTCTCAAAGAAGTCTGGGCTTTTTATCAAGCTTTTGATCGAGGTGAAAATTTATATTTAAATCCCCCACCTCCCTATCGAAATTATATTGCTTGGCTGCGACAGCAAGACAGTGAAGCTAGTCAAAAGTTTTGGCGCTCAACATTGGCAGGTTTTACTACTCCTACTCCTTTAGTAGTTGATAAATTAGTGGGTAATTTATCGCAGCAGAAAGATATCTATGATGAGCAAAGTTTCAAATTATCAGCCTCACTAACAGATGCACTAAAAGAACTTGCTCGGCAAAATCATCTGACTTTGAACACCTTAGTGCAAGGAGCATGGGCTTTGCTGCTAAGTCGCTATAGTGGTGAATTAGATGTGGTATTTGGAGCGACTGTATCGGGACGACCTCCTGCTTTATTGGGTGTAGAATCAATGGTAGGACTTTTTATCAACACCCTGCCAGTGCGAGTACAGGTTTCTCCTGAAGCTGAGTTGTTATCTTGGCTAAAACAATTGCAGGCTTCTCAAGTTGAGCGGGAACAGTATTCTTATAGTTCGCTGGTAGAAATTCAAGGTGTTAGTGATGTTCCGAGAAACCTGCCTTTGTTCAATAGCATTGTGGTGTTTGAAAATTATCCGCTAGATTCCTCTTTATTAGAAGGGAAAGGGAGTGTAGAAATTTCCAATGTTCGAGCTTTTGAAAGAACGAATTATCCTTTGACTGTTGTCGTTGTACCGGATAAAGAGTTATCTATTCAAATTAGCTACGATACAAGCCGATTTGACGATGATACTATCAGCCGGATGCTGGGATATTTACAGACTTTGTTGTCGGGAATTGTTGCTAATTCTAGAGGACGAGTTTGTGAATTGCCACTGCTGACCCAAAGGGAGAAGCAGCAGCTATTAGTAGAGTGGAATGACACTTTGGCTGAGTATCCTCAAAATAGGTGTATCCATCATTTGTTTGAGGAGCAGGTAGAGTTAACACCTGATGCCGTAGCTGTAGTATTTGAAGGTAAACAGCTGACCTACCGACAGTTGAATGCAAAAGCAAATCAGCTAGCGCACTACCTGCAAGCACTGGGTGTTGAACCAGAAACATTGGTAGGAATTTGTGTAGAGCGTTCCCTTAAGATGGTGATAGGACTGCTGGGTATTCTCAAAGCAGGTGGCGCCTACGTTCCACTTGACCCGGCTTATCCGCAAGAACGCTTGGCTTTCATGCTAGAAAACGCCCAAGCGCGAGTATTGTTAACCCAGCAACTTTTGGTCGAATCTCTTGCCCTGAACAAAATTTCTACCATTTGCTTAGACTCCGACTGGGAAGTTATTGCACAACAAAGTGAGCAAAACCCTGCCTGCCTTATCACTTCTGATAACTTAGCCTATGTAATTTATACATCGGGTTCTACAGGCAAACCCAAAGGTGTAGCTATGAGTCACCGTTCCTTATCTAATTTGATAGAGTGGCAAGTAGGAAACTCAACGCTTTGTGGGGAAGCAAGAACGCTACAATTTTCTCCCATCAGCTTCGATGTTTCTTTTCAAGAGATATTCTCTACTTGGTGTTCGGGGGGAACATTAGTCTTAATTTCAGACGCAATGCGGCGAGACCCCCTGCAATTATGGCGTTTTCTTACCAAAGAAGCTATTACCAGAATCTTTCTTCCTTTCGTAGCACTACAGCAATTAGCAGAAGTTGCCGATACTCAACAAATAGTTCCCATCAGTCTGCGCGAGATTATTACGGCTGGCGAACAGTTGCTAGTATCTAGACAAATAGCCAATTTGTTTACAAAACTGGAAAATTGTACGCTGCAAAATCAGTACGGTCCATCAGAAACCCACGTCGTTGCAGCTTTTACCCTAACAGGTTCTCCCTCAGATTGGCCTGCATTTCCTCCCATCGGTCGTCCAATTACAAATACTTTGGTTTATATATTAGACACCTATCTACAGCCAGTTCCTATTGGTGTTCCAGGAGAATTATATATTGGCGGTGTCACGTTAGCACAAGGTTACTTCAACCGCCCGTCACTTACTGAGGAGCGATTTATTTCTAATCCCTTTAGCAATAAGCTCTCTGAGCGATTGTACAAAACAGGCGATAAAGCTCGTTATTTACCTGACGGTAACATCGAATTTTTAGGGCGCATCGACGAGCAGGTGAAGATTCGCGGTTTCCGCATCGAACCAGGAGAAATTGAAGCGGTACTGGCACAACATCCTGATGTTATTCAAACAGTGGTCGCTGTCCGGGAAGATATTCCTGGTGATAAACGCCTTGTTGCTTATGTTGTTTCTAAGCTCATCCCAGAGCGCTTACCTTACATTAGCGAGTGCCAACTAGAAATAGATGGTAATCTAGTTAAACTCTGCACAGAGGATATCTGTAGTGGTGGTGTTGGTTTAGTAGGGGCGCCTGCTATTGCAGAGGGAAATCTTGTTCGTCTGCACATGTTGCTACCAGGAGAGGATGAAGCACGTTTACTTTGTGGAACAGTTGCTTGGTCACGCTCTCCACAAGCTGGTATTCAGTTTCATCTAACGCCTACTGAGCAAGCAACTGTTGACCAAAGCGTTGCGTATCTATTAGAAACCAAGGGCTTTTTAAAAGCTATACAACGTATAATAAGTAGAAACTTGCGCGACTATTTAAAAGAAAAGCTACCAGAATACATGATACCAAGTGCTTTTGTACTAGTAAGAGCGCTGCCGCTGACACCAAGTGGTAAAATAGATCGCCGTCTCTTACCTGCACCAGATAACTCTGTAAGGGAAGTTGAAGACAAGTTTGTCGCGCCTAGTACCCCTACCCAAGAGGTAGTAGCTGCTATCTGGCTTGAAGTTTTGAGACTGCAACAAGTGGGTGTTAACGACAACTTCTTTGAACTAGGAGGACATTCGCTGCTAGCAACCTTTATTATCTCTCGCATTCGAGAAGCCTTTTCTATCGAACTGCCTCTGCGTCATATATTTGAATCACCTACAATAGCTTCTTTAAGCAAGGTGATAGAAATAGCATGTTCTGCACGGTCAAAGCCGCAACTGTTCGACGATACTGCTTTTATTTCATTACCTCCTCTTGTACCCGCAGAGCGAAATACATATGTACCGTTGTCTTTTGCACAAGAGTATATATGGTCGTTACACCAGCTTTACCCTGACAGTTGCGCCCACAACATCCCTATTACTTTACGTTTCACTCAATCGCTTTCAAAAGAGGTGTTGGAGTTTAGCATCAATGAAATTATTCATCGTCACGAAATTTTACGTACTACCTTTACTATCAAAGAAGGTCAACCCGTGCAGGTTGTCGGCGAATCGCTGACCTTGCCATTAGAAATAGTAGATTTACAAGACCTATCTAATGAAGACCAAGAAGTTGCTGTTCAAAAACTTGCTGACCAAGAAGCTCGACATCACTTTGACCTAGCTTCTGAACCTTTAATTAAAACAACGTTGCTACGCTTATCAACTTCCGAGTATTGGTTATTTATAACAATACACCATATAATTACAGATGGTTGGTCAATAGGCATCTTCCTCAACGAACTAGAAGCACTTTATAGCGCTTTTTTGAATGGCTTACCTTCACCACTACCCAAATTGCCCGTACAATACGCCGACTTTACTCTTTGGCAGCGAAAGTGGTTAAACGAAGAAGTACTTCAAAAACAATTTTCTTATTGGCAGAAAAAGTTAGCTAATTTACCAACATCACTAGACCTCTTGCCAATCGCTCAACCTCACGACAGCAACAACAGACGCGCGTCTTCCCATTCTATAATTCTGCCTGAAAACCTTGTTACGTTGTTAAAAGCTTTAAGCCGTTCTCAAGGAGTTACCATCTTCGTAATTTTGGTTACTGCATTAAAGATACTTTTGTTCAAATTAAGCGGACAAACTGACATTATAGTGGGGTCTACCACTGCTAACCGAAGTACGCTCTTAATCGAACAAATGATGGGTTGTTTTATTAAGGATGTTATTTTGCGCTCCGAAGTTAATAGCAATCAAACAGGGTTAACTCTTTTAGACCAAGTAAAACAAACCGTTAGTGAAGCAATTAACAATCAGGACTTGACGTTAGAAAAATTTGATGAAATATTCAGTTCCGTCGAATTCCTACGCACTGTTATCATTATTATGGCGCCGCCAATGCCTAAATCAACAAAGACTTTACAGTATGAGCTTGTATCGCTTCCACATAAAGGCGAGCTATGGGATGACTATACTCCTTTAGCACTTCATATTCCTTCACCTAGTGAGGATTGTAACACAATTGAAATTAAAGGGTATTACAACATTAATTTGCTTTCTCATGAAACCGTTGAACATTTGTTCATTTACTATCAAGAAATTCTTCAGAAGCTGGTTCGTCAGCCAGAAACAAAACTTTGTGATTTTGACTTACCTTCTAATTTCATAGTACAATTGAATAGCTTGGAACGAAAAATCGACGTTTAAGTCATGTCTTAATAAGAAAATGATTATTTTTACTGCCAGCGCTCAACATGCTGCCGTAAATTTCCCGCAAAGAAATTTAATGGGTTATGCACCCGCGTATCCTTTGGGTTGCTATTCACCAGGATATAAAAGTAATGGTACGCTGTATGATGCTTTTGATTTACTTTGTTGTTTATAGCCTATTTATTTATAAATGCCTATATGGCTATACTTTTATAAAACTTTATTTTTAATAATATGGTGCTGCTTTTAGTTTAGGACTTACGCACAGAAACCTGGTTTCTACGAAAAATCGTAGTTTCTATTACAGATTAGAGACGATATTCCAGGTTTCTAGGATTTTTGCGTAAGTGCTGTAGTTTTTACAAAAAAGTTTTTGTTAATAGTTCACATTTTGGCATCCACAAGCGTCTTAATTATAAAGCAACTAAGAAATGCAAAGCTATGAATCTTTATAATTTTGCATTTACTGGTAGCTAAAAGCTGCTTATACAGCTTGATTCACACGAACAATTCAAACTTTTTTGGAGTATTTAAAAATGGCAAAAGTAGCAGAAAAAGGTAATTCTATTACCTTTCCTTCAGATGCGCTATCTAACACGGATGCTGTAGTTAATATTAAATGGCAGCAAGACCTTCAAGATAAGCAAGCTGACTATATTTTGGTAGACACCGTACTGACTAGTACTAATGATGTCGTTCCTCTTTTCGTGCAAAAATCTTTATCTAGTAATTTCTTGGCTAAATGCAAAACAGAAGCCAATAAATGTACTGTCGATGTTGACGGTGATTTTCAATACGGGCAGAACAAAGAGAAAACATTTCGGTTTTTAGTCTATCACAGCAAGTCAAACAAGCAATACCAACACAGGTTCATGAATCAAACTACAGTGTCAAAAATTGCTGCTTTTGCTAAAAAGATTACTGGCAGTGTTGATCTTTCTGTCATTAAAACTCTAGATAGTCTCATCAATGTCGGTCAAGCTGTATTTGGCGATCCGTTGCGAGATTTTTAATCGTAACTACTCTACTAAGCAAGTTTCGTAGTTGGCAAATAGTAATCAAACCCTAACCAAATTATAAGTGAGTATTTTTGATTTGATTGCGCTAGACACGCAAGTACCAAAATACTTATTATTTAGGTGTTTGCTAAAAAATAAGAGCAATTTAATCGTTTGAAGCTGAAAGGATAGTTGTAACAACTATCCTTTTTTTGTGTTTTTTTAATTTATAATAATAGTTATAGATGATTTAGAAGCATTTGTTTACGGCTTAAAATCGTTTCATCTATATAAAAAAATAAGATTTAAGCAATGAACGAATACATTGGCTAAAAATAAATTTTACCTTATACCGCTTTTATATGAAGCTGCATATTATTCGACCCCGCCAACACCCTAGAAGGGTATGGCTAATACAACAAAGCCCACCTGCGTGGGCTTAGTATTAATAGCCCTAGGCTCTGGTTCCTGCGGGCGGTATATCGATATTAATGGATTATTTCTATGCAGCTTCACATTAAATTAGTATTACGTGTTTTATCTAGTGCATGAACATCGAAAAATATCTCAAGTTTAAAAAATTCACAACTTGATTGCTGAAATCGTCTATAAAGTATAGATGCCTTTGATTTGACCAAAAAAAGCAAAGACAATGCAGAAAAGAACTGAGAAAAAGAGTGATTTCTCTGCCCAAACCTTGAAGTAACACACTCACATGGAAAAACCTTTTAGAATTGCCATATCAAAAGCGCAAACGGCATCTGCTATTCGAGTGGAGTCTCCTGAATACTTGGCATCTGCTATAAACTTGCTAGGTTTTCATAGTCCGCGTCCCATTCTAGTCATTTTGGGTGGTGCAGGTAAAATGGACTCGGCTGATTTAAACCGTCTCTCGTCACTGTTTGTCAAGGTACTGGCGCCACTGGTTGAAGAGCTAGGAGCGTCTGTTGTGGATGGAGGTACTGATTTCGGTGTGATGCAAATGATGGGTGCCGCTCGTGCCGAGATATCAGGAACATTTTCTTTAATTGGTGTAACTCCAGTGGGTTTTGTTGCTCTTCCCGGTGAAATTCCTTCGCAAGAAGTTGTACCATTGGAACCAAACCACACTCACTTTGTGCTAATTCCTGGCTCTAATTGGGGTGATGAATCACCTTGGTTGGCATCGGTAGCAAGTGTACTGGCAATGGGAGCGCGTTCGGTAGCAGTGCTAGTCAATGGTGGAGAAATTTCAAAGATTGATGTGTCACAGAACATAAAAGTTAATAGGCCAGTGCTTGCTGTGGCTGGGAGTGGGCGATTAGCTGATACACTTAATGCAGCGCTAAGTGGGGAATATACTGATGAAGAAGCGATAAAGCTAGTTGCTTCTGGGTTAGTGCAATCAATTGACCTGAAGGAAAATTTGGATACCGTAGCTCAGGTTATAAAGTTATATTTGGAAAATGCCTAGTAGCTAATGACAAAAATTTTTGATGCTTTCATCTCCTACGGACGAGCTGACAGTAAAGAGTTTGCGGCAAAACTTCAAGCTTGCTTAAATGAACAAGGATTTCGAGTTTGGTTTGACTTCAATGACATTCCTTTAGCAGTAGATTTCCAAAATCAAATTGATGATGGTATTGAAAAGGCTTGTCACTTTTTATTTATTATCAGTCCTCATTCAGTAAATTCGCTTTATTGTCGTAAAGAGATAAAGTTAGCAATTAAGCTCCGTAAACGGATTATCCCGTTATTACATGTTATGCAAATTAGTCAGGAAACTTGGCAGCAAAGAAACCCGAATGGTACGGCACAGGATTGGGAGGATTACAAGCTCAAAGGGTTACATGATAGCTATCAAAATATGCACTCAACAATTCAAAAGCTAAACTGGGTGTATTTTCAAGAGGATAAAAACGATTTTGAAAAATCTTTAGCAGACTTAGTTAAATTGCTCCGCTCCCATCCTAATTATCTAGAACAGCATACGAAGTTTTTAACCAAAGCTTTGGAGTGGGAGAGGAACCAAAAGCAAACGAGATACTTGTTAACAGGGTCAGACAAATACCAGGCTGAAGATTGGTTAAAAATACGCTTTAAAGATGAGCAACCACCTTGTATTCCCACAGATTTGCATTGCGAATATATCACTGAAAGTATCAAGAATGCTAATAACTTGATGACTCAAGTATTTCTGTCGTATGCTCATGAGGATAAGGCGACGATGGAGAAAATTCGCGCGTCCTTAAGGCGAGAAAGCGTTACTGTTTGGACAAATACAACAGATATTCAAACTGGAGAAGCATTTGATGAGGCGATTAAGCGAGGGATAGAACAAGCTGATAACGTAGTATATCTGCTTTCCCCTGACTCAGTAAAGTCTAGTTACTGCCAGCAAGAATTGGACTTAGCTTTGTCGTTAAATAAGCGAATTATTCCCATACTAGTCCGAGAAACTGACTTAATACAGGCGCCCTTTGCGTTACAATCTTTACAGTATATTGACTTAACTAACAACGTAAAAGAAGAAGATTACCTCCTCGACTCTAGTCAACTGTTAAAGACTTTGCACAAAGATGCGGATTATTACAACGAGCATAAAATCTTGTTGACGAAAGCGCTCAACTGGGAGCGGCAGCATTATAATCCTATCATTTTGCTTCGCTCTTATAACTTGCGGAGTGCTGAAACTTGGTTAAAGGTGGCACAAAAAAGAACGCAGCATCCACCTATACCATTACAGGAAAAATTCATTTATGAAAGTTTACAGCAACCGCCATTAGAATCGCTAGATGTATTTATCTCTTATTCGCGCGCGGACTCTGACTTAGCTCGAAAGCTGAATGATTGCTTACAGATGTATGGAAAAACCACATGGTTTGACCAGGAAAGTATAGCATCAGGGAGTGACTTTAAGCAGGAGATTTATCAAGGCATAAAAAGTAGCGATAACTTTTTATTTATTATCTCACCCCGCTCAGTAAATTCACCATACTGTAAAGATGAAGTGGAATATGCAAGCTCCTTGAATAAACGCTTTGTAACAGTGCTACATCAAGAGGTAAATACCAACGACTTGCATCCAGAGTTAGCCAAAGTACAGTGGATTGATTTTAATCACACTCAGCGAGATTTTAATACTAATTTTAATCAATTAATGATAACCCTTGATACTGACCGTGAACATGTTCAAAGCCATAGCAAATGGTTGCAGAGAGCTTTAGATTGGGAGCAGAAAGATAGAAGTGATGACTTGTTGTTACGAGGCAAAGAATTTTTAATTGCTCAAAACTGGTTAATTGAGACTCAACAAAAAAACAAAAAGCCTACTGAAACTTTGTTACAGAAGGTATTTATTGAGACGAGTCAAAAAGCTATAGAAGCAGCAGAGTTAGAAAAATGCCGACAAGCAGAAGTGCTGCGTTTAGAGTCAGAGCGGACAAAGGAAGCTTTAGCGCGACTAGCAGAACAGAAAAAAAATGCCAAACGACAAAAGCTATTTATTGCTACTATTACTATGGCATTAATAGCTGCTGTTTGTTTTGGTTGGATGGCTTGGAAGAAGCAAGAACAAGCCGAAGCTGCGATTGATGCTCAACTTGGTTCTTTAAGTCGATTTTCATTGGCACTGTGGCAGCAAAATCTAAAGTTTGATGCTCTGCTTGAAGCCATTAAAGTAAAGAGCCAAGCAGAAAAATTTGGTTCAAAGCTAAAGCCTGAAACTCGAAGTCTAATTTTGTCAGCATTGCAGGCAGCGGTTTATGGAGCAGAGTTCAGAAAGCAATATTTCTTAAAACATACTAGTACAGTTACTGATGTCAGCTTCAACCCTGAAGACAAGACAATTGTTACAGCAAGTGAAGATGGTACAATTAAAATTTGGAGTCCCAACAGTAAAAAACCTACTTCCATAAAAGTAGGCAACCCCTACACTACTGTAACAAGCGTCAGTTTTAGTCCTGACGGGAACAATATTATATCTGGTGACCAGGATAATAACGTAAAACTCTGGAGCAAGGAAGGGAAATATATCAAGACTCTCACTGGTCATAAATATGGAGTCAACAGCGTAGCTTGGAGTCCTGACGGGAATACTATTGCCTCTGCCGATAATAACGGGACTGTTATACTGTGGAACAAGGAAGGAAAGCTCCTTCAAACCCTCACTGGTCATCGAGGTTCAGTCAACGACATCAGCTTCAGTCCCGACAACAATACAATCGCTATAGCAAGCCCAAATAGTACAATAATACTTCAAAGTCTTAATGGTGAGAAAAATACTATAAAAGTGGATAATGCTGAGACTGCTACTGAAATTAAGAGCCTCAGTTTTAGTCCCGACGGAAATAGTATTGTATTTGGTGACAGTAATGGCGCCGTTAAACTCTGGAGTAAAAAGAGGAAATATATCAAAACGCTCACTGGTCATAAAGCTTCAGTTAACAGCGTAGCTTGGAGTCGCGATGGAAATACTATTGCCTCTGCTAGTGATGACAAGACTGTTATATTGTGGGACAAGGAAGGAAAATTCCTCCAAACTCTTAGTGGTCATGATGCTTTAATCAAAAGCGTTAAATTCAGTATTGACGGTAAGACAATTGCCACAGCTAGTGAGGACAATACAGTCATACTGTGGAGCAAGTCAGGTAAGAGACCCAAAAAGCTCGAAGCAGATATGCCTCCAGTCTGGAATATAGCTTGGAGTCGCGATGGAAATACCATTGCTCATGGTACCCATGACAATACCATTAAGCTTTGGAACAAGCAGGGTAAGGCACTAAAAGACCTCAAAGAGCCTAATGTTTTAGTCCCAGTCATTAGTGTAGCTTGGAGTCCTGATGGAAATACCATCGCTTCTGGTAGCTATGACGGCGCCGTTAAGCTGTGGAACAAGGATTTTCAGCAACCCAAAACCCTTAAAGAACATAAAGCTCCTGTTTGGAGTATCGCTTGGAGTCCGGATGGAAATACCATTGCTTCTGGTAGTTGGGACAATACCGTTAAGCTGTGGAACAAAGATAGTCAGCAACCCAAAACCCTCAAAGGACATAAAGCTAAAGTTTTGAGTGTAGCTTGGAGTCCGGATGGAAATACCATTGCTTCTGGCAGTGAAGATAAGATTGTCAAACTTTGGGACAAAAACGGTCAGCTACTCCAAGACCTAAAAAAACATAATAGTAAAATTACTAGCGTTAGTTTTAGCCCTGACGGCAATATGCTTGCCTCTGCAAGTGATGACAATACTGTTATATTATGGAGCAAAAAAGGCAAATACAACTACAAAACAACCTTGGAAGGGCATAAGGCTGGTGTTTTTAGTGTTACTTTTAGCCCTGACGGAAACACTATTGCATCAGGCAGTTTAGACAGTACTGTGAGACTCTGGAACAACTTAGGAGAACCACTCCAAACCCTGTTTGCACATAATCAGATGGTGACTACCGTTAGTTTTAGCCCTAACGGCAAGACGCTTGCATCTGCCAGTAATGATAAAACAATTCTCTGGAACCTAGAAAATTTACAACTAGACAACCTAATAAAGGATGCCTGCGCTCAAGTGCGGGATTATTTAAAGTACAACGCAGAAGACTCAGATCGCGACCTTTGTAAAAACATCAACAACAAATAATGATAGTGCAAAGCTTAAATTTAAAACTATGGTTAAGAAAAACGACTATCGTCAATACCTCAAACAGACCTTCTCTGGACTGATTGACCGACTTGACTTGTCAGACTTGCAAAAAGAATTTCTAAAAAATCGCTGGCTCGACCAAATTATGTGGCTGGAGGGACGAGCCACCAAAGAACGTAATCGCTATTACAAACTCAGAATGATTACTATTATTGGCGGAGTAATTGTCCCAGCACTAATCGGTTTTCAGAAGGGAAACCAGAAGTGGCAGGAAATTTTTGGCTGGTCGGCTTTCGGTCTAAGTCAAGTAGTAGCCGTTTCTGCTGCGGTTGAAGAGTTTTTTGGTTATGGCGAGAAGTACCGCAGCTATCGCAATACTGCCGAAGGTTTGAAAATTGAGGGGTGGCAGTTTTTTCAAATGGCTGGCCTCTATCGTCAATTTGATACCCACTCAGATGCCTACACAATTTTTGCTGATCGCGTTGAACAGTACATTCAACAAGATTTACAGGGCTTTATTTCTCAGTTAACAGGACAGCAAGAGGAAAGCAAGAAACAAACTAAAGAAACAGCAACACATAATGTTGAACTTGCCCTAGCCAAGCTTAACGAGCAGTTGGAGCTACGGGTACAATATGAAGCGCAACTTAGGCAATTAGAAGTCGAGAAGCAGCGCGCGCAAGCCTTTAGCCAGCAGTTGGAACAACGCACTGCTCCACAAGAGAACTCGGACGAAAAACCAATTCAAGCAGATCAAGTGACATTAGATGAGCAACCTGACTTAAGTTCTGCTGCTATAAATTGGCAACAAGATGAAGAAGATCGCGACAGCACCAGTCTAAACGTTGATTCAGTACAGTATCTCAGTGCAAACGAAATTCTGGCTAAGATTAAGAGCAATCCTATAGGCGCCAACGGTACAGCAGCAAACAAGCTCATTGAACCTAAACAAGTCTCCACAACTCTACCTATGTGTGGAGTTGAGTTAATTAAAAAATTTGAAGGTTGCTATCTCGATGCGTACCCCGATCCTTTAACTGGAGCGAAACCAATCACAATTGGCTGGGGTACGACCAAGAAACGTGACGGTAGTCCGTGGCGCCTCGGAGAGAGTATTTCCCAACAAGAAGCTGATGAACTGTTGATTTATCAGTTGGAAACAAGCTACTTACCCGATTTAATGAAAATACCTTGCTGGAGCGAACTCAACCCTAACCAACAAGGAGCATTACTCAGCTTTGGCTACAATTTGGGCAGCAAATTCTACGGCGCCTCTAATTTTGAGTCAATGACCAGAGTTTTGAAAAATCGTGATTGGGCTAATATCCGCGAAACTTTTATTAAGTATCGCAACCCTGGAACAAATGTTGAACAAGGACTTAGGAGACGAAGAGAAGCTGAAGCTGAACTATTCCTAAAACCCTAACTTTAAATGAAGGCGCCCACTACAGGACACAATTATGATTCGTAACAGCAAAAAGTATTCGATTGATGTAGACAAAATGGGGCAAGATGTTGCAATTAGTATTTCTGTGCAAATAGAAATGAGTCCTGAACTAGTCGAACTAGTATTGCGTGACCTAAGAAACGATGCCAAAGACTTTAATGAAGCCCGCATCTTAACTGAAATCATCCGCGACCCTGTAATGATCTATAGTCTCTGCCAACGCATAGAACAGGTTAAGAATCAAGATATTAGATATCAAGGGGAGCATGAAGAACAGAGCAATCAACAACCAAGAAATCCAGACTGGAGCTTGTACACAGCGCGCTAACGCTAACAAAATTTTGCCGTTCCTTGCTTATCGATAACAATTGCAAGCAAATATCATAAAATGACTAATACTATATCTACTGTAGAAAAATATACAGAACTGTGGCAAAGCTGTAAGGTGCAATCAAATCTCTTGCCAGAGTTAGAAAAAATTGCTGAGAAGTTGCATTACGATCGCGGCTTTTACGAGAAAATCGAGTGGTACTATCCCAACTTGCCTTGGTATTGGTTAGGAATCTTACACGCTAAGGCTGACTTCCAAGGTTCTACACAATTCTTAGATCAAATTATGCGCAAGCTGAGTAGGATTCAGGGCGAACAAATACCAACAAAGCTCTCTGCTCGCTTACTTGCCTTCGATGCGTGCAACGACTTTCAAGGCAAAGATAGCCAGGGAATAACGCCGTTTGTTTGGGCTGGGACTAATCACACCAAGATTATTGATTCAGCTGCTGGTTGCGCGGCAATTTTGTACTTTCTGCAAGCGATAGGACTTAAAGATGACCAGACCGAGCAGGGACATTTTAATCTCAAAGTGACTTCTGACACGGTGTTTAAAAGCTGCTCATTGCGCTCCGACCAACTCTCAGCATCCGAAAAAGCTAGTGTCAAAGCGGGGAGACAATTGGAGGTGAACGAGGTTGCAATCGCAGACGCTCACCATGTCCGAGTCATACTCAAAACTCCAGTCCAGGATCGGCGCATTTGGTTTATCTATGGTGGACATGTCCACATTGACGGTTGCAAAATCGCTACCGTTTCGACCAAACCTAAAACTCTAGAAGAGAAAATCATTGCCTATTGCGAGAAGAAGGGCTACAAAGTTGCCAAAGAAACTGGATACAAGAATATTATCTACATCGAAGGCATGAATCCAAACGGAACACTCAATAACAACGCCCTCAATGTTTGGAACGACCTCCGCATCGTGATTGAGTTTAAAGACGGCAAGCCTAAAATGATTGGCTGTTGGGAAGCTACGACAAACCCAGGTAAGTACTATACGTACAATCCTATGAACCCCAAAGGTGCGGCGATTATCGCCTTCGGGCAATACACCGCATGGCAGGTAGGAACTCACGGGCAGGCTTGTCCCCATGAAGCTCTTGTGCAAACAGGTGGTTCGGTCACTGTCCATCGTGATGCAAATCGGTCAGGCACGCGCGATGCAGGTGACTCCATTGACTCAGGTCTATTTGGCATTAACCAACATTGGGGAGGTGATAGCCCTAAATCTGACATAGGAAGATGGAGCGCTGGCTGTCAGGTAGGCAGGACAAAACAGGGACATCGCGAGTTTATGACTATCATTAAGTCAGACCCGCGCTACCAAGCAAACCGCAGTTTCACGTTCACCAGTACTATTATTGATGGCAAAGACCTTTTAGCACAGTTCCCTGCTAGCTAAGTATATTTCAGATACTCCAAAGCATCAATTTAGAAAGTACTACAAACAGGCAATATTATAGGAATAATAACATCAGGGAGTTCAGGTTTAGATTTTACTATGATGGTGTGAAGGGACATTATAGATATGCTGAATTAGCAATGACAAAGATCATTACGTGAATTTTTACTATATCAAGAGCATAAACTCTTTGGGTGCAAAATATGACAAATCACCGCCATTTGTCTTTTTATTAGTAAGACGATATTTAAGCAAGATTGTGAACAAATATGCTAACTTAAAGTTTCCTTTACAGGTTTCAGTGCATTGAAACTCCAAAAAATCATATAACTCTAAAAATTCACAAATTTATTTCTGAGATCGTCTTATAAGTGGTAACCGTTCACAGGATTTTTTTAGCTACCGCAAAAAATAGGTACACATTGATGGTAGATTGAAAAACATGGATGTTTTGTGCCTCATTTACGGGATTGAACTCCCAAACTCAGATTGGGAGGAGACTCCACCTAGTGTCAAAGAACTGGTGGAGAAGATGGGGCAACGCATAAATCAATCAGAACAAGAGTTAGCAAATAAAGAAGCCCAAATTCAGGAGCTTCTAGAAAAAATCAACCGTACATCAAATAATTCATCATCTCCCCCATCATCTGACCCACCCAATGTAGAAAAAGCCCGAAAGAAAAAGAAGAGCGTTAAAAAACGTGGCGGACAACCAGGACATAAGGGTCACAGCCGATTTTTATATGAACCATCTGAATGTGAATCCGTATTAAACCACCATCCTATTACTTGTAGCTGTTGTGGCGAAAAATTAAGTGGGGAAGACGCAAACCCTTACCGTCACCAAATAGTAGAAATTCCTCCCATTAAACCAATAGTTGTGGAACATCGCTTACACCAACTGGTGTGTGACATTTGTGGAACTTCCACACGTGCGGCATTACCTCTTGATGTAAACCCAAGTGGATATGGAACTCGTGTAGTCGCCATGATTGCTGTTTTGAGTGGATTATACCGCCACAGCCAGAGAATGGTACAAAGTGCGATGAGTAACGTATTTGGAATTCCAATGTCACTGGGTACGGTTAATAAACTCAGGTTTGAAGCAAGTTCGGCACTGGAAAGCATAGTTGAAGAAGCCAAAACCTACGTCCAAAACTCAAGGGTGGTAGGTGCAGACGAAACAAGCTTCTCTCAAGGCAATGTCGATGGATGCAATCAAAAAAATAATAAGGCTTGGCTTTGGGTAGCGGTTACACCCCTAGTGGCATTTTTTCAGATCACACTCTCTCGTTGTACTGAAACGGCTAAAGACTTGTTGGGTGAGAAATTTAGCGGCTTTTTAAATTCAGATCGCTACGCTTCATACAATTGGGTTAGCTTGGAGCAACGTCAATTGTGCTGGGCACACTTAAAGCGTGAATTTATAAAAATCTCAGAGCGCACAGGAGTCTCAAAACAAATCGGAGAAACTCTTTTACAGCAACAAGAAGAATTATTTAATCTGTGGTACCAAGTTCGAGACGGAACGTTGAAACGTAGTGAGTTCAAGCTTTTAGTTCAACCGATTCGTAATTCTCTAAAGTCCTGCTTGGAAGAATCCGCAAACTATGAGGTTGGAACTCGCGAGAAAACTCCGTTTGCCAAAACTGTCCGTACTTGTCGGCAACTTTTAAAAGTTGAACCAGCTTTATGGCTGTTTGTCGATGTTGAGGACGTAGAACCAACTAATAATGCTGCTGAGAGAGCTATACGAAAGAGCGGTAATATGGCGACGTACCAGTTTTGGCTCCCAAACACAAGCAGGTAGTAATTTTGTTGCTAGAATGCTGACCGTTGTAACTTCTTTAAAGTTTCAACGCCGCAACGTATTGGAGTTTATGACCAGCGCTATAGGCGCCCGACGCAATGGCACGCCTACTCCTTCTTTGCTACCCGAAGTAAAAGCATAACAATGAGCAAGTAATAAATACTGCTTAATTGCAATAACTCATATCCGTTAATTCACCTTGCTTCCATGTGAAGAGCGGATGGAAGTTTCATTGTTGGAAACCCTACAATTATTGGAATGCGTTGTATTTAAACCAATTTACAACCTGTGGTCGATTACCTTGGAACACCTGCTGACTGGCATCTATACATCAATACAGACGGCTCAAGGCTTGCATTTATGAGCAACGGTGCCAAGGAGGATAATATGGTGAAAATTAGCAAATTTTGACTTTCCTATTGTCAGCCAGCCAAACACTACTAGAAAGGATGGAACATCATGCCCTGACTGCCTAACAAATTTATGTGAAAGTGCATAAAATCAAGGTTTGTACTTAGGGAGATAGATGCGAGAAAACAATTTGTCATATATATATTTATATATTGGCAAGCCATAGTCGAAGCAAAATAAGGCTGAGGTGAACATTCTAAATGTTTACCAGTATTTAGCAAGCAAGAGGAAGTTTATCTAAACTTCCTCCCCGCTCGCATCTTTGAGGTATAAAAATAAGTAGGTGGGCGTTAAAAAACACAACTGGATTAAGAAACGTAAATTGTTTAAAAGCTTATCATTAAAGCGTTTATGGCACTTTACAGTCATGTTTACACTCCTTGAGTTTCTGTTGGTTTAAGCGAATGCTACATAACAATTTGCTGATATAACTCCATATCAACTGCCTTGTCGTTACTTTTTAACTTAGCTTAAATGCTGAAAGTTGAGTTTCTGGATATAGAACAAGTTGCTGAATAATTTTTTTGTATGAGCAAAACAAACGCTCAATTGTTTCTTTTGTAAATAAATCAGTGCTGTAATAACCCCCTATTTCAATTGTTTTATAGTCTTCAAGTGGTAAAGAGATAAAAAGTTCTATGGCAAAAGTATTACCCCAAAGTTCGTGTTCAAGTGGAACTGATATGGCTTCGCAATTTTGGAATTGGCTGTGCCAGTGAACAGAAGTATCCATAGTCACACTAACAGACCGTAGAAATTGAACTTCGCTGAGTATGTCGTTGACTTTTTCTTGCGGTATGTCCTGATTATTAATGGCTTCAGTAATGGTAGATTTGACCTGCTCTAAAAAATTTAGTGCTGTGTGAGAAGCTTCAATTTGCGTTCGCAAAAACACATCGTTGATAAAGCAACCAAGCATTTTTTCAATTTCTGGCGTGTTTCGATTAGCTGTTGTCGCTAGCACTATAATGTCGGTTTGTTCGCTCCATTTGAACAAGAGTATTTTTAAAGCTGTAATGATAATTGTGAAAATGGTGACTCCTTGGGAACGGCTTAGAGCTTTAATTGAATTAACAAGGCTATTAGAGAGTATTATGGAATGGAAAGACGCGCGTGTGCTGATAGTACTTTGGTGTGGTTCTTTGGTGGTTAATAAATCCAGCGATGTTGGAAAATCAGCTAACTTTTTCTGCCAGTAAGAAAGCTGCTTTTGGATTAATTCTTCATTTAACCATTGTCGCTGCCAAAGAGTAAAATCGGCATATTGAACCGTTACTTGGGCTAGGGGTGAGGGTAAGCTATTTAGGAAAGCTTTATATAAGGTTCCTAACTCTTCAAGCAAGATGCCGAATGACCAACCATCTGTAATGATATGGTGCATAGTTATTAATAACCAATACTCTGACTTAGACAACTGGATCAAATTTGTTTTGATTAATGGATCGGAAGCTAATTCAAAATGGTGTTGGGCTTCTTGGCTAGCAATATATGAGGCTCTTAGTTCTCTCTCATTTAGAGGTAGGTGTTGTAAGTCTACTACATTTAAGGGTAGATTCAAGGATGGGGCAATTACCTGTACGGGTTGTTCATTTGCTACAACAAAGTTAGTACGTAAAATTTCATGACGGCGAATAATCTCGTTGATGCTTTTCTCCAAAATTTCTGGAGAAATTGAACCACTCAAACGTAAAGCAGTAGGGCTATTATAACCCTGACTATTAGGATAATACTGCTGTGATATCCAAATATGTCGTTGTGCAAAAGACAAGGGTATGTATTTGTCTCGCTCAACAGCTATAAGAGGTGGTAAAGTATCATGTGTCACATTGCTAAAAGCTGACACCTGTAACGAAGCAATTTGTGAGGTTTCTATAACTTTACAAAGTGAAGCTATAGTAGGTGCTTCAAATAGGTGGCGCAGGGGAATTTCGATGGAAAAGGCTTCTCGAATGCGAGAGATGACAGAGGTAGCTAGCAGGGAGTGTCCCCCCAATTCAAAGAAGTTGTCACTAACGCTGACTTCTTGAAGTCCTAAAACTTCAGCCCAGATAGCAGCCACTTTTGCTTCAGTAGGAGTACTTGGCGCAACGGACTTGTCTTCGAGGTTGCAAAAGGCGCCATTTGGTTCTGGTAAAGCATGGCGGTCTACCTTACCATTAGGAGTTAACGGTAGCGCTTTCATCAGTACAAAAGCGCTGGGAATCATGTAATCAGGTAGTTTTTGTTTTAGATAGTCGCGCAGGGTTTTGGTTAGTGTAGGTTGCAAAGTTTTTAACAAGCCCTGAGTTTCTAAAAGATGGTCTACGCTTTGCTCGATTAAAGCCTTCTCAGTAGGCGCCAGATTAAACTGAATACCTCCCCGCTCAGAACGCGACCAAGTAACTATCCCATCAAACCAACGCGCTTCACTTTCACCGGGCAGCACTAAGTGCAGACGGACGTACTTACCTTCACTGTTAGCAGGTATCCCCACTACACCAACACCACCATTGTCCATGTCCTGGGTCTGGAGTGTCATGATCTGACTATCAAGTTCTAGTTGGCACTCGGTTTGATAAGGTAAGCGATCTGGGATGAGGTTAGATACTATATAAGCAACAAGGCATTTGTTTCCTGGGATGTCTTCTCGGTCAACAACTAATGCCTCTCGCACATCAGGGTGTTGAGTCAGTGTCGCCTCAATTTCACCTAATTCAATGCGAAAACCGCGAATTTTGACTTGGTTGTCAATGCGACCAAGGAACTCGATATTGCCGTCCGGCAGATAGCGTGCTAAATCGCCAGTTTTGTAGAGACGCTCACCTGGTTGATTGCTAAAGAGGTTAGGAATAAATTTTTCATTAGTCAAATCGGGACGGTTAAGATAGCCTCTTGCCAAGCCATCACCACCGATGTGTAGTTCACCCCACACACCAATTGGCACGGGTTGAACAAATTTGTCTAGAACATATAACTGAGTATTGGCAATCGGACGACCAATTAAAACCGTACTAGATAAGGAAGTTTTGTCTGTTACCTCATAAACGCAGCACCCAACTACAGTTTCAGTCGGGCCATATTCATTGATTAGTTTGGTGTTAGATGCATGTTGTCGCCAGAAGGTCAGGCTTTTGCTTAACAGAGCTTCCCCACCAATAACCAAGGCTCTTGTCTGCTCCTTAGCTGATTGGGATGGTAACAACTGGTTGAGTAGTTCTAAATGAGCGGGAGTTAACTTGACTAAACTAAAATTACTGTTTGAGCATAAAATATTACACAAACTCTCTATTTCCTGTTTCTCTGGCAGTAATACCACCTTTTGCCCTACTATTAAAGGAGAGAACAAGCTGGTGACCGTAGCATCAAACGCGAGGGAAGATTGAACAGGTGCGCCACTTCCTAAGCCTACTTCATAAGCTTTAGTACACCAAGTTAAATAATTAACAACTCCTTTATGGAGAATCATCGTTCCTTTCGGCTTACCAGTAGAACCGGAGGTATAAATTACATAAGCTAAGTTTGAAGACTCAACTGAACTTCCAGGATTTTGCTCGCGATGCTGAGAAATTACTTCCCGATCTTTATCCAAACAAATTACATGCTGGTGAGTAGGTAAAGAGTTTACTAGCTTCGAGTCAGTTAGCAACACCTGTATTTGGGAATCACTTAACATATAGGCTAGACGCTCAATTGGATACGCTGGGTCAAGTGGAACGTAGGCGCCACCAGCTTTGAGAATACCAAGCAATCCTACCACCATCTCTAAGGAACGCTCTACACAAATTCCGACCAATGTTTCTGGTTCAACCCCCAGTGCTTGCAGGTAGTGCGCTAGTTGATTTGCTTTTTCATTCAACTCTCGGTAGGTTAGTTGCTCATCCTCAAATACTACAGCTATAGCGTCAGGCGTTAGCTCTACCTGCTCCTCAAACAGGTGATGGATACACTTATGTTGGGGATACTCAGCCAAAGTGTTATTCCACTCTACTAATAGCTGCTGCTTCTCCCTTTGGGTCAGCAGTGGCAATTCACAAACTCGTCCTCTAGGATTAGCAACAATTCCCGACAATAAAGTCTGTAAATGCCCCAGCATCCTACTGACAGTATCATTGTCAAATCGGCTTGTATTGTAGCTAATTTGAATAGATAACTTCTCATCCGGCACAACGACAACAGTCAAAGGATAATTCGTTCTTTCAAAAGCTCGAACATTAGAAATTTCTACACTCCCCTTACCTTCTAATAAAGATGAATCTACTGGATAATTTTCAAACACCACAATGCTATTAAATAAAGGCAGGTTTCTCGGAACATCACTAATACCTTGAGTTTCTACCAGCGAACTATAAGAATACTGTTCCCGATCAACTTGAGAAAGCTGCAATTGTTTTAGCCAAGATAACAACTCAGTTTCAGGAGAAATTTGTACTCGTACTGGCAGGGTGTTGATGAAAAGTCCTACCATTGATTCTACACCTAATAAAGCAGGAGGTCGTCCCGATACAGTTGCTCCAAATACCACATCTAATTCACCACTGTAGCGACTTAGCAGCAAAGCCCATGCTCCTTGCACTAAGGTGTTCAAAGTCAGATGATTTTGCCGAGCAAGTTCTTTTAGTGCATCTGTTAGTGAGGCTGATAATTTGAAACTTTGCTCATCATAGATATCTTTCTGCTGCGATAAATTACCCACTAATTTATCAACTACTAAAGGAGTAGGAGTAGTAAAACCTGCCAATGTTGAGCGCCAAAACTTTTGACTAGCTTCACTGTCTTGCTGTCGTAGCCAAGCAATATAATTTCGATAGGGAGGCGGTGCATTTAAATATAAATTTTCACCTCGATCAAAAGCTTTATAAAAAGCCCAGACTTCTTTGAGAACTATCGACAAACACCAACCATCCATCAACAAGTGATGATGACTCCATATAAATTGATAAGTATTATCCGCAACCCGAATCAAAGTGCAGCGCATCAGTGGCGCTTTATCAAGCTCAAAGCCGCGCTCTCGTTCAAGCTGTAAGAAAGCCAACAAACTTTCTTCTTGTTCTACTGAAGATAGAGAACGCCAGTCATAATTATTCCAAGGCAAATTGACCGATTTGCACACAACTTGAAGCGGATGTTGACGATTTTTCCAAACAAACAAAGTCCGCAAAACTGGGTGGAGTTCTACCACTCGATGCCAAGCTTGTTCAAAAGCTAAAACATTTAGATTTCCAGTCAAAGTAAACACTGATTGCACAAAGTACACTCCAGAGTTGGGAGCATACAAGGTATGAAAGAGCATCCCCTGTTGCATAGGGGATAAGGGGTAGATAGATTCAATTTGAGTTTTAGGTGTTAACGACATATTAAACAACGTTGTTTAGATAAATTTAATATTAGTAAATAGATTCAATTTAAGTTTTAGGTGTTAACGATTCTACTAATTCGTCAAGCTCTTCTTGGGTTAGTTCAGCTTCAGGAAAATCTGAAGGTGTATATCCTCCAACCTCTGACGATAGGCAGTCGGAAATAAGAGCAGTTAGAGCCTCTATAAAACCTTGAGCTAAACACTCTACCGTGGCTTGAGTATGCAACTTCTGATTATAAGTCCAAGTTAGTTGCAACTTTCCTTGTGCGACGAATCCGTCTATCTCTAGCAAATGGCTGCGACTGTTTTTTAAACTAATTGAAGAACCACTCGACTCAGATGCCAATCCCAATATAGGGTATGCATTAAGCATAGTGTCGAACTGACCTAGATAGTTAAAGCTCACTTGTGCAGTAGGAAGATATTGTAATCTTAAGCGTGTTGTTTGATCCGAACTCAGATAACGAAGGATGCCATATCCTATGCCATGCTGGGGTATGCAGCGTAGTTGCTCTTTGACTGATTTGAGTAATTTAAGGGGCGAATCAGTTTTGGAGAGCTTTAACAACACGGGAAATATACTAGTAAACCACCCTACCGTTCTCGACAAATTTACGTCTTCAAACAGTTCCTCTCGTCCGTGTCCTTCTAAATTAATTAGTAGCGAACTTTGCCCTGTCCATTGGGCAAAACATTGCAACAACGCAGTGAGCAAAACATCGTTGATTTGTGTATTATAAGCTTTTGGTACTTCCTTAAGCAAAGCTAGGGTTTTTTCTACACTTAGAGATACTAATATCTGGGCGGTATCAGCAATGTTGTTTTCTGTCTCGCTTAAAGGGTAATCTAGTGGTAGAGGCGAAATATCACAGTCAAATTGAGCTAGCCAGTAGTTAAGCTCTACTAGTGCTTTTTGAGAGTTTGCATATTGGGTTAACCGCATTGCCCAATCTTGGAAGGAAGTTGTTTTGGCAGGCAAAACAATGGCTTGTTTACGAGCAATCTGTTGGTAGGCAGTTGCTAAATCTTCTAGCAAAATCCGCCAGGACACCCCATCGACTGCGATGTGATGGATGACAATTAATAAACGATTAGGTTGGTTACTGCCCAGATTGAATAAAGTTACTTTTATAATCGAACCAGATGAGAGGTTCAAGCTCGCCTGTAGTTCGGTCGCAGCAGCTTCGATGGCACCAGTTTGTTCAGATTTTGTAATTCCTGACAAATCCACGATGCTGAAAAATTCTGCTTCTTCAAAGGCTGCGTTTTGAAGTTGCCAATTATCACTCTTACCAATTAACCGTAACCCTAGTGCATCGTGATGTACCAGCAGTTGCTGTAGGGCTTGCTTCAATAGTTCTGGCTTTAGGTCTTTTGAAACTTCAAATATAAACGATTGGTTAAAGTGGTTCGGTTCAGATAGCTTCTGTTCTAAAAACCAGTAATGGATAGGAGTTAATGGTACGACGCCAGTTACAACACCTTGTTCGGCTTGAATTTCTCCGCTGTTACTGACAATTTGGGCTAAAGAAGCGATGGCTTGGTGCCTAAATAAATCTTTCGGCGTGAGTTTTAAACCAGCAGTATTGCAGCGAGCTACAATTTGAATGCTGAGGATAGAATCTCCACCTAATTCAAAGAAGTTGTCTTGTATACCTACTTGTTCTAGTTGTAAAACAGAAGCCCAAATAGTAGCTAGAATTTTTTCGGTGGCAGTACGTGCTGGTATGAAAGTAGTTTCACGACTTAAAGTATACGCATCCGAAGCAGGGAGGGCACGACGGTCTATTTTTCCATTCGGTGTCAGCGGCAAAGCATCCAGCATGATAAAAGCTGCTGGTATCATATAATCAGGAAGTTTTTCTAGTAGGAAATTACGTAAGTCGTTATAGGTCAGTGGTTCAAAGGAAACGATATAAGCTGCTAGGAATTTGTGAGAGGCAATGTCCTCTCGTGCGATAACAGTGGTTTCTTTTACTGAGGGATGTTGAGAAATAGCGGCTTCAATTTCACCCAGTTCTATACGGAAACCGCGTATCTTTACCTGATTATCAACGCGACCGAGAAACTCAATGTTACCATCCGGCAAGTAGCGGGCGAGGTCGCCTGTTTTGTAGAGACGTTCACTTGGTTTGTTGCTAAAAGGATTGGGGATAAATTTTTCAGCAGTCAAATCGGGAAGATTAAGATAGCCGCGTGCTAGCCCATCACCACCAATATAAAGTTCTCCCA
>ERZ1066118.736-NODE-736-length-26622-cov-13.359732_pt1 | contig 26622 bp, 32 predicted proteins | sample MGYA00382765_ERZ1066118 | MGnify/ENA primary metagenome ERZ1066118 (study PRJEB33369, sample SAMEA5778348) | biofilm metagenome | biome: Industrial cooling water; feature: Water cooling tower basin; material: Biofilm | place: United Arab Emirates | collected...
CCTCGCACGCACACGTGGGCGTTAGCTTGTCCAATCTGAATTGATAACCTCTATTTCTTGTTTTTACTTTTTCTTCAATCCCTCCTTGATTTCCTACTTCCTCGGCATCGACATCGGCACCACGGCCAGCAAGGGCGTCGCGTTCGACGCCGAAGGGCGCGTGGTCGGCTACAAATCCGTCCACTACGACATCCTGCACCCCCAGCCCGACTGGAGCGAGCAGGACCCCGCCGTGCTCTTCGACGCCGTTTGCGCCATTCTCGAAGCCCTCTTCGCTGAACTTGGCGAGGGCTGCCAGTTCATCGCCTTCAGTTCGGCCATGCACAGCCTCATGGCCGTGGACGAAGCCGGAACACCGCTTTCAAACCTGATCATCTGGGCCGACAACCGGGCCAACGCCCAGGCCGAGGAGTTGAAAGCCAGCCGCACGGGCCGGAAAATTTACGAAGCCTGCGGCACGCCCATCCACCCGATGACGCCGCTTTGCAAATTGCTCTGGCTGCGCGAAAACAATCCGGAACTGTTTGAGAAAGCCCACAAGTTCGTCGGCGTGAAGGAGTACATCTGGTTCCGGCTGACGGGCGAGTGGGAAATCGACCACTCCCTCGCCACCGCCACGGGCATGCTCGGCCTCCACACCCTCGACTGGAACGGCCTCGCCCTCGAAACGGCGGGCATTACGGCGGAGCGGTTGCCGAAGCCGGTGTCGGGGTACCGGAGTTTAGGGTTTAGAGTTCAGAGTTTAGAGTTAAATAAAACGCTGAACACTAAACTCAAAACTCTAAACCCTAAACTCGTCATCGGCGCGAGCGACGGCTGCCTTGCCAACCTCGGCACCGGGGCCATCGTGCCGGGGCGTCTGGCGATTACGATTGGCACCAGCGGGGCCGTGCGCGTGGCCTCGCCTCAGGGCTTCACCGACCCCTGGATGCGCACCTTCTGCTACCGCTTGGACGAGGAATTGTTCGTCATGGGCGGGGGGACCAACAGCGGCGGGGCCGTGTTCGAGTGGCTGTACGAAAAGTTTCTGGGAGAAACCGGCGACGAGGTGCTGGACCTCGCCGAAACCATCCCGCCCGGTGCCGACGGGTTGTTGTTTTTGCCCTACCTCCTCGGCGAGCGCGCCCCCCTCTGGAACGCCGACGCGAAGGGTGTTTTTTTCGGCCTCACCCTCGCCCACACCCCCGCGCACCTGGCCCGGTCCGTGCTCGAAGGCATCTGCCTCCATACGGCTTCGCTGGTGAACATCCTCGAAGAGCGGCAGGAGATTACCGAAATCTACGCTTCGGGCGGTTTTGCCAAAAGCGAATTCTGGGTGCAACTCCTCGCCGACGTGTGCGGCAAGCCCGTGTACCTGCCTGAAAGCATCCAGGCCGGGGCCTGGGGCGCGGTGTTGATGGGCATGAAAGCCACGGGGATGATTCGGGATTTTTCGGAAAAACTCGACCATCTCCCCATTCACCGCGTCTTCCAGCCCGATCCCGTTGCGCACGTCCTCTACCGCGACAAGCTGGCGCAATTCACCCGCCTGTACGAGGCGGTAGCGCCGCTTATGTAACTTTGGGGCAAAATTCCCCTTCTGCTCATGCGCAAAATCGTCCCGGCGGGCTTCTCCCCGGTTTGGTATTGGATTGGACTCTTCGGTGTGCTCCTCGTGTACCTGCTGGGTGCCCAACTCGACCTGATGGACATCGACGCCGCCCAGTACGGCCTTATTTCCCGCGACATGCTGGCCTCCGGCAACTGGCTGTTTCTCTACGAACGGGGTCGCGATTACCTCGACAAACCGCCGCTCTTGTTCTGGTCGTCGGCGGTTTCCTTCGCGGTGCTGGGCGTCAACAACTTCGCGTACCGGGTGTTCCCCATTCTTTCTTCGCTGGCGGGGGCCTACGGCGTGTACCGCTTCGGCAAAACCTGGTACAACGCCCGCACGGGCCAGTTGGCGGCGATGATGCTGCTTTCCTGCCAGGCGTACTTCCTCATCAACCACGACGTCCGCACCGACACCATGCTGGCCAACGCCACGCTGCTCGCCATCTGGCAGTTGAGCGAGTACGTGCGGGAAAAGAAGTGGAAAAACCTGGTGCTCGGCTTCGCGTTCATCGGCCTGGCCATGCTGGCGAAGGGGCCGCTGGGTTTGATGGTGCCCGTGCTGGCCTTTTCGACGGATTTCATCCTCAAACGGCAGTGGGGCCACTTTTTCCGCTGGCAGTGGCTCGTCGGGCTGGGCGTCACGGCGCTGGTGATTCTGCCGTACTGCATCGGGCTGTACCAGCAGTTCGATATGCACCCCGAAAAGGTCGTCAACAACCGCACGGGCACGTCGGGGCTGTATTTTTACCTCTGGAACCACAGCTTCGGGCGCATCACGGGTGAGGACGATTTCATCAAGTACGTCCACAACGAGACTCAGGGCAGCACCGATTATTTTTTCTTCGTCCACACCTTCCTCTGGAGCTTCCTGCCCTGGCCGATGTTCTACTTCATCGGCTTGTTCGGCGACCTGCGGCGGCTCCTGCGCCAGCGTTTCCGCCTCACCGCCGACCAGGAGGCCCTCACGCTGGGCGGCTTCGTGCTGACGGTCGTGGCCGTGTCGTTTTCGCAGTACAAACTCCCCCACCACTTTTACGTGGCCCTGCCCCTGGCGACGATTCCGGCGGGGAAGGCGCTGGCTGACTTAATTTCCAGCGAAAAAAACCGGGGGCTGTACCGATTCGGCGTGGGCTTCCAGGCGTTCGCGAGCGTACTTCTTTGGGGACTGCTGGCTTGGCTCGCGTTGGTGTGTTTCCCGCTACCGGGCGTATGGAAACTGCTCGTGGCCGGGGTGGCGCTGGTCGCGGCGGGGTACCTGCTTTTTCTCGGGAAAAACCGCTTCGAGCGGCTGGCGATGCCCGCGCTGTTGAGCGTGGTGGGCGGGAATTTCCTGATGAACGCCCACGTGTACCCGGCCCTGTTTGAGTACCAGGCCGAAACGGTGCTGGCCCGCTTCGCCCGGTACGAGGCGAAGATCCCGCCGCAGCGGATGTTCGCCTACACCGTGCCGGGGCAGGGCGACGTGAATGGCTTCTCCGTCGATTTTTACAGCGAAACCTTCATTGGCGACGGCAAACCCGTCGAAACCCGGCAACGGGCGCGGGAGGTGGTGAGCGCCGGTCCGACCTGGTTCGTGACCAACGGCGCCGGGCTGGCCGACCTGCGGGCGGCGGGTTTTACGGTGAACGTGCTGAAAACCACGCCCCGCTTTCGGATTTCGATGCTCTCGGGGGAATTTTTGAATCCCGAAACCCGCCCTCAAACGCTCGAAACGGCGCATTTGGTGGCGGTGCGGCCCTGAGCATCGTAGGGGCAACCCTTGCGGTTGCCCGTAGCAGTTCTTACCCACCACGCCACGGGCAACCGCAAGGGTTGCCCCTACGATGAAAAGCAAAAAGCCCGCGTCGCTCATGATTTGAACGACGCGGGCTTTTTGAAAGATTTAGTGGGTGTCAATTGACAAACAACCCACCACCTCACGCCTCCGCGGGCGAGCAGAACTCCTCGAACACCATTTCCAGGTGCTGGGCAATCAGTTCGGCGGGGCGGCCTTCGATGTGGTGGCGCTCCACGAAATGCACCAGTTCGCCGTCTTTGAACAGCGCAATCGAGGGCGACGAGGGCGGGTAGGGGAGGGTGTACTCGCGGGCTTTAGCCGTGGCTTCCATGTCCACCCCCGCGAACACCGTCAGTAGGTGGTCGGGTTTGAACTGGGATTCCTGCACAGCCCACTTCGCGCCGGGGCGGGCGGTGCGGGCCGAGCAGCCGCAGACGGAGTTGATGAACAGCAGCGTGGTGCCTTCTTCGGCTTTGGCCATCGCGTTTTCGACGTCTTCGGGGGTGCGGAGTTCGGTGAAACCGCCCTCCACGATGTCCTGCCGCATGGGAGCGACGAGGTGTTCGGGGTACATGGACATTTGAGTTTACAGTTTAGTGTTTTGAGTTCAGGGTTTAGAGTTCAAAGTCGGCGTCCAGAAAAACTCTAAACGCTGAACGCTGAACCCTAAACTGGTTTTACATAAATCCAAGTTCCAGCTTGGCGACTTCGGACATCATTTCCTGGGAATAGGGCGGGTCGAAGGTCAATTCGACCGACACGTCCGACACGCCTTCGATTTCCCGAATTTTCTGTTCAGCCTCGCCGGGAATCGTGCCCGCCGAGGGGCAGGCGGGCGAGGTGAGCGTCATCAACACGTACACGTTGTTGACCGGGAACACCTTGATGTCGTAAATCAGGCCCAGTTCGTAAATGTCCACCGGGATTTCGGGGTCGTACACGGTTTTTAGCGCCATGACGACTTTTTCTTTCAGTTCTTCTTCCGTCATTTTGTTTCGTTATTGGTTACTGGTTATTGGTTAATCGTCTGTTACTGAACAATTAACCAATAACCATTAACGATTAACCAACTGAAAGGCCACCGCGTAATTTTTCATTTGCTTCAGCATCGAGGCCAGCCCATTCGAGCGGGTCTGGGCCAGGTGCTGCTGGAGGCCCACTTTTTCGAGCACGTACACGTTGGCGTTGGCGATTTCCTCGGGCGTGTGGCCCGAAAGCGTCCGGACCAGAATGTTGACGAGGCCCTTGACGATGATGGCGTCGGAATCGGCCTCGAACTTCAGCAAATCACCGTCCAGGTACGCGTGCAGCCACACCCGGCTCTGGCAACCTTTGATGATGTTCTCCTCGGTTTTGTGCCGCGCATCGAGGGGCGGCAGTTTTTTGCCGAGGTCGATGATGTATTCGTATTTGTCGGCCCAATCGTCGAGGAGTTCGAATTCTTCGATGATTTCGTTTTGGGTTTCGTTGATGGTCATAACAAATTAAGCGGGCTACCCATTGGTTTGACGGAAACAACCGTCACTTTTCCGTTCAGGTAGGTGTAAATCAAGCGGTACTTTCCGGCAAAAACTTCACGCATGAATCGAATCTGCTTCTCCGGAACCACCCGGCCCATTTGCGGGTGGTACTCCAGCAACTTTAGTTTATCGAGTACCGTATCGGTCCACTCATCGGCGTAGGCGGGCGAGAAAGTGTCGTACAGGTACGCGTATACTTCCCGGAAGCGCTCCCGGCCTTCGGGCGACCAGATTACTTCGGTTGCAGGCTTCTCCTCCATTCGTCGAATTCCCGCATGAATTGCTCGTGTGGCGTACCTTCGCCCCGCAAAGCCTGCGCCAAGCCGCGTTCGATGCTGGCAAGAAAATCAATTCGCTCTTTCAGCGCGTCTTCCGAGACCTCTTCGGGGAGGTCTTTGAACGCTTCGATGACTTCACTTTTCTTGAGCATGGGTTTGAAAAATTTGGCATTTACTCGGTGAAATACATTGTCCTTCGATGCTTACGCGTTCGTGTGCCAGATTTTCGGTTTCACCACGGCGGCGTTGCTGATTTCCGCCGAATCGCCGGAGGGCCTGATGACGAACAACCCCTTCCTCGTGGCAAAATCCTCGACTTCCTTTTTCACCACCATGCCCGCCACGGCACCGTAAACGTCCGTATTGCGGATGACCTTGAGCGGGTATTTCTTCATTTTTTCCAGCCGCTCCAGGTGTTCCTCCACGTCGCGCTGGCGCAACGTGTTTTTCACTTCAAGGGCCACGGCGACGTTGGAATTAGCAACGAGAATATCGACTTCGTAAATGCCATAGCCTTCTTCGTCTTCCTGGCGAAGCCGCACATACACTTCGTGCAGGGGCAGGTTTTGCTCCCGAAACAAGCGCGTGGCGGCGGGCAAAATCTGGTACTCAGCAAACTCACCGAGCCAGTTCGACATTTCGCCCAATTTACGGTTCAGTGCGCGGATTTCCTCGTCAAAACGGCGGGCGTTCTGGGCTGAAAGTCGGGCATTTTCACTGGTTTGCCGCGCCGTGGCAAGCAACACTTCCTTGATTTCTTCGAGCGTTTCCATAGCCAAATGAAATTAAAGCATCATCCGCTGCACCCGCCGGATGCCCGCCGCCAATTTATCGATTTCCTCGGTCGTGTTGTACATCGCGAAACTCGCCCGCGAGGTGCCCAGGATGCCGAAACGCTGCATGAGCGGCTGGGTGCAGTGGTGCCCCGTGCGGATGGCGATGCCCTGCTGGTCGAGGATGATGCCCACGTCTTGGTGGTGGATGCCGTCGAGGACGAACGAGATGACCGAAATCTTCTCCCGCGCCTGCCCAACGATGCGCAGGCCGTCGATTTCGCTCAGTTTTTCGGTGCCGTAGCGGAGCAGGTGGTTCTCGTGGGCGGCGATGGCTTCCTTGCCTAGGTCGGCGATGTAGTCGAGGGCCGTTTTGAGCGCCACCACGTCGGCAATGTTGGGCGTGCCGGCCTCGAACTTGTAGGGCAGGTCGTTGTAGGTGGTTTTCTCGAAGGTCACTTCCTTGATCATCTCGCCGCCGCCCATGTAGGGGGGCATGGCTTCGAGGAGCGCCCGCTTGCCGTACAGCACGCCGATGCCCGTCGGGCCGTAGAGTTTGTGGGCCGAGAAGGTGTAAAAATCGGCGTCGAGGGCCTGCACGTCGATGGTCAGGTGGCTGGTGGCCTGCGCCCCGTCGATGAGCACCACCGCGCCGACAGCGTGGGCCTGCCGGATGATTTCCGCGACGGGGTTGATCGTGCCCAGCGAATTGGAAACGTGGTTGACCGACACCAGCTTCGTTTTTTCGGAAAGCAATCGGGCGTAGGCTTCCAGGTCCAGTTCGCCGTTGTCGAGCACGGGAATCACCTTCAGCGTGATGCCCTTTTCGGCGCACAACATCTGCCAGGGGACGATGTTGGAATGGTGTTCCAACCCCGAAATGATGATTTCGTCGCCCCCCTGGATGAACTTCCGGCCGTAGGTCTGGGCCACCAGGTTGATGCCCATCGTGGTGCCCGAGGTGAAAATGATTTCCTCCGGCGAAGCGGCCCCCAGAAAGTTAGCAATAGCTACGCGGGACGCTTCAAAATCAGCCGTGGCCCGCTCGGCCAGGGTATGGATGCCCCGGTGGATGTTGGCGTTGTCGGCCCGGTAGTAATTCAGGATGGCGTTGATGACCGGCAGCGGCTTCTGGGTCGTGGCGGCGTTGTCGAAATACACCAGCGGGCGACCGTTGATTTCCTGATCGAGAATCGGAAAATCGGCGCGGACGCGGGCGACGTCGAAGGCGGTATCGGGAGGGGCAGTGAGCATGTCAGTAACCAATCAAACGGGTTTGTTCAAACAAAACGAGGTTGGCCCCTTCGTCGAACAACTTCTGAATCTGGGTGAAGTTGGCGCGGAAAGCGTCGAACAAGCGCCGGTTTTTCGCATTCCCAATGCCGAGCAGCAACACCCTCGGTGGGGCACCCTTCAGCAGAAAATGGTCGAGAAAGTCGCTGTCTTTCGTGATGATAATTCGCTGCTCTTCAACGGCAATCTCAATCAACGACCGGTCCTTCATCAGCGGGCCTTCGGCGTATGCCGTTGTGTGAACAGCCTCACAACCGCGTTGGTTCAGGATTTCGGCCAGTTTGGGCGGCAGTTGGGTGTCAATCAAAAAGCGCAGCATCAGGCTACGGGTAAGACACGCTTCGTTTTAGAAACCAGCGCTGCGTAAGCCAGGCAAGCCTGAATGTCGGCTTCTTCCAGGTACGGGTAATCCGCCAAAATCTCTCCATGGGTCATCCCGGCGGCCAGCAATTCAAGCAGTTCCGCAACGGTAAACCGCATGTTTCGGATGCACGGGCGACCGCCCCGAACTTCAGGATTTGTCGTGATGCGACTCAACAGATTTTCCATGCGCGAAACCGGTTACTCCACCTCCCCAATCTTCTCCACAATCAACCCCTCCAGGTATTCCTTAATCGCCGGAATCCGCATTTTCTCAATCACGTCCTCGGCGAAGGCCAGCATCAGCAGGGCGCGGGCTTTGTCCTTCGGCACGCCCCGCGACTGGAGGTAAAACAGGGCCTCTTCGTTCAACTGCCCCGTGGTGGTGCCGTGCGAGCACTTCACGTCGTCGGCGTAGATTTCGAGCTGGGGCTTGGTGTTCATCGTGGCCTGGTCGGAGGCCAGCACGTTGCGGCAGCTTTGGTAGGCGTTGGTTTTCTGGGCGTCCTGCCGCACGAAGATTTTCCCGTTGAAAACCCCCGTCGCGCGGTCGTAGAGAATGCCTTTGTACAGTTCGCTCGACTCGCTGTTGGGCTGGGCGTGGTCCACCAGCGTATGGTTGTCGACGTGCTGGCGGCCGCTGGGCAGGTAGAGGCCGTACATGTGGGCATCCACGCGCTCGCCGTCGAGCACCAGGTTGAGGTTGTTGCGGATGAACCCACCGTTGAGCGATACCGTGACCGTGTAGCTGTGGCTGGCGTGGGCGTGCTGGATGTGTGTCGTGCCGATGTGGTAGGTCTGGTCGCTTTCGTTCTGCACTTTGTAGTACTCAAACCGTGCTTCTTCGCCCAGAATTACCTCCGTGACGATGTTCGTAAATGCCGCATTATCGCCCAGCGTGCGGAACGACTCGGCCACCTTCACCTCGGCCCGTTTGCCAATTAAAAACAGGTTGCGGGGCTGGGCGGCCACGTTCTGGCGCCGCGAATCGGCGATGAAGCGCAGGATGACAGGCTGTTGCACGACGGCCTTGTCGGGCACGTGCAGGAACACGCCGTGCTGGGCGAAGGCCGTGTTGAGGGCCGTGAAGGCGTTGTCGGAGTAGTCGGCGTAGGTGGCGAAGTGCTGCTCCACGAGGTCAGGGAAGCGCTTCACGGCTTCGCCGAAGTGCAGAATCTGCAACTCGCTTTCGGGCGAAACCACCACCGAAAATTCGGGGTGAAACACGCCGTTGACGAAGTACAGCACGTTGCCTTCCAGGTTGGGAATTTGCAGCGCTTCGAGGTCTTCGGCGGTGAGCGTGCCGGGGTCGTTGAAGTCGAACACCTGGCTGACCAGCCCCTTCACGTTGGAATACTTCCACTCCTCGTGACGGATGGTCGGGAAACCCAGCTTGTCGAAGGCGTTGAGGGCGTCTTTTTTACGCCCGAAAAAAGGCGTTTTGCTCGCGCCGTTCAGCCGCGATTCGGTGGCCCGGAAATCGGCGACGAGTTGCGCTTTCAGGTCGGTATTGGGATTGGGGGTCATGACAAAAAAATCAACGGGTCGGTTTCCGGTTAGGCGTCACTTTTGAGGCGCTAAAACCAGCTTTTTCGGCCGCTTCAATGCTGTTTCGCAAACTCATTTCCAGGGCTTCGTCCAACGGAAGGTGAGCCACCCGCTCCCATGCATTTTCCTTCCATTCGCGGACCTCCAACATGGCTTTCGATTCAGGGGCAGACTGCATACGGCGTAGCGATTTTGAAGGGTTTCGTATAACCTTGAGCCAGATTGACGGTTAAAAATCTCACTTCTTCGTTGATGTTGGCCAAATGTCTGAAATTCCAACTCAACAAGACGTCAAATTCAAAAACCGTGGTAATGGCGACGTGAAGGGCATCACGGGCGTTTTTCTCAGGAACGATACCCGCATCGAGGTAGCGCCTGGCCAACTGTTTTACCTCGTCGATAACCGGCACAAAGTCAAGAAGCAATAGGTTGTACGTTGGAATCACTTCCAACAGACGTTGACGATGTATGGCATCCGGAGTTTCGAGAATCTCCTCGACAACGACCGACGAAACAAACACGTCGTAAATCCCCGGTCGGACAAAATCCCTAAAAAATTCCTCCGTAATCGCCTTCTTTTCGGGCGCGTCGTCGGCAAACAAAAAATTGATGACCGACGTGTCGAGGTAAATCTGCGTTTTGCGCATGGTTAAACCAGGGCGTCCGCTTCGGCCGATTCCACGGCGGCCCGAATCCAGTCGTAGCCTTTTTCTTCCAGTTCCAGCGCCAGTTCCTTCGTGCCGGACTTGACGATGCGGCCCCGGTAGAGCACGTGGACGAAATCGGGCACGATGTAGTCGAGCAAGCGCTGGTAGTGCGTCACGACGATGGTGGCGTTCTCGGGGCGCTTCAGTTTGTTGACGCCCTCGGCCACGATGCGCAGGGCGTCAATGTCGAGGCCCGAATCGGTTTCGTCGAGAATGGCCAGTTTCGGTTCGAGCATGGCCATCTGGAAAATCTCGTTGCGTTTCTTTTCCCCGCCCGAAAATCCTTCGTTCAAAGCCCGGTTGAGCAGGCTCTGGTCGATGTTGACGAGGGCCATTTTTTCCTTCATCCGCTTCAGAAACTGCACGGCGTCGAGGGGTTCCTGGCCCCGGTACTTGCGCACTTCGTTGAGGGCGGTTTTCAGAAAGTTGGTCGTGCTGACGCCCGGAATTTCGACCGGGTATTGAAAGGCCAGGAAAATGCCTTCGGCGGCACGCTCTTCGGGGGCCAGTTCGAGCAAATCGCGGCCCTGAAATTCCACCGTTCCGCCCAGAATGTCGTAGTCTTCGCGGCCTGCCAGCACCGAGGCAAGGGTACTCTTGCCCGATCCGTTGGGTCCCATGATGGCGTGGACTTCGCCAGGGTTGACGGTCAGGTTAATGCCGTTCAGAATCTTCTTCTCGCCGATGGCGGCCTTTAAATTTTCAATCTTCAGCATGAGAATGAGTCGGTTACTTCGGTCAGGGGGGTGTGGCCGCAAAGGTAGCCACAAAACGGGTTTTCTGATGGGACAACTCCAAACGGGGGGCTGTGGTTCCGGCGGAAGCGGGCAAAATCACCCACTTTTCCTAACTTGCGGCCCCACCAGCGAAAGTCGGCGAAGGAGTTGGTTTGTCACGTACGACTTGTTCCTGACGACTTACGACCACCGTATGCCCCAACCCACGATCCACGTTTCCTCCGAAGTCGGCACGCTCCGGCGGCTGCTCATCCACAGCCCCGACAGCGGCCTCGGCAAAGTGGTGCCTTCGAAAGCCCAGGACTGGCTGTTCGAAGACATCGTCCACCTCGACACCATGCGCCGCGACGAGTACGACTACTACGTCAAACTCCTCCTGTATTTTCTCGACCCCAAAAAAGTCCGGGGCAAACTGGCCGACCTCGACGCCGACCGGAGCCGCGATTTCTTCAAACCCGGTCACCCGAAGTATTTCAATTCGGAAAACGTCATTGAATTTCAGCACCTGCTGGCCCAAATTCTGACCGACGAACTTACCCGCACCAAACTCGTGGCCAGCATCTGCGCCATCGAGCACGAGTGGTACAGCACCCAGGCCGAACTGCTGGCCCTGGAGCCGGTCGAACTGGCCAAAGCCCTGATTTCGGGCACCACGCCGGGGGGCGAAATGCTGTTTTCGCCCATCCCGAATTTGATTTTCACGCGGGATTTGGGCATCACCATCAACGGCCACCTGCTGCTCAACAAGCCCGCCAAGCCCGCCCGCACCCGAGAGGCCCTGCTGGCCCAATACATCGTGTTCAACCACCCCATCTTCGCCGACCTGCGCGACCGGGTGATTGAACTGCCCGACAACGAGCTGCATTTCCTGCTCCCCGAAAACGAAAAAGAGTACAACACGACCACCCTCGAAGGCGGAGACGTGATGATGGTGGCCCCCAACCACCTGCTGGTGGGCGTGAGCGAGCGGACGACGATTTACGCCGCCCAGCTTTTGATTCAGATTTTGTTCGAAAAAGCCATCGTTGAGAAAATCACCATCGTCAAAATCCCGCACAAGCGCGATTACATGCACATCGACACGGTGTTCACGCAGGTAAAACGCGACGTGTGGGTGGTGCTTGGCTCGCTGGTGCGGCGCGAAAGTCCGCGGCTGGAGGAGCAGATTGACCCGACGATGGGCCGGTTGATTCCGCGCAAGGCCGACGAAGAACTGAAAATCGTGCAGTTCCGCCGGGGGGAGGGCAAACCCCGCGAAATTGAGAACCTCCAGGATTTGCTTACCGAAATCAGCGTCGAGGATTTGGGCTGCGCGCCCGGCTCGGTGCGGTTCGTGTATTCGGGCAACAACGAATTTCCCTACGGTGCCCGCGAGCAATGGACGGATTCGTGCAACCTGCTGATTTTGAAGGAAGGCGTGGGCATCGCCTACGACCGCAACGACAAAACCGCCGAAGCCTTCCGGCAAGCCGGGTTCCAAACCATCGGCGCGAAGGAATTGTTGGCGAAATTCGAGCGCGGCGAAGCCTCGCCGGAAGCCCTCACCGACACCATCATCCAACTCCCTTCCGCCGAACTCTCGCGGGCCAGGGGCGGCTCCCATTGCATGAGCATGCCGCTGCTCCGCGAGGCGCTTTTTTAATGCTGAATGTTGAATGCTGAATGCTGAATGTTTTTTTGCATTGGCAATCGGCATTTTCCATTCAGCATTCAGCATTCAACATTCAGCATTTGAGCACATGCGAAGCCAAGCCACTTCCCACATCCTGATGATTCGGCCCGTGCGGTTCGGGTTTAACGAGCAGACGGCCACCACCAACGCCTTCCAGGACATCAAGCACGCCGCTCAGACCCGCGACGTGGCCCAGGAAGACGCCCTCCGGGAATTCGACGAGATGGTGCGCCAACTCCGGGCCGCCGGGGTGGACGTCATCGTAGTCGAGGACACCGCCGAGCCGTACACGCCCGACTCGATTTTCCCCAACAACTGGGTGTCGTTCCACAACAACGGCACGGTGATTCTTTACCCGATGCAGGCCGAAAACCGCCGCCTGGAGCGTCGTCGCGACATTCTCGACCAGCTCGAAGAACGGTTTTACATCAACCGACTGGTCGATTTGTCGGCGTTTGAAGGCGAAGGCAAGTTCCTCGAAGGCACCGGCTCAATGGTGCTCGATCGGAAGTTCAAAGTGGCCTATGCCTGCCTCTCGCCCCGCACGAGCGAGGAGGCCCTCGACGCCTTCGCGCTCCAGATGAACTACGAAATCGTGAAGTTCAGCGCCGTGGACGCCAACGGGCAGGCCATTTACCACACCAACGTACTCATGTGCATCGGCGACATGTTCGCCGTGGTGTGCCTGGCGGCCATTCCCGACCCCGACGAGCGGTTGATGGTTCGGAGCACACTTGAAATGAGCGGGCGGCAACTCATCGAAATCACCCTCGACCAGATGGCCCACTTCGCGGGCAACATGCTCGAAGTGAAGACCAAGCGGGGCGGCAAGCTCATCGTGATGAGCACCCAGGCCTACGAAAGCCTCACGCACCGGCAAATCGACGCGCTGGATGACTTCGGCGCGCTCCTGCATTTCGACCTGTCGATGATCGAAGGCAACGGCGGCGGCTCGGCCCGGTGCATGATGGCCGAGGTGCATTTGCCGGAGAAGCAGTAGGCGAGTTGGCAATTGGCAACAACAAAGGCCGCCCGAATCACCGGGCGGCCTTTGTTCATTCGTCGGATTCCGCGTCGCGGGGCAATTTTCGGGTTGATTTTTTCTCGGCAACGATTTTCTTGGCGTTCAGCCGCTCGTTGACCGAGGCCACGGTGGGGAGCGTGGCGACCCGTTTTTTTGGCACCCGCAGCGCCCGGTTGAGCAGTTCGTGGAGTTTTTTCACGACGGCTTCCTTATTCTGCTTCTGGGTGCGAAATTCCTGGCTCGTTAGCACCAAGTCGCCTTCGCTGGTGAGTTGCTTCGCCAGTTTTTGCTGCAACCGGATTTTCTGCTCGGCCGTGAGCAGGGCGGAAGCGGCGGGTTTAAACCGCACCTCCACCTTTGTTTCGGTTTTGTTGACGTTCTGCCCGCCCGGTCCACCGCTGCGGGCGGTCTGGAAGTGCAGTTCGGGGGTGAGGTCGGGGAGCATGGCCGGGGCGATTTTAAGTTTTTGTGTTCTTCGATTTCGGGGTTTTGTTCCCGGAAAAAATTCACCCAATCAACGCAAAAACTCCCAGACTCAAAAACACAAAAACCAATCCATCACCCCGCCAACTCGCCGATGCGCCGCAAGCCGTTGAGCGTCAGGAGGGGGTCCACTTCGTCGAAAAGTCCGTGCAGGGGGGTCAGAATGGCCGACAGGCCGCCGGTGGCCAGCACCCGGCAGGGGCCGATTTCGCCCCGAATCTGGGCGAGCATTTCCTTCACCAACCCCACGTAGCCCCACAAAATGCCCGCCTGGATGGCGTGGGCCGTGTTTTTGCCAATCGCCGAGGCGGGCATCACCAGCGGCACCTCGGGCAGTTGGGCCGTGTTGGTCGAAAGCGATTTCACCGCCGTTTTCAACCCCGGCGCGATGCTCACGCCCTCGATTTTTCCCGAACCCGAGACAACCGTGAACGTCAGCGCCGTGCCGAAATCCACCACCACGCAGTTCTCCGGGCGGTAGGTGTGGTAGGCGTACACCGCGTTGGCGACCAAATCGGTGCCGATTTCGCGGGGGCTGAGGATGTCGAGGCCCAGTTTGGGGTAAATGTCCGGCCCCACGAGCACGGGCTGCACGTCGAACAACCCGATGGCCAGCGAGCGGATGAGAAACGTTTCGCCCGGCACGACGCTGCTCAGCACGACCCGGTCAACCTCGCTGATTTCCAAATCATTCTCTTTGAAAAGCCGCCGCACTTCGGCGTCGTAATCTTCCATCCGCGAACTGTAGTGGGTGGGGATGCGCAGCACGGGCAGCCAGGTCTGGCCGTCGTGGAGGCCGAAGACGATGTCGGAGTTGCCGATGTCGATGGCGAGGAGCATGGGGGGATTGGAGTTTGGCGTTCCGGGTTCAGGGTTTAGAGTTCAGGGTTTAGGGTTGAAAACACCACGGTAAACTCTAAACCCTGAACTCTAAACTCACCCTCGGCAAATTGGGGTAAAATTTTCGGAAAACACGAAAGCAGCCGTCGGGCACCGTTTTTTTACGCCGTTGGGTCGACATCAACCAATCCCCTGACCGATGGCTACCGAGTACGACCCCAACGAACGCGCTCCCCAACTCAACCCCACCCGCTGGCTGCCCTGGGTGTTGCTCGTTGGCCTGGCGATTCTGATTTTCTTCCTCGTTCGCGGGGTGCGCAACCCCGGCGCGGGCGGGGGTGGCAGTACCGCCGATTCGATGCGGAGCGAAAGCGAGGTCATCACCACCCGCACCGGCGACATGCCCCGCGAAGCCGACGACCCCGAAGCCGACACCGTGGCGACGGACACGGTGGGGAATCGGCGGTGAAGTGGATCCGGCCTTTTTTCTGAGAACGCAACAGTGCCGACGGAGTGGTAGAATCGCCATTGCCGCAGCGGGACAGAACGTCAAAAAAATGAGCCGCCAAGCCCTGCCGTTGTCGAATGGGTATCGTTTTTGCTAGGCCGTTGCCGCCGTATTTTTGCTCCGATGTCCCAGCCTGCAACCAAACGCCCAAAACCGATTCTTTCCAAAAAAGCGGCCCGCCGGTACCAGGCGGGGCTGTTCGTCGCCCTGACACTGGCCGTGGTGGTGCTGGGAAGCCTCTGGTGGGTTTCGAGGGTCGGCGACGTCAACCGGTGGACGCCCTGTGACCGGGCGGGCATTCGCATTCCGGCCCGCTACGGCCTCCACGGCATCGACGTGTCGAAGTTTCAGGGGAAAATCGACTGGCCGCGTGTGCGCCAAATGCGCCTGACTGACCAGGGGTTGCCGCTGACCTTCGCTTTCATCAAAGCCACCGAAGGCCGGGGCCTGGCCGACCGGGCCTTCCGCAAAAACTGGGAAGGGGCCAAAAAGGCCGGGCTGCGGCGGGGGGCCTACCACTTCTACCTGCCCTTCCGCGATCCGGTCGAGCAGGCGAACCACTTCGTTCAACACGTCCGGCTCGAGAAGGGCGATCTGGCCCCTGTGCTCGACATCGAAGTGAATGCGCTCAAACCCGACGGAGCCATCGTGCGCGATCTGGGCATCTGGCTCGACCTGGTCGAAAAGCACTACGGCATCCGGCCCATCATCTACACCAACCCACATTTTTACCGCAAATTCATCCGGGGCAACTTCGACGACTACCCGCTCTGGCTCGCCGATTACTCCCGCGACCGGCTCGAAGGCTACCCTTCGGGGCAGGTGTACTTCTGGCAGCACAGCAAGCGGGGCTGGTGCGAAGGCATCGGCGGGCCGGTGGATTTCAACGCGTTTTTGTTTGACGAGGAAAAACTCTCGGATATTTGCCTCGACTAACCAAAACCCCTCCGCGTCTCTGCGCCTCTGCGTGAAAATCTTCTCACGCAGAGGCGCAGAGACGCGGAGGCATCCTGACCATGCTTTCTTCCCTGCCCCTCGACCAAACCGCCGCCTACGGCCTCCTGAAAACGCATTTTGAAGAAACCCGAAATCTGCACCTGCGCGACGCCTTTGCCGCCGACCCCAAGCGGTTTCAAAAATTTTCGCTTCGTTTTGAAGAAATCCTCCTCGATTTCTCGAAAAACCGCATCACTGACCACACGATGCAGTTGCTCCGCCAACTGGCAGAGGAATGCAGCGTGGGCGACGCCATCGAAAAGATGTTTTCGGGCGATAAAATCAACCAGACCGAAGGCCGTGCCGTGCTGCACGTGGCCCTCCGCAACCGTGGCAACCGGCCCATCGTGGTCGACGGGCAGGATGTGATGCCAGAGGTGAATGCCGTGCTCGAAAAAATGCGGGGTTTCACCGAAACCGTCATTTCCGGGGAGTGGAAAGGCTACTCCGGCCAGCCCATCACCGACGTGGTGAACATCGGCATCGGCGGCTCGGACCTCGGCCCGGTGATGGTCACCGAGGCGCTGCGGCCCTACAAAAACCACCTCAACCTCCACTTCGTGTCGAACGTGGACGGTACGCACATTGCCGAAACGTTGAAATCCGTTTCGCCGCAGACGACCTTGTTTTTGATCGCCTCGAAAACCTTCACGACCCAGGAAACGATGGCCAACGCCCACACCGCCCGGCAGTGGCTGCTCCAGGCGGCGGGCGACGACCGGGCCGTGGCAAAGCATTTCGTGGCGCTCTCGACCAACGCGAAGGAGGTGGCAAAATTCGGCATCGACACCGAAAACATGTTCCCGTTCTGGGACTGGGTCGGGGGGCGTTACTCGCTCTGGTCGGCCATTGGCACGAGCATCGCGCTGAGCATTGGCTTTGAACACTTTGAACAACTCCTGGCCGGTGCCCACGCGATGGACGAGCACTTCCGCACCGCGCCGCTGGAGCAAAATCTGCCCGTCACGCTGGCCCTGCTGGGCATCTGGTACAACAACTTTTACGGGGCCGAGACCCAGGCCATCCTGCCCTACGACCAGTACCTGCACCGCTTCGCGGCGTACTTCCAGCAGGGCGACATGGAATCGAACGGCAAGTACGTGGGCCGCGACGGGCAACCGGTGAGCTACCAAACCGGGCCGATCCTCTGGGGCGAGCCGGGCACCAACGGGCAGCACGCGTTTTACCAACTCATCCACCAGGGCACCAAGCTCATTCCCTGCGATTTCATCGCGCCCGCCGTGAGCCACAACCCGCTGGGCGAACACCACAACATCCTGCTCTCCAACTTTTTCGCCCAAACCGAGGCGCTCATGAACGGCAAAACCCGCCAGGAAGTGGAGGCCGAATTCGTCGGCGCTGGCAAGAGCCTGGACGACGTGCGGGACATCGTGCCGTTCAAAGTGTTTGAAGGCAACCGCCCGACGAATTCGATTTTGCTGAAGCAAATCACCCCCCGCTCGCTGGGTAGTTTGATTGCGCTGTACGAGCACAAGATTTTCGTGCAGGGCGTCATCTGGAACATCTTCAGCTTCGACCAGTGGGGCGTCGAACTGGGCAAGCAACTGGCCAACAAAATTTACCCCGAACTCCAAACTGACGCCGAGGTGCGCAGCCACGATAGCTCGACGAACGGGCTAATCAATGCGTTTAAGGCGTGGCGGTGAGCAGGGCAGTACGCGGTTTTCAGAAAATCGGCGATTCAATACCACGGTCGCCAATTTTTTTGTCCAAAAAGACAACTTTGGTGGCCAAAACCCGGTATTTGCCGTTGCGGATGCGACGCACGGGATTTACTTTTCATCCCAAATCCCACCCGGCCGTTTTCAGCGTGAAACCACTCCCCCAATTTGCCCATGAAAACACGCTTTACGTTGCTGGCCTGCTTGTTGACGGGTTTCGCCGCCACGGCCCAAACGCCCGATGCAATCGCCATCCGGCCCGGCTGGCATCCTTCCGAACTGGTATCCCGGCGGATGATGTCCGAGCCAAACCGGATGTACTTCGGGTTTGACCTGGGCTACTACCGAGGTTTTCAGGGCCGTTCCACTTCCGATTTGCTGCTGCAAACGTCGAAAGCCACCCACGATTTGTTTCCCGGCTTCACGCTGGGCTGGCACCTCAACCGCCGCCTGAGCCTCGAAACCGGCCTCTACAACCTGCCCAGCACGACGTCCTACGCCGTCGAAGTGCACCGCACCACGCCGGGCATGGGCGGCCTGGGCATCCAGTACGCGATGGTGCCGCTACGCCTGCGGGTGGACGTGGCCCGCCCCACGCGGTGGCTGACGGCGGCGGTACACGTCGGGGCGGCGCTGGCTTTCAACAGCCGGATTCAAAAAGGCAAATTTGAAAAACTGAGCCTCACCTTTCCCCCCGTGTGGGGCGACACGGTGGCGGTGCTCAACGAAGGCGAGATGATCCACAACCGCAGCCTGCTGCTCGAAGCGGGGGCCGAATTGCGGGCCGATCTGGGCTGGAACATCGCGTTGGTGCTCTACGGCCGGGGCGTGATGGGCTTGCAACCGCTCTGGCGCAATCAAGTCAGCTACTGGATCAACGCGCAGGAGCCGCCCGGCCGCATGACCATGACCGCCCGTGCCAACGGCCTCACCGCCGGGTTGGGCCTCCGCTACACGTTCAGCGTGGGGCGGCGGTGGAGGACGGTTTGGGATTAGATGGTAGGAGAATGTTCAATGCTCAATTTTCAATGTTCAATTTTTCAATGAAAATGCACTTATCAAATCATTGAGAATTGAACATTGAAAATTGGGCATTGAACATTCTTAACCGACCAGTTTCTCCAAAACTTCTTCGAAGGAAACCGCTTCCTGCTCCCCAGAGGCCATGTTTTTCAGCGTCAGCTTGCCCGATTTGATTTCTTCCGAACCAATCAGCAGCACGAACGGGATGCGCTTGCGGTCGGCGTAGTCGAGTTGCTTTCTCAACTTGGTCGAATCGGGGTAGAGTTCGGCCTTCATGCCCGCCTGCCGGGCTTTCCGGAGGAGAGGCAGGGCGTAGGCTTCGGCCTCGGCGTCGAAGTTGGTGAGGAGCAGTTGGGTCGTGACGGCTCCGTTTTCGGGAAATAAATTTAATTCCTCCAGCACGTCGTAAATCCGGTCCACGCCGAACGAAATGCCCACGCCCGAGGTGCCCTTCAGCCCGAACGCTTCGGTGAGGTTGTCGTAGCGCCCGCCACCGCTGATGCTGCCCATCTGCACGCCCTGGGCTTTCACCTCGAAAATGGCCCCGGTGTAGTAGGAGAGGCCACGCGCCAGGGTGACGTCGAGTTGGATTTTCTTTTCGTTCAGGCCCAGTTGCCGCACGTAGCGCCAAAGTTTTTCCAGTTCCTGCACGCCCTTCATGCCCGTCGCCGACTGGTGGAGCCAGTCTTTCAGGTTCTCGAAGGTCTCGCGGTTGCCGGGGTGCGGGCGGAAAATGGGCTGGAGTTTTTTAATCGAAACGGCAGAAAAACCGCGTTCGCTGAGTTCCTTCTCAACGCCTTCCTTGCCGATTTTGTCGAGCTTGTCGATGGCCACGAACAGGGGCGTTTCCATGCCCGCCGCGCCGATGACCTCGGCAATGCCCGTCAGGATTTTGCGGTTGTTGATTTTCAGACAGAAATCAAGGCCCAGGTCCGTCATCACGTCCTGCACCATCGCCACGATTTCGGCTTCGCAAAGCAGGGAATCGGTTCCCACCACGTCGGCGTCGCACTGGTAAAATTCGCGGTAACGGCCTTTCTGGGGCCGGTCGGCCCGCCACACGGGCTGAATCTGGTAGCGCTTGAAGGGAAACGTCAACTCACCCCGGTTCATGGTCACGTACCGGGCGAAGGGCACGGTCAGGTCGTAGCGGAGGCCTTTTTCGGCGAGTTTGAAGGCGGCTTTTTTGGAGCCGCCTTTCAAATCGTCCTCGGTAAAACCGTCCAGAAAGTCGCCGGAATTGAGGACTTTGTAGAGCAGTTGGTCGCCCTCCTCGCCGTACTTGCCGGTGAGCACCGAGAGGTTTTCGAGCGTGGGCGTTTCGAGGGGTTGGAAGCCGTACCGTTCGTAAACGGCCCGGATGGTGCTGAAGATGTAATTCCGCCGGGCCATTTGCTCCGGCCCGAAGTCGCGGGTACCGCGCGGAATGCTGGGTTTTTGCACGTTCATGGAAAGTGGTTTCGGGGTCGGGCGCGGCCAACGGGCGGTACTGCCTCAGCCCGAATTGATTGGGTGGGTGGGTTAGGAAAGCCGCAAAAATAGCGAAAAGGGGCGGTTAGGGCTAAAAAGGAAAACGGGCCGGTCGGTTTTTCTCCGAAAAAGCCTTAGTTTTGCGCCTCCAATTCAAAAACCAAGACCATGGGAGTTACTCGCCTGAAACGGAAAGACCGGGTGAACAAGGCCGTCGCCAACAACCGCGTGGCCCAAATCAAGCGCCTTCAGCAAAAGCCCGAAATCCGGAACGTGGACGTGGAAGCCATCAAAGCCGAGTTTGCCGCCAAGGCCAACAACGCCTGAGGTTCAGTCTATTTCACACCCGACGGCTGGTTCTTCATCCCTAGCGAGGGAATTAATTCCCTCGCTAGGGATGAGGAACCAGCCGTCGCAGCTTTAACCCCTTCCGCCCTCAGCCGAAGGGGTTTTCTTTTTTCGGAAACTCCCGTCGGGGCTGGTGAGCGTGTGACTTGCGGCTGCGTTTCAGTTCGCGGCGGATTTCTTTTTTCAAATCCATCCGCACCCGCATCCGGGTCGAGATTTGCAGGATGCCCAGCCCGCCGATGGTGAGCAGGTAGCCGTAGAGGCCCATCAGAAACCACTGCGTGGTCGAAGCGCCGGTGTGTTTGAGCATCGAGGCCTCGTTGAGCACGGCCAGACCGGAGCCAATCAGCACGGCGCTAAAGCCGCCGACCAGCCAGTATTTGGTGCGCGGGCTGAGCCGCTTGATGAGGCGGCGGCCGGGGGCGCGTTTGTCCATGATGCTGCTCATTGTTTCCGGGGTGAAGGGTGGTGTTGCGGGTGAAAAAGCCGTGCCCTCCGGCAAGGGCGATTTCAAGCGGAAAAATACGCGCTTTCGGAAGCGTACCGGAATTCTGTCGTATTTTTCGGGCCGATTTTTCCACTAAACCGTTTCGCCAACCCATGACTTCGTATCAACGCGCCGGGCTGTTTCTGCTCGGCGGCCTGACGTTCAGCACGCTTGCCCTGGCGCAGGATGCCCGCGCCGTGAAGAAAGACTACCTCAAAAAACCCGAAGAAACCGAATTCTGGGACCCCGAAGTGCGCGTGGTGACCCCGGCCCCCTACGGCCAGCCGCCCTCGGACGCCAAGATGCTTTTCAACGGCAAAAACATGGACGGCTGGGTGTCGGTTAAAGACGGCAGCCCCGCCAAATGGACCGTCGCCGACGGGGCCTTCACCGTGGCACCGGGCACGGGCAACATCAGCACGAAGGAGGACTTCGGTAGCTACCAGCTTCACATCGAATGGCGCTCGCCCAACGAGCCGGACACGAAAAAAAGCCAGGGCAAGGGCAACAGCGGCATTTTCATGCAGGGCGTGTACGAAGTGCAGGTGCTCAACAGCTACCAAAACCGCAGCTACCGCAACGGCCAGGCCGGCAGCATTTACAAGCAGTCGGCCCCGCTGGTGAACGCCACCTCGAAAATGGGCGACTGGAACACCTACGACATCATCTACACGGCCCCGAAATTTCGCGAAAACGGCACCTACGAAACGCCGCCCTACGTGACGGTGATTCACAACGGCATCATCGTGCAGAACCACACGCCCATCCAGGGGACCACCGAATACATCGGCACGCCCAAGGTGCTCCCCCACGGCCGCGGTCCCATCAGCCTGCAAGACCACGGCAATCTGGTGAGCTTCCGGAATATTTGGATTCGGGAGTTGTAGTCTGAACCGCGATTGGCCGGGATTTTAGGAGTTTCAAGATGGCGAACAGAGTCTTTTCGGGACGATTCTGATTTTTTGAATTTCATCCTGCCCATCCTAAAATCCCGGCCAATCGCGGTTCAGACAACTTCGTACCTTTGCCCCTCGATTCGCCCCCCGAACGAGGGGCTTTTTTTGTGCATGCGCGGCGGTTTCGGCCAAAATTGGCCCAAAAGTTGCGCCAAATTTAGTCCGGTTGTCCATGAAACAACTCATCAGTTTTGTCCTCCGCACGGTGCCGAGGCCGGTGTTGCAGCGGTTCAGCCACCTGGCCATGAAGGTGGCGGCCTTGTTTTACCGGGGAAACGCCGTGGAATGCCCCGTGTGCGGAAGCACGTTCCGGAAGTTCCTGCCCTACGGCCGGGTCACGCCCCGCGACAACGCGCTGTGCCCCAACTGCCTGGCGCTCGAACGGCACCGGTTGATGTACCTTTTTTTGAAAGAGAAAACGGACTTTTTTACCGCCCATCAAAAAGTCTTGCACGTCGCGCCGGAGTACTGCTTCATCGACCGTTTTGAAGCGATGAAGAACCTCGATTACGTGACCGCCGACATCGAAAGCCCGCTGGCAAAGGTGAAGATGGACATCCACCAGATTCCCTTCCCCGCCGACACCTTCGACGTCGCGTTCTGCAACCACGTCATGGAACACGTGGACGATGACATCCGGGCCATGCAGGAACTGCACCGGGTGTTGAAACCCGGCGGCTGGGCCATCATCCAGTCGCCGCAGGACTGGAGCCGGGCCACGACCTACGAAGACGCTGCCATCACCGATCCGAAGGAGCGGGAGCGGCACTTCTGGCAGGACGACCACCACCGCCTCTACGGCCGCGACTACGGGCGTCGGTTGGAGCGGGGCGGGTTTCAGGTGACGGAAGACCGGTTTGTGATGGAACTGCCCGCCCCCGTGGTGGAGCGGTACGCGTTGCCGAAGGAGGAAATCGTGTACTTCTGTCGGAAAGCGGCGGGAGCCTGAGGGGAGCGGGTTCGGGAAACGGTTCAGTGACCCAAAACGGCACTTCAGGCATCCGCCTCCTGGCGGGCAGCAGCGCCCGCGTCCGTTTTGTGAACGAACCCAAACAGTCGACTCCCGAATCTATGAAAATGTGCCTGACGCTCGCCCTGGTGGTGGCTTCGGTTTGTGCGGCTCCCGCGTTGGCCCAGCACCCTTCTCAACAACACCCTCATTTTCTGAAAGAACGCTTCCAGCCCGGTCGCCGCCTCGTGGGCGGGAGCCTGACGGGCCTGGGCTTGGCGGCCAAAGCCGGGTTTTTCCTCCGCGAGGGCCTCTGGCTGGGCATGACGGCCAACGGTCAACTGCGTGGCGTGTTTGCCGAGTACCTGCATTTCGGTCCGGCGGCCCGGTACTACGTGGCCCGAGGGCGCGATTTCTCGTTTTTCGCCGAAGGCGGCTACGCCTATGGGTACTTCAACGTGAAGCGCTGGAGCGTCACAAAGGAGACCCAACTTCTCGCCGAACGGCAGTTTTACTCCGGCAACTTCCACCTCGACCTCGGTGCCGACCTCTGGCTCAACCCCAGCCTCAGCCTCGAAGCCGCCATCCGCCGCAACCAACTCCTCTACACCGGCGACGTGCTGCCGGGGGCGAGTTTGGGGGTGAATTATTTTTTCTGAAAACAAAGTAAAACGTAAGGGTGGTGCTTGCCTCCACCCCTACGTTTTACGCCTGCCGCAGCCTCAGCAGCAACTCGTTCATTGCCGCGTAAAACGCCGGAATTTTCTCAAAAACCTCCTCGGCCAGGTCGCTGTCGTAGGTGTGGACGGATTTGTTCCGGTAGGCCAGGATGGAAAGCCACAGCGGTTCGTCGGTCAACAATTGGGCGATGAACCCTTGCGAAAACGCCGTTTTCGGGCTGTTCACGGGCGTGATGCCCCGGTCTTCCAGCACCAGTTTCAGGCATTTCCAGGCCAGTTCAAAGCAATACTCGAAGCGCTGCAAAGCCCCGTCTTTTTCCAATTGCGACGGGTTCGTCAGCAGCACCACCTCGTGCAGCGTGGCGAGTGCGCTGGCGTAATCGTCGAGTTTTTGCTGAATGTACGGCGTCATAGCGGCTCGGTGGATTGGAGCGCCACGCGCCGGAACGAATCCCTCACCCGGTTGAAGTCCACCACGTCGAAGGGGTAGAGCGTGGGCAGTTCTTCCAAATCTGCGCTGATTTGAGCCAGCAGCGTGGTGGGTAGGGCTTCGTCGGCCAAAATGCCCACGTCGATGTCGGCGGGTTTGAGGTCGGGCCGGTTGGCCTGCGACCCGAACAGAAACGCCCGGTAGCGCCGCCCCGCCAGCCGCCGGGCCAGCGTTTCGCGCACAAGGTCTTTGATTTCTTCCTTTCGGGTCATCTGAAGAATTCGGTTACTTTTGCCAAATCTACACGGCGCGAGTTTCAATCGAAAATCGCCAATCCGCAATCGAAAATTCCCGGATGCGCTACCACGACATCGACCCCCACCTCTTCATCCGCAACCGCGAACGCCTCACGGCCCTCCTCAAGCCCAAGTCGGCCGTTTTCCTTAACGCCAACGACATCCTGCCCACCAACGCCGACGGCACGATGCGCTTCCGGCAGAACAACGATTTGTTTTACCTGACGGGCATCGACCAGGAAGAAACCATCCTGCTGCTGTTCCCCGACTGCCCCGATCCCAAGCACCGCGAAGTGCTGTTCATCCGCGAAACCAACGACACCATCGCCACCTGGGAGGGCTACAAATACACCAAAGACCACGCCCGCCGCGTGTCGGGCATCGAGAAAATCTACTGGACGCACCAGTTCGACAGCATCCTCAAAACCCTCGTTTTCGAGGCCGAGCACCTTTACCTCAACACCAACGAGCACACCCGCGCCAGCGTCGAAACCGAAACCCGCGACGCCCGCTTCGTGCGCGACTTCCAGCGGCGCTTCCCCCTGCACCGCTACGAGCGCCTCGCGCCGCTCATGCACCAACTCCGCGCCATCAAGCAGCCGGAGGAAATTGGCCTCTTGCGGGAGGCCATTCGCATCACCGAAGCGGGTTTCCGGCGGTTGCTCCCCTTCGTCAAACCCGGCGTGTACGAGTTTGAAATCGAGGCCGAACTCCTCCACGAGTTCGTCCGGCAGCGGTCGCGGGGCTTTGCCTACGAACCCATCGTCGCCTCGGGGGCCAATGCCTGCGTGCTGCACTACGTCGCCAACGACCAGCCCTGCCAGCCCGGCGACGTGATTCTGCTCGACGTGGCCGCCGAGTACGCCAACTACAACGCCGACCTCACCCGCTGCCTGCCCGTGTCTGGGCGCTTCACCGACCGCCAGCGGGCCGTGTACAACGCCGTGCTGCGGGTGATGCGCGAGGCCCAAACCCTACTCCGCCCCGGCACGCTCTGGGACGAGTACCACGCCGAAGTGGGCAAAATCATGGAAAGCGAACTGAAGGCCCTCGGCCTCCTCAGCCAGCAGGACATCGACGACCAGAACCCCGACTGGCCCGCCTACAAAAAGTACTTCATGCACGGCACCTCGCACTTCCTGGGCCTCGACGTCCACGACGTGGGCAACAAGTACCGCCCCTTCGCCCCCGGCATGGTCTTCACCTGCGAGCCGGGCATTTACATCAGGGAAGAGGGCCTGGGCATCCGCCTCGAAAACAACATCCTCATTACCGAAACCGGCAATGTAGACCTGATGGCCAGCATCCCGCTGGAGGCGGAGGAGATTGAGGAATTGATGAACGCGAAGTGAGGCCTCTTCCGCCCGAACCGCCGCCCACCCCGGCCCGCTTTCCCGACGGGCCGGGGTGTGTTGGTTTTTGGGGTGCTCATTTTACTTTTTAGGATCCCTTTTCGACTTTTTGGGATGCCTATTTGCATTTGCAGGATGCCTATTCGCGTTTGCGGGATGGCTATTTTACTTTTCGGGATGCCTTTTTCACTTTTCAGGATGCTCATTTGACTTTGCAGGATGGCTATTTTACTTTTTGACATGGCTTTTCGAAAGTTCAGGAAGGCTTATTTACTTTTGGGGAAGCCTTCTTTCCAATCCGACCCGCCGTGTTGCGTTTCTCACCCGGTCGCCCGGCGGCAGCGCGCGCGTTCAGACGGACCTGACCTTGAGGATGAGGAAAGGGAGCAAGGTGTCCCTGCGGTGTAGAGAAAATTAGCGGGGGTGAAGCGGGGCGAGGGACGCAAAAAGGTGTAACTTTCGGCAAACGAACAGCCCATGAAGTACCGCGTAAACGTGTTATTTGAAAAAGACGAGCATGGCTACTTCGCCTACTGCCCGCAACTGAAAGGCTGCCATTCCCAGGGCGAAACCTTCGAGGAAGCCTCCGAAAACATCCGGGAGGCGGTTGAATTGTATTTGGAGACGATGACGGTGGAGGAGATTCGTAAGACGTGCTTACCCTGGACCGTCAGGGAACGGGCGAAGGCGAATCAAGTAGGCGAACGCTCGCGTCATTCCGGTCCGTCTGGGGAAGGACTCTGGAAATTTAGTATACAGACCGAGGAGTAGTAACGATAACTTAACTTCAATGGTTCGTCAAAGCTTAAGCGGCTTTACAGCCGAAATTGTAGAGTTGGC
>ERZ1066118.749-NODE-749-length-26410-cov-12.267350_pt1 | contig 26410 bp, 18 predicted proteins | sample MGYA00382765_ERZ1066118 | MGnify/ENA primary metagenome ERZ1066118 (study PRJEB33369, sample SAMEA5778348) | biofilm metagenome | biome: Industrial cooling water; feature: Water cooling tower basin; material: Biofilm | place: United Arab Emirates | collected...
GAGTAGATACGTCTGTTCGCTTGTCGTCCTAACCTATACTTCGAGTGCTATACCTTGAGTCGCGATCGAGATGCATTGATTTTTTTTTCCCAGTCACCTGTAGATTTTGCGTCTTTCTACGTGTCAGAGGAGTAAAAAGCGATATATTAGTAAATAAGTGTTTACATATCTTAATGCTTCTGTTAATTTTTTGAAATCTCCGGCAAATTGAGCGCAACATCTGCATCATGTTTACAACCAACTTATTAGCCACTATTCTCAAACCAAATACCAGTCCTAATTTCTGGTCGCAGACTACATGGGCTGTCCTGCGTGCCGTGGTGGGTATCGTGATGATCCACAATGGCTTAGACAAATTGGGTAATATTGAAAGCTTTTCCCAAGCTTATGTCGAGTACATCGGTTTACCCTTCCCTATCTTTTTCAGCTACTTAGCTGCATTAACTGAAACCATTGGTGCGCCGCTAGTAGCAATTGGATTTTTGACTCGTCCAGCTGCTTTTGGTTTGTTCGGAACTATGTGCGTCGCTATGTACCATCACATTTTGGTAGCTGGCTTAAACCTGTCTTATCTAGAACTCTCTGCTGTTTACGCCGTTTGCTTTCTCTTTTTTACCGTCAATGGTGGTGGTTTATTCTCCACTGATGCATTGATTGCAAACTGGCTTGATGCCAACGCTTTCTCAGCGCAAGCAAAGCAGATTATGCGGTTGGAAAAAGTTTATCAAGCTCCAAGTGCGACAGCACCTGTTGATGCTGCGGTTAAATAGTCGTATTAACCTGCGGTAGTTATATTAACCTGCGGTTAAGTCGTGCTGCAATAGTCAATAAACACTCTAGGGAAGGAGCCTCGGCTTTCTTCCCTCATTTTTGTGTTAAGTGTTTGCAATACTTAATTGATTTATTCAATTTGTTGCATATAGACTAATCTTGTATGCAATTATTTGTATATAGAGAAAGTAAGGAGAGTGAGACTATGAGATACTCCTCTGAAGACGTGCAATAAATTCTGCAACAGGCAATGGCGAAATCGCAAGAAGAGGGATTTTCTCCAGCTCAATTACAAGAGATGGCAAATGAAGTGGTATTGCACCAGAAACGCTGAAGATTGCCGAACGGGAATGGCTAGCAGAGCGCGAAACTTCTCGCCAACAGCAAGAATCGACGAAGCGAAGACGGCAAGCTTTCACCGCACATTTGATTCCCTATTTGGCAGTGAATACATTTTTAATCGTACTGATTAAATTAAGAATGTTGGGCGAGGATGTAGGGAAAGTTAGTTGCGCTACGGCTTGGAAAGAAGGTGTTGAATTAATATCTGTAGAACCTATCTAGTTTCGTAGTTTGGTTAGATAAACTTGCAACTTCTCGCACATCCTCTGACAGCAATCATCTCCTGCTGTTCTATTTAGAGGGCGCTCTATCTGAGCAATCTAGTTACCCTAATATCGTACTCAATACCTTGTGGATGGTCGCTTCTAGCCTGCGCTCTAGCAAGGCGATCGACCTTATCTTTTGACTCTGCATCGATTTCGTAGCGTGCCGTTTCACTTCTGCAACTGGTGCTTGTCATTTCTAAGCATTCTTTGATATCTACCAATACTTCATAAGTGTGCATCGTTTGAGTACCTCCTCGTTCGAGATGCAAAAGGTAGGAATAAGTTCAGTATATGAAGCAGCATAGTTAACAGTCTTTAATGAACACAATTCTTTATGGTCATTAGTCATTAGTCATTGGTCATTTGTCATGAGTCATTTGCTATTTCCCTAACCCCCAGCCCCTAACCCCCAGCCCCTAGCCCCTAGTAGTTGGATAAACCTCGTACAGCGGTAAGGTAACTTGAAAAGTCGTACCTACACCAACTTCACTTTTAACTGTAATTTGCCCTTGATGAGCTTCTACAGACTTTTTGACAATCGCCAGTCCTAATCCCGTACCTGGAATTGTGCCGACATTACTAGCACGATGAAATGTATCAAATAGCTGGGATAATTCGGCTTGTGGAATGCCGATGCCTTGGTCTTGAACTTGGAAAATTAGATTTTGTAGTTGAAAAACTACCTGAAAACTAACAATCCCACCTTTAGGAGAATATTTGACTGCATTTGAGAGTAGATTACTGAAAATATGCCGTAACAACTTTTCATCCATACAAGCATGGATGTACTGGCGCTTGCAATGAAACTGAATTTTATGTTTTTTTGCAGTTATTTCTATTTCTTCTATCAGCTCTTGGCAAAAATTTACAACATCAATTGAATTAGGATTGAATTCAATTTTTCCGGCTTCTGCTTTACCGATTAATAGTACATCGTTTAATAGTCCAGTCATGTGTTTTACAGAAGTGGCAATTCGCTGAAAATGTTGAACCTTCCTTTCTTCTGTCCATTTATGACTGTAATCTCGCAGTAACTCTGTAGAAGATAAAATTGTGGTCAATGGTGTCCGAAATTCGTGAGAAGCTACAGAGATAAATTTATTTTTCATCTCGTTAAGCTGCTTTTCTTGCTGCAATGCTCTGTCGGTTTCTTCTTTAGCAGCTTCAGCTACTCTCACCCGCAACAGTGCCTCTTCAATTTTTTTCTTTTCAGCTATATCTCGCGCTACACAGACAAATCCCTGTTTGTTGCCTTGTTCGTCAACGATCGCAGAAGAACTAAAAGATACGGGAATAGCTCTACCTTCTGCTGTCAATAAATTTGTTTCAAGATTGAGATTTAAACCACTATCAGCTAGTGTATAAACACTCAAATTTGTGTTTTGACTTAGGAATAGATCGATTGAATTGCCAAGTAATTCGCTTTCTGCAAACCCAAGTAGATTCAGCGTTGCTTGATTTACTTTGGTAATAATTCGCTCTGGATTGGTTACAATTAGCAAATCCGACATTGAGCTGAGAATTTTATCTAAATAAAATTGAGATACCGTTGTTTTAGATAAACCATCTATCATTTGATTAAAAGCGCTAGCTAAAACTCCGATTTCATCTTGAGAAGCGATCGCGACTTTGGTTTCTAAATGACCTTCTCCAATTTGAGTGGCTGCTGTTTTTAGTTTTTCGATTGGATTGATAATAGAGCGTGAAATTAAATAACCTACAACAATAGCAGTTAATACAGCAGATAAAGTTGAGAATAAGATGGCTTGCTCTCCTATACGAATCATTTTTTCAGTTTCTCTAGCTTCGTTTTTTAAGCTATTTTGAGCGCGTTTTTCGTACTCCTCAATCGCAGGCAGCAAGCTTTTTTCTACATACCAATCTAATTTATCTGCTAAAAGTTGTTTGGCATCCCACTCGTTAGTGGATAAAAGTTGTAGATATTGTTTGACAAAACTTTTATATCTTAAAAAAATCTCTTTAAATTTTTTGAGTTCTTGAGTTTTTTTGTCAATCTCTGCTCGCGTAACGTTACTTTGAAAATCATCAAATAAAGCAAGATTTTTTATTTTAATTTTCCTATCTATATTTTCTTCTATGGTTTTCAACTTAGACTCAATTAGTAAAATTAGCTCTCCTCTGCTATATATATGAATCTCTCCAATTAAGAGCTTGTGAGTTGCTACATTAACTGTTTGCAAGTCAGCGATCGTCTGATGAGAAAACTCAAATTCATAATTATATTTTTCATTAACGCGCTCTATATGCGTTTGAATTTTTTTATCTATAATCAATGAAACACAGCCGATCGCTCCTACCAATAAAGAAGCACCAACAAAACCTATAGTCAATTTTTGCCGAATTTTCATGTGCAGTATCTCTAGCTGGCGATTGCTGGTGGCTGATTTTCATTTCAACTTTTATTAATTGCGATCGGCGACCGTAAAAATACTGGTATATATTGGAGGTGTTAGGGCAAGAAAGCTGAGGGAGCTGAGGGAGAAAAAACACTACACCCTACACCCCACATCCCACACCCGCATCAACACGCACCACGCTTCACTGATAACTGATAACTGATAACTGATAACTGAAAAAAAATGCACTGGCGCAGATCTACACCAGTGCTATTGAAGGTAACAAACTCAAGCTAAAAGTCTATGAGGTTTTAGTTTTTGACTTAGAAGCAGTCGTTGTCTTTCGAGTGCTGCTAGTGGTTTTTTTCTTAGCTGTAGTTGCAGTACCATTACCATTACTACTTGCCTTAGCAGACTTGCGCGTTGTCGATCTTTTGCCACTCGATTCTTTTGTTGCCAATAGTTCTAACGCTTTATCCAAAGTCATATCTTCTACTTTTTGCCCCTCCGGTAATCCCGCATTAGTTTTACCGTGCTTGACGTAAAGCCCATACGGTCCCTCGAAGATATTGACTGGTTCTCCATCCGTAGGATGAGCGCCCAACTCGCGCAACGCTGGCTTAGATTTGCTGCTAGTACGCCGTCCTTTCTTAGGTTCGGCAAGAATCTCTAACGCCCGTTCCAGAGTCACAGTCAAAACGTTATCAGTCACTTTGAGCGATCGATAGTCTTTGCCTTCCTTACCTTGGTCGTGAACCACATAGGGTCCGTAAGGTCCAATACTAGCTTGAATTCTGCCTCCCGTTGCTGGGTGAGTACCGAGTAGCCGAGGCAGAGATAGCAAACCAATGGCTGTTTCTAAAGTGAGATTGTCGGGGGTGACACCTTTAGGCAATGAGGCTTGCTTGGGTTTGGGCTTATCCTCAGTTTTTTCTCCTAGTTGTACGTAAGGACCGTGAGGACCAATTTTGACATAAATCGGCTCTCCAGTTTCGGGATGGATTCCTACCTTGTCGGGTCCCTCGGTTTTCTGTTTGAGCAGCTTTTCCACCAACTCGGCATCTAAATCCGCTGGAGTCCAATCTTTCGGGATGGAAGCAGTCACAGTATCGCTACCGTTTTGCGCTTCGATATAAGGACCGTAACTGCCGATGCGGACTTTTGCTTCTAAGTCATCAAAAGCGACTGTTCTAGCAACGGTAGCTTCAATTTGGCTTTCCCGTGCCTTAACCAGAGTTTCCAAGCCTGCATCGCCCGAATAGAACTTGCGGAGATATGGCAACCAAGCGGCTTCACCCGTAGCAATATCGTCTAAGGTTTGCTCCATCTTGGAGGTAAAGCTAGGGTCTACCAAGTCGGGAAAATGCTGTTCTAACAAGGCAGTGACAGCAAAGGCAGTAAAAGTAGGAACGAGGGCGTTGCTGACGATTTGGGCGTAGCCTCGGTCTACAATCGTGCCGATGATGCTGGCATAGGTGCTGGGACGACCGATACCCTCGCTTTCTAGAGTTTTTACTAGAGAAGCTTCGCTGAATCTAGCAGGGGGTTGGGTTTCGTGACCGATCGCCTCTAGATTTTTGCAGTCGGGGCGATCGCCTTTTTTCAGTGGTGGTAAAATCACTTCCCGATCTTCCAGGGCTGCTTCTGGGTCGTCGTAACCTTCCACATAAGCGCGTAAAAAGCCAGGAAAGTCGATTCGCTTCCCGCTAGCCCTAAATCCCGCGTCTTCGACCCGTAATTGCACGATAACTTGAGTTTGGCGCGAGTCTGCCATTTGGGTCGCTACGGTGCGCTTCCAGATCAAATCGTAGAGATCGAACTCTCTGCCACTCAAACCCGTTTCCTTGGGCGTGCGGAAGCTACTTCCAGCCGGACGAATCGCTTCGTGTGCTTCCTGCGCGCCTTTACTTTTGGTAGAGTACTGACGGGGCTGGGGACTGAGATAATTTTTGCCATACATCTGCTCGACGCAACTACGGGCAGCTGCGATCGCCTGCTCGGATAAATGCACCGAGTCGGTACGCATGTAGGTAATATAGCCTTGCTCGTAAAGGTTTTGGGCGACCCGCATCGTGTCTCGCGCCGACAAGCGCAGTTTGCGGTTAGATTCCTGTTGTAGGGTAGAGGTGGTAAAGGGTGGTGCGGGTTTGCGCGTTACCGGACGTTCTTCTAAATCCGTCACCGTCCAGGGTTTGCCCGTCAACCGCTCTAGCAGTTCTCTGGCTTGAGTTTCGTTGAGTAAAACAACATTGCGTCCGGCAGTAATCTGCCCTGTGTCTGGATCGAAATCGCTGCCATTGGCGACTTTTGTACCAGCCAGGGTGGTAAGTTTGGCTTCAAATTCACCTTTTGCCTCCAAGGTGGCTTTGAGATCCCAGTAACTCCCTTGTCGGAAAGCGCGGCGCTGTCGTTCGCGATTAACTAAAAGTCTGACTGCAACTGACTGTACCCGTCCGGCGGATAGTCCTTTGGCAATCTTTTTCCACAGTAGGGGAGATAGAGTGTATCCTACCAGGCGATCGAGAATGCGGCGCGTTTCCTGGGCGCGAACGAGTTGCTCGTCTACAGTGCGACAGTTTTTCAGAGCCTTGCGGATCGCGTCTTGAGTAATTTCGTGGAATACCATCCGCTTGACAGGGACTTTCGGTTGAAGTAGCTGCAATAAGTGCCAGCTAATGCTTTCGCCTTCTCGGTCTTCATCCGTTGCTAGTACGAGTTCGTCTGCGGATTTCAGTGCTTCCTTGAGCTGGGTGACAATTTTCTTTTTATCCTTGGGGATAACGTACAACGGTTCAAAGTCACTTTCCACATTCACGCCCAACTGCGCCCATTTTTCCCCTTTGACATTGGCGGGAATTTCGGTGGCTGATTGGGGTAGGTCGCGCACGTGACCCATAGACGCTTCTACCCGAAAGTCTCTTGGCAGGTAGTTACGGATGGTGCGTGCTTTGGTGGGGGATTCGACGATAACGAGAGTTGACATGAGAACCTAAAGGAAAAATAGCGGCTGCGGCTGAAAAATTAGAATTAAAGATTTATCGGTCGGATGTCAATAGTTCACTCCTACTTATAGTGTCCTACTAGGACTGGAGCGGGTTAGCATCAAGTGCGTGTTGCTGCGGGGCGATCTTTTCCAAGGCATAGCTTTAGCTTTTTTTACCAGACTATTTCCATCTTTAACTTATATCTAGCATTAGTGGCTACTACTGAATGCAAGTTCTAGTTTTAGAAGATAGCTGGAAACCCAGGTAGTTACTGCCAAAATTAACATGAAAATTTTAGAATTCGTGCCGATCGCGTTTAGTAATCGCCAGGGCAATTCTCCGTAAGATAGCCATGCCTTGCTTTGCTCACCTGGCTACGCTAATGCTTCGCGCAGTTAGTGCGTTGCAAGAACTTAACACTCTTATACCTAACACTCTTATACAACATTACCAAAACGGGATCGGTCTTTGTAGTGCGGTTGTAGCATAAAATAAATAACACCCGCGAGCGGGCGAGATAAATTGCCAGACGATCTTGCTACCCGTGCAGCAATTTGAGGGAAGTACGAGCAGTCATAGAATACAGACATGTAATTAGTGAAGGATAAGCGGCATTATACGCACAAAATGGTACTGCCTACCTCCGTATCATTTCTGATGTGAAATCGCGGAGGGCATTGCTACCCATTACCTACGATCGATTCCTACTTAGCAGGCTTAGGTGCTTTCCAAGCTGCATACAATTCCATCGGAATGCTTCTGAGAGTAGGTCGAGCCAGAAATAAGATGCCGTAGCTGCCAACTAGCAAACTCAAGCTCATATAAAACGGGAACCAAGGACCCGCCAGCAGGGGAATTGCCGTGGTGACAATTAACCACATTCCGTCTCCATAATCCGGCGAACCGTACAATTTTGTGATGGAACAATGCAGCGCCACAAAACTAGGTATAGCAAATACTTCTGCTACACCGTAACCCCAAGCTCCTAATACTGGTAGTAGCAGCCAAGCGGCTAACCAAAACATACTGATATAAATTACATTAAATCGAGCCACATCGCGATTGTGACCTGCGGCATATAACGCCGAGATGTGCATGTTAAATATAGTGTAAAGCAATGTTGCCAGGGCAACGAATGTAAAGACTTGGGCGCTGGGTAGCCAACTCTTACCAAATATTAAAGGAACGATCCAAGAAGCACAGCAAGAAAAAGTGGCAAACACTGGACCGACTAGCAGACCTTGATAGACAATCCCACGGCTGACGGTGCGGCGTACCGCCTCAGCATTGCCAAGCAATTTAGCAAGGGTACTCATGGAAAGGCGAGCAATTACGATCCGCAGCATTCCCAACTGGTCGGAAAGGCGGATGGCAATCCCCACAATTCCCGTTGCTTCTAAGCCAGCTAGACGGCTGACTATCAGGGGGAGGGTGAGCGTTTTCAAGTTCCAAATCAAGTTAGACCCAGAGTAAGCTAAACCGCTACGCAGAGCGGAACCGATGAATTGCGATCGCCAACGCCAACGCCAAGCGATCGGATAGCAGTAGGAAGCCATGATTGCCAGCAGCGCAAACTGAGCGAAAAAACCCGCGATCGGTCCCCAATAGCCCCAATTTAGTAGTACTAGCGGTACGGAAACAGCATAGTTAGCTACCTGCGCCAGCGTTTCAATTAAACCAACCTGGGGAAAACGCAGCTCCCGTTCCATCATCGAGATCGATGCATTAGCTACCATTTCCAACCAAATCACAGGAACTAGCCACCGCAAGACTTCGACTAGAACGCTTTGTCCAGTCCACGCACCAACTAAAGGCGTAGCAAACCACAGCAGCACGCAAAGCCCAATCCCCGCCGTGTTGTAAAACGCTAAAATCTGCTCTGCTGCATCTTTAGGTAAATTGGGTTGGCGGATCGAATAGACATCCAAGCCGCACTTTGCCGTCCAGAACGTAAAGTAGAGAATAAATGAAGCTGAGACAAATATGCCATAATTTTCCGGTCCTAAAATGCGGGCAATGACTAAAACGCTGACTAAAGAAAGTACCGATGCTGCCAGCTGTCTGATTGTTAAATAAATACCACCTTGGAGGACTTTATTTTTAAGAGCTTTGAGAGATTGGTTGGTATGCATTAATTCTTGGTTTTAGACAGCACTCGTCGCCACCCAGTTGTACTGAGTTAGATACTTGAGAAGTCATAGCATTATCAGCTGGAATAATAACTGATACTTTGGGTATATGTTAACTTTCAAATTGTAAATTTCCAGTTATCGGATTCTATTTGTGTTGCAAACGCTGGTAAATTTTGTCATTAGTTATTTGTTGCTGCTGGTGGGCGCGCGGATCGCAATTATGGTAGGTTATATTTTTCAAACTACACCAACAAATGCACACATCTAGATCTAGAAAAGACAAAAGAGCCAATTTGAGATGCTGATTTTAAATGTTTTTAATTGAATTTTTCACTAGACGCGATCGCTTTCATAGTTAAACAAAAATATTTTTTAATAAAACTCTTATTAAGATGGTTGATGAACAAAATCTGAGATGTGCCGACGCAAAGCATAAACAATATTTAATACTTTGTGATATCCATCTATGCCGAGCCAACCAATTAAAGTCAATGCTAATTTGAGGCGAACGCATTCCACGGAGTAGCGGAGCCGTGGGTTAGAAGCAACAGCAGCGGCATAATAATGACGTGCTTGTCTGTAGTCTTTATCTTCAGCTTGCAAGCATTTCCAAGCCAAGCAGAGATAGGCATGATGATAGCTACAAGACTTCAAATATAATTGCTCTGGTGACGCAGATTGAAATGTTTTTTCAATCGCTAAATGAAAAGACTGCTCCATCTTTTTGGCATTTTTAGACGAGCTAGTAGGAAGTTGCCTGTAGTAGGTTAAAGGCTCTTTAAGAACTGCAAAAGGATAACGAGTAGCAATCCGAATCCACATATCCCAATCTTCAACGGGTGTTAAATTGCGATCGAATACCCCCACTGTTTCAAAACAGGCGTGACGTACCATAGGCGCACTTCCGCACCCAATCTGATTGCGTTCGGCGATGTGCTGCCACACCTCACCCTCTGCATGGCTAGTCAATATTCTACCTGTGGGCTTGCCTGCCGCATCGATGAAAGCAGTCCAGGTGTTCACCAACCCTACTGCTGGATCTTGTTCTAAACATCTGACTTGTTTTTCTAACTTAGTTGGATGCCACAAGTCGTCAGCGTCGAGAAATGCTAGATACTCGCCACTGGCGTGCGCGATGCCTGTATTCCTAGCGCCAGAAGCACCTTGATTGGCTTGGGAAATCAGCTTTACTCGTCGATCTGAGATTTGCTTGACCCAAGTGGCAGTATCGTCAGAGCTGCCGTCGTTAATAACTATAACTTCAAAATCAGTGAAAGTTTGTTGTAAGACAGAATCTATGGTTTCTATGAGGCAAGGCATACTATTGTATGCCGGAATAATAACTGTTACTTGAGGCATTTTTTTGAGCTGAAAATTTCGCTTGGGTGACATTTAGAGTAAGTGAATAGTAGATGCCGATCGAGATTGAAAGGAAGAGTTGTACCGAACTAATACTGAAACATTGATAGTCAAGCTACTTCAATCGCAAGCATCATACGCTCGCCCGCTCGCGATCGCCCGTTTGCCAGTTCCAGCCTGCTACACTCATCACAGTCCACCAGTAGAAATAAAAAGCCGTACCGCTCCAGACGTTATCTGTTGCCATTCCCAAAGAAGTAGCAATCAGTAAAGCCAGCAAACTCCAACACAAATTCCAGCGATCGCTGCCTTTAGGAGCCTGTTGCAACAGTTGTAGTAAGCGAATTGCCTGAGCAGCTAAAAAAGCTACAAACGTCACCAGACCGACGATTCCCCCTTCTACCAAAGCGCGAATGTAATCGTTATGCGGTACTAGCTCGTATGGACTCAAGTAGACGCTCGTACCCAATCCGTAACCGAACCAAGGTTCGCGCAGCCATGCTTGAAGGAGATAGTACCACTGAGCAATTCGCCAGTTAAAGCTGTTGAAGTCGGAAAACGACATGGCAATGGCGCGAGAAATATCTATATCTGGGTTCATTAGTGGCGTATCGGCAATCCCATCCAGGCGGCTGCGTCCGTAATCGGTACTAGCAAATAGAGTCACGACTAGTAACAATAACAGTAAGCCACCGATCGCGTTGTGAAATTTCAACCTCGGCGCGATCGCTATTCCTAGCGCAGTAACTAACATCACCAAGCCAAAAACTGCCCCCGTTCCCACATAGAGATTTGCCATCAAAAATAAAAGCATTAACCACACCCAGCGCGGTTTGTTCCCTCGGATCAGTTGCCAGCTAGCCAAACAAATAAATAGTAGTAAATAAAGTACGAAGTTATTAGGATGGGCGAACGTGCTGTTAATCCGCGCGCCTGAGACTAACTCTGCTGGTACGAAATGACTCGTAACTTCTGGCTGTTTCAGCGCCAGCAAGGATGGCAACAGAGAATTGGCATATTTTTGCAACATGCCGATAATGATGGGGGGAATTAACGAGAAAAATAGCAGCGCGATCGTCTTTTGCGGAGCTACTCTATCTTTCATCTGCATGACTAACAGATAGACCATTACCCAAGAAAATAGGCGCGTCCACTCTCTGATATTGTCTGCTAGATAAGGAGAAGCATCTAATCCCAGCCCTCCCATAATACAAAGTAGGGGCCATAACCCTTGTAGCATTACCCACGCTAATAAGAACCACCAAAACCAATCTGTCTGTATGGTGCGGCGTTCTAAAAACGCCGCCGCTACGTAGATTAATGTTAAGGCTGCTAGTCCCAGCGCGAATAAAGCTGGAATCTGCTGTGCCGAGAAGATATCTAACGAACTGCGGATAATTAATAAAGCGATCGCCGTGCGTTCGTAATCAGTAAAAAAGCTAATAATAATCGCCAAAGCGATCGCACCTGCAAACAAATAGAGCGGCTGAGCGGCAACCAGGACTCCCACAGCTAGCCCGACAACTACGCCTACTACTCCAATCCAAAAAGATATTGACGCGGTAGATAAGTAACTAGCAGCTAGCCTTCTCATTTCGTTTTTGACATTCATAACACCTGCTCTTGGCACTTGGCACTAGGAAACTTGGGTCAACGACTTGTAGCTCTGGAAGGCGTAGCGGTAGTACTTATCAATTTGCGGATCGATGCCATTTACGGCAACTCCCAAGATCTCAACTCGTTTTGCCCTGAGATCTGCCACTGCTTGCGTGAAGATATCCCGCTGAGTAAAGCTCGGACGAGCAACCAGCAGGAGTTTTTCGTTTTTGCTGCACAAACTGATAGCATCAATGCAACTCGTTACGGGCGGAGTGTCAACAATCACGAGGTCGTATTGAGTCGCGGCGGCGGCAATAACTTGGTGAACTTGCTTGGATTCAAATAATTCCGAAGGATGGCTGCTAAATCTGCCGCTGCATAAGACATCCAATTTGCCAATACTTGTGGCTTGAACCGCTTCTGCCAAAGGCAGCTTACCCTGTGCCACTTCTGTTAGTCCTGGTTTGATGGCAAGCTTAAATAGTTCGTGTTGCATCGGACGGCGCAAATCGGCATCGATCAGTAACGTGCGACGCGATAGGGTGGCAGCGACTGCGGCAAGGTAGGAAGAAACCAAAGATTTGCCTTCACCAGAAAGGGCGCTGCTGACGACAATAACTTTAATATCCTCAGCGGCAGCGAATTCTAAAGATCTCAGCAGGCTGCGATAGGATTCCAGAATTGCTGGTTCTTGCATCAAAGCATCGCCGTATTTTCTGGTTTGCACTGCTGGCGATATGACGGGTAGGACTCCCAGGATGGGGACTTCTACGAGCCTACCTGCTTCTGTAGCATTGCGTAGCGTGCCGTCAAGTCCTTCTTGTAACAGCACAGTGCCAAGTGCTAGCGCGCCCCCAGCTACGGCGGCAAGTACCAGCACGATCGCGGGGTTGGGCCAAGTAGGAAATCTAGGCGGTTCGGCAAGGTCGACGAGTCGGAGATGACTGACTTTTTGGGCTTCAGCAATCCGCGCTTCCTCTAACTGGCGCTGCAAAAAGTCTAGGGAGGTTGCTGCTTCTTGGCGTTGGCGCACTAAGGCAGCTAGTCCTTGTTCGCGCAGCGGCAGTTGATTTAAGCGTTCTTGGAGGGCAGCGCGATCGCGGCGAATTGCTGCTAGTCTACCTTCTAGAGCCGAAGCCTCAACTTCTCCTGTAATCAGTTGCGTGGCAAGATCTTGGCTTAACTTATCGGTAGCAGCACTGGGGGCGCTAGCTGTTGGGTTGCCAGTCATGCTGCCAATTTTGCTCTGATAGAGAGCGCGTGCCGCATCTCGTTCTTCAATTAAATTCAATAACGGTGGGCTGCCAGCTTTATATTTCGATTCGGCGCTGGCTACTTTTGCCTCTAACTCTACTAACTGCGTGCGGAGTGCCTGTAGTTGCTCGTTTTGCCCGCTGCGGACGGTGGCGTAGGTATTCTGCAAGGTGCTGCTATCTGTCACCTGCTCTAGAGAGCTATTACGTGCTTTGACTTCTTGCAGTTGAGCTATGGTGGTGCGTTCCTGTGCTTCTATCTGTGCCAAACTTTCGACTATACTCGTAGTCTGGGCGTTGTCTCGTCCTTGCTCGTCGGCGATCGAAACAATTCCTTGACTCCGTTTGTACTGCGACAGTGTTGCTTCCACTTGGGCTAGCTGGGTGCGTTTTTTCGGGACTTCTGCGGCGAGGAATTGTCGTGCCGCACCAGCTTCGCGGCGGATCGCTGCCGTATCCTCGTTAATCATGGCTTCTGATAAAGCGTTGAGCAATTTAGCCGTCACCAAAGGGTCTTTGCTGCTGTATTGGATTTCCAGAATGCTAGTTGCAGGAACGGTGGTAATTTTTAACTGTTTTCTGAGTTCGTCTACAGTAGGTGGTTCGGCTTTACTTTGGCGATTTTCTGTCGTATAAGCTTCGTAAATTGCCTGACGCAGCACTTTTTGCGATCGCGCCAATTCTGCTTGGGTGGCGACGGGATTGGAGTCTACGCGGGCTGATTCTTGGGTTAAAGCACGTCCCGTATCTCCTGCCAAACTCAACTGTTTGCTATCGAGCATCAGCCGCACTTCTGCTTCGTAAGTTCGCGGGGCAAATATGAGATAGGCAAGCGCACCAAACATCACTGAGATGAAGGTGGCTAAAGCGGGCAAGCGCCGCCGATAAAAAATTGTCGGTAAAAGCGCGTATTTCTGTTCCATCACAACACCTTCATCTATGCAGTCTGGTAATTAACGTGTTTGGCGTTTAGCGACCTATTTTTCCTGAAGCTCGAACGGGGGTAGTAGCAAGTTGCTTGGCAACACTGGGGAGAATTTTTGTTGTCTGATAAAGTGTTTTGTACACGTTCAAAGTTTCGGTAGTAATATCATCCCAGTTATGGTGCAACTGAACGTACTTTTGCGCTCTATTTGCCATTGCTGCTAGTGCTTCCGGATCGGCGATCGCCTGCTCTAAAATCTGAGTGCAAGCTGCTGCGTCGCCAGCCTCAAACAGCAAGCCCCGATCTCTAGCAATTAATTGTTGGTGGGCGGCAATATCGCTGGCTACGACTGGTATGCCTTCTTGCATGGCTTCTAGCATCGCTAGAGGCAGTCCTTCCAAATCGGAGGGCAGAGTAAAACATCCTGCTTTACGCACGATTTCTGCTAGTTTTTCCCCTCGCAGTTCCCCTGTAAAGACAATGTTAGGGTTGCTAGCAGCAAGGTTGAATAGCCGTGTCGCGTAGGCATCAGTATCGCTCGTTCCGCCAACGAGAACGAGTTTCCAGCCGCGTGAGTTCAACTTTTGAAAGGCTTCAATGAGTAAGTCTGGGCGCTTTTCCGGCACGAGTCTGCCAACATAGGTAATGTATTTGCCTTGGGTCAGCCCTAAAGAAGTACCATAGGCAAAACTACCATCTGTCGGGGCATATTTGGCGGGACCGTTAGGGATATAAATTGTATCGCGGTTGTAAGTCTGTTTGAAGTAAGCCCGCAGTTCGTCCGAGACGACAACAATACCATCAGCAAACTTTGCTGCTACCCTTTCGCCTGCATATAAAATGCGGCTGGAAATTTTGCCCCATTTTGCCCGTTGCCAGTCTAAACCCTGACAGGTGACAACTACTTTGGCGCTAGAGGCAAATTTAGGCAACCAGCTAAACACCGAGGGCCCGAGGGCATGGAAGTGAACGATATCATATCGATTGCTGCTAGCCGCGATCGCCCCTAACAAGGAAGTAAAAAAGGCATCTGCCCCTTTTAAATGCAAACAGGGTAAGGAAATGACTCTCACCCCTTTATATTCATATTGTTCCAGCCAGGATGAACCTAGATAAGAGGAGCGGGCAAACAGATCTACGGAATGATTGCGCTCGACCATACGAGGGTACATTTCTTGGCAGTAGTGTTCGATACCACCCTGTTTGGCGGGCAATCCCTTAGCACCAATAACGGCTATTCTCATGCGAATGTCTGCTAAATCTTACGTGTGTTTGGGTAGAAACTCAGCAGTCTCTAGATTGGCGGTAAAGACTGCTGGCTTGCTGCAAGCAATTGCTGTTGTTGGGGTTAATTTTTCCTCATCAATTGCTAAATCTCGATTTTTCCTCCAGCTATTGTGGGCGAGGTAAATTTTGTTGGCTACTATAAGAATGGACTCCTAATTTTTACGTGTGTTTGGGAGCCATGAAGCGGTCTTTAGATTGGCGTCGGGGACCGCTTCTTTTGCCAAAGCACGAGCGAGTTTTTTGGGTCGGCTCGGATTCCTGACATTATTTCTCCTTTCCAGGGTTACTACCTAAAGGTTTGTTATCTAGACGTAACTTGTAGATATGCCAGTCGATCGCTGGTGTTGTTCCCAACGCACCCACATATTTTTATACACGTCGCTGACGATCTGGCGCACTCCATACGGTGCAGCATTCCTTACGCAGGCTTCGATTGTATAATTTTTGTCATTTGAAAGAATCTGACTTATGGCAGAGGCGATCGCTTCTGGCGTGCGTTCTCGACAGACGATGCCGCTATTTGCTGTCAGTAATTTTGGTGTCTCGCCACATGCGGTCGTGACGACTGGCGTACCGCAAGCTAAAGCTTCTAGTGCTACTAGCGGTAAGCCTTCGTAGGCGCTGGTTAAAACAAAGGCGCTACAAACTTGTTGCAGCTTTGCTAGCTGGGTTGGTGGAACCGCGCCTAACATGGTCACTTGCCCAGCTAGCCCCAATTTCGCAATCTCCGCTTTTACTGTCTCGGCTAATTCTCCCGCACCAGCAATTAATAAGTGGATGTTTGGCTGTTGCAATGCAAATAGCGATCGCACTAACAGTACGGGATCTTTTTGCGGGTGCAAGCGTCCGGCAAATAAGAGAAAGCGAGTATCTTCTGATACTCCCATCTGTGCAGCCAGAGCGCGTCTTCCTTCATCTCGTCGGGTAGTGACAAGCGGATAAAACACCTCGTTGTCTACCGAATTTTTGATGTATTTAATCTGTTCGTTCAAAGCCGGATAGCGTTGCTGATAAAGTTTTACTGATTCCGTATTACAGGATAAAATTTCGGTGAATTGCTCGATTAACAATTTTTCTAAAGCAAAGTACCCCGCCGGAAAATAGCGCCATAAGATCGCCTTCTTATTATCCTTGGCAGTCATTTGCTGGCGAATATCGTTATGAATAAAAAGAGTTTTATCTCCTTGCCAATTAAGAGAAACTAGCGTCGGTTCGATCCTATGGAAGTGCATGAAATCTGAGGCAAAGTTGTGCCGCAATAGAGCTGCGGTATACTTTATCGTCGTTGGCAGCAAGCCTCTGACATCATCATTTTCTACAGTAAGCAGAGGAAAAAACTGAATTTTCCTGCCCTCCAATTCTGCTTCTTGCCATTTCCTATGAGAGAAATTAGCTCGGTTTGAAGTTCCGACAACTCTTATATCAAACTCGCTAGCAGCATATTTGATGAAGTATCGAATGAGTGTTTGAATGCCTCCTATGCTGGGAAACCAGGGATTAAACTGATAAAAAATAGTGAGAACTGGTTTTCGCATTCTAATTTGCTGTCGGGGCTTAGCTTTTCTGTCTGTTTTACTTGGCGTTATAGAATTTATACTAATTTAATACTATAGGTCAAGCTTAATACTATAGATAATATAGATCGAATTTGATACTATAAGTCAAGTTACAATCATTACCCGTGCCCGCTGCGATTGGTAAATCCACTGAGTCTAAGTCTCTGCCGTGTTTCTTTGAGTTCATCTACTTTTGTTACCATGAGACTTGACAAGAGCGTGACAAGATTTCGCAACGGAAACAGGTAGATTTAGCTTGAAATTATGTTTTTTTGTTAAGGGCGAGAAATATTGCACTTCTGGGTCAGTCGCCCTTTACTACGTAGACTTTTACCCTAATTGAAAATTAAAATGAAGCAATTCTTGAAGCTACACAATACTTATACTAGATTTACTACACCAGACCAACCCACTATTCATCAGTATTTCTAAGCGTAAAAATGCGATTGGCTGCGACAGGTTTATTTATGAGGCTTCTGGCTTGGAATAAAGCGACTGTATTGCATATTTCGCTAGGAAATACCCATTCCCGAGAAAAAATGCGCGATCGCTCTTGCAGCCACTCGATTTACAGTCAAATAACTCGTATAAAAACTAACTTCAGTAATTGCCAACTGCCTTGATTCGAGTGACATCTTATGCTCTTTAGCAAAAAGTCCCCAAGTCCGTTTCCCTGGTTGGCGATCGCTATGGTTGCAGTGTTTGCGTTGAGTGCTAGTTTGCGGTTTTGGGGATTGAGCCGATTTAACACGCTAGTTTTCGACGAAGTTTATTATGCAAAATTTGCCAATAATTATCTTACCCAGACGCAATTTTTCAACGCCCATCCGCCACTGAGTCAATATATTATTGCGATCGCGATTTGGTTAGGCAGCCACATGCCCATCGATCGAGATATAGTTAACGGACTCGCGGGTTCCCTGCTGTCTCCGTGGAGTTATCGCTGGCTGAACGCTTTGACAGGCTCGTTCGTGCCGTTAGTAATTGGAGGAATCGCCTATCAACTGAGCGATCGCCGCAGTTATGCTGTGATTGCAGCTATTTTAGCCGCTGCGGATGGGTTATTCCTGGTTGAATCTCGCTACGCCCTCAACAATATTTATTTAGTCATCTTCGGGCTACTTGGGCATTTATTTTTGTTGCTAGCACTAAAAGCACCAGGCAAAAAGCGTTACTTGTGGCTTACCCTAGCTGGAACAGGCTTCGGCGCATCAGCAGCAATTAAATGGAATGGCTTAGGCTTTCTGCTGGGAGCCTATTTGTGTTGGATTGTCGCTTGGGTTGTCAAGTGGGGAAGGAAGCGGGGTACACAGAGTAGAGTGCAAAGAAAAGAGTTGGGGGAGCAACTATCAACTACCAACTACCCATTACCCATTACCCATTACCCATTACCGACTCCCCTAGAAATAGCTTTCTATTTAGGAATTATTCCCGTCGCCATCTACAGCATCAGTTGGATTCCTCACCTCATACTCAATCCCACGCCTGGATTTTGGGAAATGCAACGGGAGATCCTGTTCTACCACCAACGCATCGGTAGTGGTACAGACGTGCATCCTTATTGTTCTCGCTGGTATACCTGGCTGTTAATGTTGCGTCCAGTGGCTTATTTTTACAAAACAGTTATTTCTATAAACGAACCAGTACCAGTAGTTGGACCACCCCTACCGCAAACAAGTACAAACATAATATATGACGTACACGCGATGGGGAATCCGTTGTTGTGGTGGTTTTCTGCTGCGGCAATTTTATCTGCGCTGTGGGTAGTAGCCAGAAGTGCGCTAACATCGTTCAGCTTCGCTCGTACTGGAGTAAATTGCAATATTTCTATTACTGGTAACGCTTGGATTTACATATACTTCACGCTGAATTGGTTGGCTAACCTCTTACCCTGGATGCGGGTGACACGCTGCACGTTTCTGTATCACTATATGGGTGCTTCAGTGTTTGCTGGGTTAGCTTTAGCTTGGATAATCGATCGATGGTTGCATAGCTATCGCAAAAACCTGCGAGTATTAGCCGTGACGGCAATTTTTCTGATTCTAATTGCCTTCGTCTTCTGGATGCCCCTTTATCTAGGTCTACCGCTGCCTCCTGAGAGCTATCGCTGGCGCATGTGGTTGCCTTCGTGGGTTTAGGCTTGACAACACTTACTTACTTCTTCGTCTGGGTTTGTTCGCGAGACATTTGCTTCACCTGGTCGGCAAAATTGGCGTAGCGATCGCGTAAAAACAGATTAAACCTTTTTAGAGGCTGACTTCCAATCGAAAAAATTTTGGAAATAAAAGATTTCGGAAATAGACGGTCGAGTTTCTCGTAGATTTTTTCAGGAGGAGTTCTTAAATCCCAGACCAACCCTAGCTCTGAAAGTAGTTTTAGAATGTAGTGGGTAATATCTATTTCCCACCAATAAAAGCCTTGTCGCTCTGAAGCAGGATAGTAATGATGATTATTATGCCAACCTTCACCTAAAGTAATTAGTGCTAAAAGCAAGTTATTGCGACTACTATCTACTGTGTCAAAACGACGAGTACCAAAAACATGAGCTAGAGAATTAATTGTAAAAGTCGAGTGGTACAGCAGCAAAGTACTGAAGAAAAAACCCCATGCAAGCATCTGCAAGCCAGTGGTTCCGCTCTGAGGTATGTAATGCTGCAATAACCGTCCGAGCGCGGTTACAGCGATCGCTAGGATTATAGGAATAACAATCGGAAAGCGATTCAAGTATTTTAATTCTGGGTATCGAGCAAAATCCCGAATATTCTGCTCGTTCGTTGTAAAATACTTGGGACACATAATCCAGCCCATATGCGACCACCAAAAGCCGCTGATAATTGGAGAATGAATATCATGTGTTGTATCTGTATGACGGTGGTGATGGCGGTGATGTGCTGCCCACCATAGCGGATCTAATTGTGCTGAAGAATTGCCCAGAACAGCAAGAATAAATTGAAACCAACGTGATGTTTTATAGGTGCGGTGTGAAAAGTAACGGTGGTATCCTGCTGTAATACCAAACATTCGCACAAACCAAAGAACGAAACAGGTAATTAAAGCAGCCCAACTAAAGCCTGTCCAAAAGATTAATAAGCAACCGACGTGAATTAAAATAAATGGAACATTGGCTATGATGTCTATTTTGTATTCTTGCTTTGATGTCATGTTTATAGTCAAGTATTGGCGACAAGCCAAAATGAATTAAAATCAGCTTGTCTTGTTTGGATTTTTACAAAACTGAACAAATCTAACGATACCTCAATTCCATTTATTATTGCGAGTCATTCAGGGCATATAAAATTAACAACTAGGCACTCATATAGTTTGCACAGAATCGATTTTTCAAACTTAGCTAGAGTTTCTTAGGTCGTGAATACTTGATTTAATTTTGTTGTGATAATCTTAATGTAGATCTCTCAGATTTGTAAAACTTCGACCGAGCGACTGATTAGTCACGCGAAAAGAATTATACACACATAGGTATAGACATCAATAAAAAACAGTGAAAAATGTTTGCGTTTTTGGTTCTCAGAGCAGGAATTTTCGATCTCGATCGGCGCGATCGCATATAATAAATAGCTCACCTGCCTAGAACGAGAGATCGGTCAGATGGTCGAGAGGCACGATCGAAATTCGTCAAACTCATGTTGAGTCAGCCTCGCGTTTTACAAACACAGTCCGATACACGGGTTCTCCCCGCGACACAGTAGACTTTTCCCGTTCTGTAGTTACGGGTAATGGGTTTTCTGGCAACCATTCTTTGCTTTGGATTTGAAATGCAGAATGGGCAAGAAAGCGATCGCGCATTTCTGCCGCTACGACTTCAACATCCGATTGTAAGAATACTATTCCCCCAGGAACGAGATATTTTGCAATTTCTTCTACCAATTCTGGTTGTACGACTCGCCGTTTAGCATGGCGATTTTTGAACCAAGGATCGGGAAACTGAATTGTAACGCGCTGCAATACTCCCTCTGGTAACGAACTGAGAATCGGTGAGAGCGAATTATTGGCATTGCAATATAGGTAATGCAAATTGGTCAATCCCAATTCATCGCGCCATTTGTTTGCCTCATCAACTAATGGTTCCCGAATTTCTAGTCCGAGGAAATTCCAACTAGATGCCAACTGCGCCATCTGCAATACAAACCGTCCCTTCCCGCAACCAATATCTATATGAAGCGGTTGGGTAGGCAAGGCAAATATCTTATCCCACTCAGGCGGATTGACCGGAGTTTGATACTTATTAGCTAAAGGATTAACGTGCTGACGGACGCGAATAACCACAAAATTAGGGAGTAGGGAGTAGTGAGTGGGGAGTAGGGGAGAACAAGGGGACAATTCAATTCACAATTGGTCAATTCACAATTGGTCAATTCAAAATTAACTCACCCACCCCATTAACCGATCGCTGGTCGCTGGTCACTGGTCACTGCTCCCTACATATAGCAAAAACAGAAGTGTATCCGTGCAAAAAGGTGCTATCGCCGACAGGACCGATTTCGCCGTTGCAGAAAAAGCCACTCAAAGGGATATCTGGCAGATATTGGCGAAATAATTGGGAATCGAAATTAGCTTTACCATACAATCCTTCACCTCTACCCAGGCAGGAAAACATCAAAGCTCCAGCCGCAGCAGGAGAAGATTTTGTTTGGATTTGATATCGTTGCAACAAATATTCTAAGTCTTCTGCTGAAGTATTGGCATCGCGCAGGTGAAACTGAATTCGCTGTCCTGGACGAATGCGATCGCCAATAGCAATTGCGCCAAATTTCGGATCGACTCCCAGCAAGTTGCGGATCAAAAAGTCTCCCTGTTCTAGATTTTGCTTGAATTCATCCCGCGCTACGCCAATAAATAAGGAATTTTGCGCCAACTCGCGATCGCCTTCGCTCAATTCTTCTAGTACGTCTCGCAACACCGTCAAGGGCGGTTGGGCTTCTAGTTCCAAGACAATATTGCGATCGCAAGCACCGATCTGATAGGGTTTGCCAATCGGACGGCAACCTTGCGCTACAATCGTTTCTAAGACGACGTTACCGCTCAAAGCTACGCCCACGATACCTTCGCGGTAAACTTTATCGTTAAAAAATAAATTAATTCGACCGCCCATCTGACTGCTGCTAGCGAGTCCGCCAACAGTCACCGAACCAGGATATGCAAAATCCAGTCCAGCCAGGAAATCGTTGATTTTCGATGAAAACGGCTCGGCTAAGACAATAAATTGCGGTGTAGGAGATGTAGGAATACCCAAAAGATCTTCCCATGTATTAGGGGAACTATCTAAGTCAGGTAGCTCCTCCGCAACAACATGAAATGGCATCACTTGCACAGCAGGAAGATGCGCTAATGTCAAACTCAGGGCTGGTAAATCTTCTATTTCTTGAATCTGCTCGTGCCGAGCTGTACCGATAATACCGCCGCCACTACAACCAATCAAAACTGGGATAGATAGGCGTTCCTTCAGCAAGGGCAGCAATCGGGGGTATTCGCTCGTAAAAGCAGATGAAATAAAAACTATACCTAGATCTATTGGTGCTTGTAGTTCAGCAGTTGCTACTTCCACCACTTCCGCCACCGCAGCCTCTAAAGAAGGACGAGTTGATAGAGCGTTTGTCCACTGCATTTTACCTGCCATGAGTTCTACCATTCCTTCCCGATCTAGCTCCTATATTTCCTATTATTGCAATCGATCTTCTCTACCAGCATCTTACTGAAGAAAGTGAGCAGTGAGTAGTGAGTGGTGAGTAGTGAAGAAAGAAGGGTGTAGTGCGTGTTTTTTTTCTGCCTCAGCCGCCTCAGCTTCCTCAGCCCCTTCTAAGTATTTATTCCTTTCGTCCGATCCGCAGATAAATGTTAAAACATAGAATCAATTAAAGAATCCGATCGCAGTTGCTTGTATTGATTAGAAGGGACTGCTGTAGCGCGATCGCCAAAAGCTAGTACAGCGAAAGGTCGAATCCAATCGCTTTACAGAACGATCGCAGAATAAACTTTTGCCTGTTGCGAAGGTTTTCTATACTGAGAAGAGGAATACCGGACTCATTACTTTATATCTATGAGCAACATCCAAGATCAAATCGAACAGGAAAGAGAGCAAGCGCGTCTGGCTTGCGAAACCAGTGGTGAAGGTTCTGCCGAATGCGCGGCAGCTTGGGACGCAGTAGAAGAACTACAAGCTGAGGCTTCCCACAAGCGGCAGGTCAAGCCCAAGTCTTCTCTTGAAAGATACTGCGATGAAAACCCTGAAGCTGCTGAATGCCGCGTTTACGACGAATAGGAATGAAGTTGGCACTTTTGCCAACTACTAATCTGAGTAGCAACGGGGATAACTTTTCTGTATCCTTTGTTGCTATTTCTCATTAATTAATTGGCACTTAGCAATTAGCAATTATTATTGTTATCGGTGGTTAAATACATAAACCCTAGTTCCCTATCTCTAGCCTCCGATATATGCAAAGCGATATTTGGTTTCGACCGTTAATTTGGATGGATTACCGTTTGGCGCTACTGCTGACGGTTATAGTGCCACTAATTCTGTTTATCTGGGCGTTCGTGCGAAAAGTAGAACCCATGCAACACCTGTTGGCGATTTACTGGCGGGTGGCGAGTTTGCTAGCGATCGCATTATACGTCTCGATCGCTCCGTTTCAGGTAGGATTTATTGCAGGGTTCGTCTCACGCATCCTAATTCCAATTTCCCTCTGGTTTTGGATCGATCTGAATGAAGAGATTCAAGATCTGCCAGGAAATGCTTTGAAACTCCTATTTAACGCTTGGCGCTGGGCAGTGACGCTTTATTGTCTGATTGGGGCGATCGCTCAATTGCCAAGTTTGCAGTGTGCATTCTCTAACCAGTTCTTACAAGATCCCCTCTGTCAAGCTTGGCTAGAAGTGCCTTTAGTCTATAAAGATATCTTTCATCCCAACACCCAACCAGGTTTCCTCGGCTTTATCGGCGGTATGGGTTTATTCATTTACGTCCTGTACTTAATCTATTTCGTTTTCCTCAAGTTGGGTAAGCAGGGAAGATTTGCCGTTAGACAATAATAAACTAGACAATGATAGACTCTGTAGGCAAACGGCTAGAGAAATATTCGGCGATCGCTCAGCAAGAGGTTTTGATCGTCACTGTTGAAGTTGACGGTGCAACCGATCGGATTGCTATTTTCAAAGGCTTCTCCAGTTCGTTAACTAGCCCCACCGCCTTCGATCCAGACGTTCCAGTCATTCCAGACACGGCGAGGATTGTAGCGATCGATCGCGTCGCCAGTCCCTACAATCCTCAATCCCCTCAGTACATTCAACAAGGACTCACCTGGGAAGCATTTCAACCGCAACTCACTGCTCTGGGAATATAGGGATCGTGGCGCGTGGTGCGTGGAAGAGATTTTACTGATATTTTTCTGACTTCTGACTCCTGACTCCTATTCACTAGTAACCGATAACTGAAGAACTACTCCCTAAATAAAGTATATTTAAAGTTTAGGTAAAATTACTGTTTTTATTGTCCTTTCTGCACTAAGAGATAGTAGGATTGCGGATAAGATTTGCTATCTTTGTGGCATAGAATTAGCAAAAATATTTTAGTAAAGGCAAAATCTACCGAAACTTTTAAGGAAGTGTTATTCTCCAAACGTGGGTGTTGTGTGAGGAATGAGGAATAAATAATATTATTATGCTAAAGCCAAATCATTGGCGCGATCGCCAAACGCAAACAAGACCAGCAGTTAGCACGCAATTAGAGCTTCCCGCGACTGCTTTATTTGGTACAGATGGCATTCGGGGACGAGTAGGAGATTTACTCAACGAAACTTTGGCTTGGCAAGTAGGTTTCTGGACGGGTCAAGTTCTACAACAACAGACTGACAACGATCTCAGCCCAGTTATTGTAGGGCAAGATTCTCGAAATTCGAGCGAAATGCTAGCAACTGCTTTGTCTCAAGGACTTGTAGCGGCGGGGTTAGAAGTTTGGCATGTAGGTCTATGCCCAACTCCTGGCGTTGCTTACCTTGCCAGTATTAGCAATGCTGCGGGTGGTGTGATGATTTCGGCTAGCCACAACCCACCAGAAGACAATGGGATTAAAATTTTTGACAGCAATGGTAATAAGCTGGCTCAACCCCTACAAGAAGCGATTGAAGCAGGGATAAGAGGGAAAACAACACCAACCTCGACTCAACATAAAGGCTATTATATTTGGCGACCGGAATTAATCCAAAGTTACGTCGAATCTTTGAAAGTACCGCTACTAGCGGATCGCGACTTTAGTGGAATGCGGATCGTGCTAGATTTGGCTTGGGGAGCAGCAGTTGGGCTAGCACCTAGTTTATTTCGCGATCTGGGCGCGGAAGTCATTTGCTTGCACGACCGACCGGATGGCGATCGCATCAACGTTAACTGCGGTTCCACCCACCTCGGCATACTCAAAACAGCGGTCAATCAAAATTCAGCCCACCTGGGATTTGCCTTTGATGGCGATGCCGACCGAGTGTTAGCGGTAGATTGTCAAGGTAGACCCGTAGATGGTGATTATATCCTGTACTTATGGGGTCAAACTCTGCGACAAGCGCAAAAGTTGCCAGACAACCTAATTGTTTCTACCGTAATGGCAAACTTAGGTTTCGAGCGGGCATGGCAAAAGCAAGGCGGTAAACTGATTCGCACATCTGTAGGCGACCAATACGTACAAGCAGAAATGGTACGAACTGGAGGTATGCTAGGCGGAGAACAGTCAGGGCACATCCTCTGTCGTCATTATGGGATTGCTGGCGATGGCTTGTTAACTGCCTTGCACCTAGCTGCGTTGGTCAGACAGGCAGGAGTATCGTTAACTCAATTAGTAGACCAAAGCTTTCAAACCTATCCGCAACTATTACGCAACGTGCGGGTCGAAAATCGCGATCGCCGGATGAATTGGCAACAGTGCGAACCCCTACAAACTACGATCTCGCAAGCCGAAGCAGCAATGGGCGATCGCGGTCGAGTTCTAGTCCGCGCCTCCGGTACAGAACCAGTTATCCGCGTCATGGTAGAAGCCGCTTGTAGCGAACTTACGCATCACTGGACAGAAACTTTAGTTTCTGCTGTCGAGAAGCATGTTGCTGCGTAGTCGGGAATCTCTTTGTAGAGACGTTACATGTAACGTCTCTACAAAAACACTAAAAACTTTTCGGGGTCTAGCAAGACGAGCTAGACCCCTACGGTTAGATTTGATTCGTTCAAAGCAGACTCGATCGATGTACAACAACTAGAGGTGGACAACTCTTGCATCTCCAGCATAGCTGCGTCTTTCCAGACCATAGGTTCGGTATCTTCACCCTGTGTTTACTTATCTCTAGGTGACTTGCCTCTAGGTCTATGCTTGGGCGATCGCAAGTGGGCTGTTGACAGGGGACACTGGGTCATTGCCCGTAAGATTTGTTTTTTGGGTTTTTAGTGTCCTGCTTATTAAACTAGCACTGCTACTTGTTGCTACAACCTGCTATTTACCAAAGTTAAAAAAAGTTTGAAATCTGTTTAAGTTTGCCTATAGCGTGTCATCAATTAGGTAAGCTGGAAACAGAACTACTTGAGATCAAC